>JACCDY010506975.1_pt1 | contig 17624 bp, 21 predicted proteins | sample 7446391 | NCBI WGS metagenome assembly JACCDY01 (sample SAMN15323451, study PRJNA562643) | freshwater metagenome | isolation source: river surface water | place: USA:Blue River Watershed | collected 2017-08-18
ATTGTAGGTACCAAGTTTTCGCCGATCTCACGGCTTGCGTCGTTCATTGTGCGTAGCCAAGCCCCTGAGTATGTTGGGGCAGTCCAGAAGCGTTTTGCCTGGAGCATTGGATTGTTGCTATCAGGAATCATGATTGTGCTAACGTACGGTTTTGGTATCCAGGGATTGCCAAACCAAATCATTTGCGGTATTTGTCTCACGTTTATGTTTATGGAAACAAGCTTTGGTATTTGTGTTGGTTGCACGCTCTATAATTTTCTCTTAGCGCGTGGTGTGATTGCAATGCCTGAATATAAACCAGCCTGCCCAGGCAATGTTTGTGCGATTGAGTAGGGGTCAATAAACCAGTAGTCAGTTTAACCTGGTTGTGGTAGAGTGCGCGATAGATTGCATCTCTAAGAGGAGAGTTCTAATGAAACCAACATTCTTCTGCCGTCACGGGCAGGTAGGGAGTAGAGACACTTTTTCACCTGAAGGAAAAAGTGAGTGCAGGTATCTGCGCGAGTCACTTCGCGAGGTGTGCGACTTCAGAACCGCGCTTGTCTCCACAGCCAACCGGTGCCTGGAAACAGCACATGTCTTTATGGAGCACGCACCGGTACGAAGCCTTTTTATGGACTCCGAACTTCACGTATTTGTGGACTATCGGACGTTCATTTCTCCCACTATACATCACGTAGATGTGCCACCCCGAACCAATTTCTCAAATTGGGCAACGGTAGTGGAGCTGTTTGAAGAATATCAGCCTGATCTTGTCGTGGGGCACGACTGTATGCCAGTGATTCTTGCATTCAAACTCCTGGAGCGCCGTGGCGTCAAGATCGATTGGCATGCGCAACCGCGTGAGCTCACGAGTCTTGGGATGGGTTGTGGGGTGCTGGTTTCAGATGATACGTATAAATACATCGGTGTACCTAAAGTTACTCCGGTACCAAAAACTCGTCACTGAGGTGACGAGTTTTTTTAGTGCATGAGGAATTGTCTTTAAGTAGAGAGACGGCTGGTACTGGTCACAAGTTACTAAGCTTTTTATTTCACTATGTTCATAAAAAACTAAGTACTTCTGACCCGTAAAACAGTGTTTAGACACTGTTTTACCCCTGTTTCGTCGCCCTAGGAAGGGGCGACTCACATCGCTCCGGCTTGCTGTACTACAGGCAAGGGTTGACTAGTTACGTCTGATGACTATTTGAGTTTTGAACGTCGGAGGAAGGCAGGAACTGGCGCAAGTTACTAACTCACTTCGTTCGTAAGTACTTGCTGCCCCGACTCGCGGCGTCAGGCTCTACGAATGAGCCTGACGCAACGCTCCGTCTCAAAAAACTACAAAACGAGACGCAGGTCTCGTTTTGCTTAACGTTTTTTGCCCCACTGGGGCGCTGTGCCAGTATGTTACTGAACACCGCGATAACAACAGACTGTATTTATTATTTCAATTTTGAACGACGCAAGAAAGCTGGCACGGGTCACAAATCACTAAGTATATCTGTTCGCCTTTGGCTCCAAATCTACTAAGTGTTTGCGACCCCGGCTCGCTGTCTCAGCGAGCTAGGAACGCGCGCTTCGTATCGCTGCGCCTCGCCGTACCGGCATATTGCAATGCTGAGAGAGGATTAACTATTTGCGTCTGATGACTATTTGAGCTTTGACCTTCGGAGGAATGCCGGTACGGCGCCCCAGTCTTCGTCATCGTCTTCATCAATAGGGTCGATTGGGCGGGGTTCGCGTTTGATGTCTGACTGGACAGGTTGCGCGGGTTGCTGTGGTGGCGGCAATGGCTCTTCAATGACTACCGGTTCAGCTTCACGCTTACGTGGTGTCGTGAGCGAGTTGAAGATACGTCCACGTGACTCTGCTTCTTCAGGTATCGCTTCCATTTCTGGTGCGGGTGCAGGACGAGCTTGGTGCATGCGAATGGTGTCGTGGTGTCCGTGTGGCGCATCCTTTTCAGGGAAGCCGGTAGCGATTACCGTTACCTTGAGTTCGTTCTTCTTAAGCTTCTCGTCCTTGATGGCACCGAAGATTACCTTGGCATGCGGATCGATTGATTCAGTAATAATGCGTGCTGCATCCTGAATCTCGAGCATACCGAGATCGTCGCCGCCGGCAATAGCAAAGAGTACACCTTTGGCACCCGTGATAGATACTTCAAGGAGCGGCGAGTTGATAGCAGCTTGAGCTGCTTCTTCAGCGCGCTTCTCGCCGGTAGAAGTACCGATACCCATGAGGGCAGAACCAGCATTCTCCATGACAGAGCGGATGTCGGCAAAGTCGACGTTGATGATACCTGGCATCGTGATGAGGTCAGAAATACCTTCAACCGCTTGCTTCAAGATATCGTCACACATGGCAAACGCACTCTTGATAGTGGTTTCTTTATCGACAATCGCGAGGAGGCGATCGTTAGGGATGGTGATGAGCGCGTCTACTTCCTTCTTGAGTTCTTCAATACCCTGAAGCGCTGAGCGCATGCGCTCCTGTCCTTCAAGAGGAATGGCTTCGTGACCACGCCAACGGTAAGGGCGCCACTATCGCGCGCAATCTTTGCGACGACTGGTGCTGCACCAGTACCAGTTCCGCCACCCATACCACCGGTGATGAAAATCATGTCGGAGCCTTTGAGTGAGTTCGCAATCTCTTCGCGTGTTTCTTCAGCTGCTTGGCGCCCCATACTTGGATTACCGCCAGCACCGAGACCACGGGTAAGATTCTTACCGATGTGAATTTTCTTTTTTGCGAGTGAGTGATGCAAGTCTTGTGCATCACTGTTGATGGCGATGAACTCAACACCCTTAATTTTATTGGCCACCATGTGGTTCACGGCATTGTTGCCAGATCCACCAACGCCAACCACGCGAATACGTGCAAATGATTCTACGTCTGATTTAATTTGTTCCATACCTGATTAAAAATCGCTACTGACTCTCCATCCCGAGAGGTACTAATAAAGCGTGGCACCATCATACACGGCTAAAAAGTATCTGTCACCATATTGACATCGCTGTGTTTCGTGCGATTGACAATCGTGGTATATGTGCGAATTTCGCGTTCTTGGTACGGGAGATTACGGAAGGAATTGGCTGATCCAGCCCATGATTGTGTGTTTGGTTTGACGGGCGATACCAATCGGTGATTGCTCATGCTCGTCGCTTGCGCCCCACATGCAGAGACCGTAGGAGACAGCCCAGGACGCGTCGCGAATCTTTCCGTTCTGGCCTGGGTCAAGGGTGGCAACACGTGACGGCAGCTTTAATGCAGCACGCGCGAGGTCTTGGACGGTTGCACTTCCTGAGCCACCACCGGTAATAATGATACCGGCTGGCAAGAGTCCATCACGCTTAATTTTTTTCAAATGCGCATCAATCAGTTCAAAGATGTCGGTGAGGCGAGCGGCGATTATCTCATCGAGTTTGCGGCGCGAGAAGGTGGTGCTCGTCATACCGCCACGCTTAATTTTCTCAGCTTCCTCAAGTGGAATCTTGAGACCGAGAGCAATGTCGTTGGTGACATCATTTGAACCTATTGGAAATACTTTTACTGAAATCGGCAATGAGTTTTCAAATACCGCTATGGAAACGGTTTCGGCACCGATGTTGGCAAGGACACAACCAGCACGTTTCTGAGCTTTGGTAAGCATGACAAAACTGGCTGCAAGCGGGGAAGCCATTACGTCTTCAACAGCGATGCCCGCACTTTCAATAGCAGTGATGAGGTCGTTCAAGTGTTGCTCAAAGGTGGTAATAAAGAGGGCATCAACCTCAAGCTTGGTACCGAACATGCCGTGCGGCTTGCCGAGTACAGTTTCATTATCGATGCGGTAGGAGAGTGGGATAGCATGAAGCACCTTGCGATTAGGAATATGCTCAGCAATACGCTCTTCACTGTCTTGCATGGCTTTCTCAAGGTCGTGCTGCGTTATCTCAGAGTCGGCCCGTGACGTAATAATCTCGCCACGAGAGGTAATTTCATCAATGCCGATGCCACCAACGGCAACGTACGCTTTCTTCACTTCTACCCCTGCAGCTTTCTCGGCTTGCGCTACAGCACTGCGAACACTTCGGACGACGTCAGCGGCGTTGATGATGTAGCCATTCCTGAGACCACGACTTTCGGCATAGCCGGTCCCGATAATTTGCGGCAGCGCACGTTCACCTTTTTGTTTCGGGACACGCACAATCACCACCTTCACTTGGAAGGTGCCTACGTCGATACCGGTGATAATACGATCTGCCATGGTGTGATGCTGCTCGTTAAACGAGTTTAAACTGCTTTAGGTACTTTTTTTCTGCGCGTTCCATTGTATCGCCATGGTCGAGGCCTTTCAAATGGAGACAGCCGTGGATAAACAGAAATCCTATATATCCTTCGTAGCTTAGGTTGTAGTCGGGAGCTTCTTTGCGGGCAACGGTTGGGGTGATGGTGATTTCGCCGTCTGTGTCAGTCAGTGGGAAAGAGAGTACATTTGGCGTGTACGACTTACCTCGGTGCTCTTGGTTGAGCGCTTGTGCCCTTGTGGCACCCACAAACACCAGTGAGAGATTGTAGCTTTTACCGAGAATAGCATCCTTCATTGCTTCAAAGGCAAGAGTCGGGTAGGTGCGTGTGGTGTGATGTAGCGTAAAGTTGGCCATGTCACTTGCAGTGTAGCATACTCAAAAACAAAAAAACCGTTCTTATGAACGGTTTTTTTGTTTTACTTGCGACCGCGGGTGCGTTCTTGAACTTTACCGAGCTTAAGCAACTTTTCGTAGGTAACTTTCTTAGAAAGCTTCTTAAGACGTGCTGACTGCTGTACGTTCTCACTCTTTTCTCGTGAGTGGTATCGTTCTCCGCGCATGCGCTGGATAACACCTGAACTCTGCATACGCTTGGTAAACCGACGGATTACGTTTGCGCTGCTTTCGTTAGTGTTCTTTTCTACTTGGACGTTTAATGTCATATGTGGCCGAAAGGATACCATTATGTGCTAAAAGAATCAAGACCACTAGGCCTTAGCCGCGGCTGCAGTTTTGGCCGCAGCACGATCTTGGGTTTTTCTGAGTTTTTGCGGGAGGAGGTCAAGGTGCACTTGTTCTTGATTGCGCGCTTCCATGTCGCGCAGAATAACGCTATTTTCGACAAACTCCTTTTGTCCCATGATAATGACGTGCTTCACACCACGGTTTTCTGCATCCCGAAGCTGTGCAGAGAGGGAATCACTAGCGAGGTTCTGATGGACTGATACCCCAGCCTTGCGCAGGGTATTGATGAGCACCAAGCTCTTAATTTTTGGTCCGAAGCCGAGGTGGACGACATAGACTGAAGGATCTTGCAGGTTTGGCTTTGGATGACGAGCTGGGGCTTTTTTATCGCGGAGGACGACGACTGCTCCAGCAGCCTGCACATTCTTTTTGGTAGCACGATTGATAAATTCGTTGTAGCGACCGCCACGCACGAGGAGTGGTGCGTTTTGAAGCGGTGAGAGGTCGTCATCGAGGAGGTCAAGGGCAAACATTGCATCGCTGTAGCACTCGTGGTGGCCGATGAGCTTTGGATCAATTTCGTAGTGGACATCAGCCATATCGAGAAACTCAACGATTTCACGGAAATGTTTGCGACTTTGGTCGCTTAAGTACTCAAGTGGGTTTGGGCTGCGGTAGGCGAGGTCGTGTTCTTTCTCAATGAGGTGCGTCAGCGCAATCATGGCATGCTCTTTCATGAGTTCGCGGGCTATTTCAGGCATCTCGTCGAGTCGCTTGCGGAGGTAGTTGGTGAGTTCGCGCGCATAGCGAGTCACCGATTCTTTGTCGCCGAGAGAGTTAATACGTACGCGACTGTTCTGGAAACCAAGATCGTCAGCTAGAGCACGAGTTGTCTGGATGAGGGTAGCTTCAGCGATACTCTTGTCGACATTGTAAATATGGAGGCCGAGGGCAATTTCACCAGTTTTCGGTACTTCATCAAGAGTATAAAAGAGGACAGGTTCGTTAATTTCATGGAGCTTAGCATCGCAGTAGGTTTGGAGCCCGCCGGTGAGGAGGCCATGAAGTGCATCATTCCGCTTTTCCTGCGCTGTTGCGCCATGGGTAAGCTTCGTGGCACAGCTTTGGCAGGCTGGGTGCTTCTTGAGCTGGTCAACACTACGAAATCCAAAGTGCTCGGCGGTGGTGCTTGCATTCTTAATGAATGAGGTGGCGTTGATGTCCATATACCTAAATGATTATGCTATTGTGCGCTGCTAATATCGCGAATCTCCGAACCAGTAATCGGCATCTCGCCGGGGAGGTAGTCGAGACGAGAGAAGGGGAAGAGGCGTACGAAGGCACGACCAATGATGTTTTCACGTTGGAGGATGCCCCAAACCCGTGAATCTGAGCTGCGGTCGCGATTGTCGCCCATGACAAAGTATTCACGGTCGCCGAGGGTTTCGGTCAGGAAAGTGCTTGCAGCCATCGAGCGAATGTAGGGTTCATCAAGGACGAGGCCGCCGGGGTACGTTTCGTTGGTGATCGTCACTACGTTGCCGTCAATCGTGATGGTGTCGCCAGGGACACCAATGATGCGCTTAATGAAAAAGGTGGATGGGTTCTTTGGGTAACGAAACACAATCACATCACCGGCTTGTGGTTCTTCAAGGTGGTATGAGAGCTGGTCAACAATGAGATATTCGCCCGAGTGGAAGGTGTTTTCCATTGATGCCCCCGACACAATAAATGGCTGGGCGATAAACCAACGGACAGGTATCACAATGATGAGTGCAATGAGCGCAAACTGCACAATTTCGGTCAGTGGGTGCTGCTGTTTTGTTGCAACAACAGCAGGTGTGGTATTGGCAGTGTCTGGTGATGTACTCATGGGTGAAGAGATAAAATTTATTCACCACTAGTATACGAAAAATTTTCATTGACCACAAACTTTTTGCTTTCGTGTACAATAGTTCCTATGCAGTACATCATTGCGCTCGGTAATCCGGGGAGTGAATATGAAACAACACGGCACAATGTAGGTTGGTTGGTGACCGATATTTTTATCCGTGAATCAAATATGCCCTCACTCGTTTCTTCGAGTAAGTACGCAGGTCGCGTTAGTGAGGGGATAGTTGGCGGTTGCCAAGTTACCGTGCTGTATCCAGAGACGTTTATGAATAAGTCGGGGAGTGCAGCTGTAAAGCTCGTTCCTAAGAACGAAGCCGCGAAGATGATAGTGGTTTATGATGATGTCGATCTAGCGCTTGGTGAGGTGCGGGTCAGCTTTGGGCGAGGTGATGGTGGACATAACGGTATTAAGTCGCTCGTTGATTCGCTCGGTACCAAAGATTTTATTCGCGTGCGGGTTGGTATTTCACCCGTGAGCTTATTTACAGGTAAAACCAAGCGTCCAGTGGGTGATAAGCTCCAGCGCTACGTCATGGGTCATTTCACCAAGCGCGAGCTTGTGAAGGTGGAAGAGGTAGGGAAGCGGGTCAGTGAAGTACTCATGGTGATTGTGAAAGACGGTTACGTGACGGCGATGAATCGGTTTAATTAAAGTAAATCAGCCCTTATTAATAAGGGCTGATTTATTGCAAACAATTTCACTGAGCACGCTATGTTTTCAAGTCGTGGTACCTCTCGACTTACGTCGCTTAATCTTGATACACACCGCCGGGTTTCCGGCTCGGTGTTTGCCCATACTGGAGAGGGTTTTTTATACGTTTGCTATGTCTATATTGTAGCATGGTCTGATTTTGACTTATATTGTGGATTAGTTCATGATAATAAAAACAACGGCCGGCCCCGTAGGGGGGGCCGGCCGTTGTTTTTGCGTGTGCCAAGTGTTAGCTATTGGCTTCCTTAAACGAAAGCGTCATGCGCTGATCCTTTGGCTCAAAGAGGGTGATCTTGAACTTCTGGACGCCACCGAGTGGAAGCGTGTTCTTGAGACCTTCTTCGTTCTCAAACTCAGAGATGTGTACCAAACCGGCTACACCTTCTTCGATTGAAGCGAGAGCGCCGTGCTTGTTGTACTTGATGACCACACCGTTAACGATGTCGTCCTTCTTGTACTTGTTCGCTGCTGAAACCCATGGGTTCTCGCGGAGCTGCTTGATTGAGAGTGAAATCTTGTCATCCTTCACTTCGATAACCTTCACCTTCACCTTGTCGCCTACCTTGTAGAGCGCGCGGGTGTCCTCAACGAGGCCCCAATCGAGCTCAGAAATGTGTACCAAGCCTTCGAGTCCGTCTTCAATCTTGACGAAGACACCGAAGTCAACAGCACCGGTAACTTCACCGTCGAGGGTGGCACCAACTTCGTACTTGTTAACCTTTTCTTCCTTAGCCTCTTTTTCTTGTGGACCCTTTTCAGAGAAGATAAGCTTGGCTTCCTTCTGGTCAGCGGTGATAATCACGACTGAAAGGTGCTTGCCTACGAGGTTCTGGAGCTCAGTAAGGATTTTGTCCTTATCGCCATCAGCGACACGTGGGTAGTGTTCAGCTGAAAGCTGTGAAGCAGGAAGGAATCCTTGGATACCTTGCCATTCAAGGATGAGACCACCCTTGTTCGCTTCCTTGACTTCAAGACTCATAATGGTCTGGCTCTTCACGGCTGCTTCAGCGTCTGACCAGATGAGGGCCTGACGAGCTTCCTTGAGTGAAAGCTCAATGTAGCCGTCTTCGTTACCACCATCAACTACTTTTGCAGCAATGGTGTCGCCTACAGAAACTTTGCGCAAAATATCGCGCGCGTTCATGTATTCGCGGCCGTAAATAAGACCAGTACCAAATGGTGGGATGTTGACAAAAACACGGGCTCGGCCAATGGCTGAGACAACGCCTTCAACAATGTCACCATTCTTTGGTGGGACAGGGGTGTCATTCACATAGGTGTGCATGACGCCAGGCTGAGCAACTGCTCCAGTAACTACTTCTGACATATTATGTATATGTATTTAGTTCCGACGACACGCGTCTGCGCAACAATTGCTCTGGAGCCGTAGTTCGTGAGCGCAGGGTTAAACGTGTGTCGCTAGAAATTGATAATCTTCTTGCGAAGTGGGGATACTATACCAGATGTCGGGGAAAAAGGAAGGGGATAGAAAAGGCGGGCGAACCAGTGGTTCGCCCGCTAAAAATCAAGCTATTGCTCTTGTAGTGCTGGCCAAGTTGTCTCGTCCTCAAAGATAAGATGCTTGGTATCAAAGCAGAGCCGGAGAAACCAGAACAGCTGGGTAAACAGGGTCATGAAGTGCTCCTTTCGTGGCATGGAACGTTCTACTAGTATGTAACCATAGCTAGCCGTAAAAAGCTACGCTTCGCGTTTGCTGTTACCTCGCGTATAATAGGCGCACTATGGTAATTACACATCACGGCGGGCAGTGCTTTAAGGTGTCGTTTGGCGACACGACATTGGCCTTTGATCCAGTCTCAAAGCAAGCAAAGAAGTTGTCAGCAGTTAAATTCGGGGCAGATGTCGCGTTTATTTCCATGCACCATGCAAATTTCAATGGTGCAGATCAGGTGGCGTTTGGTAATAAAGAACCGTTCGTTATTAGTGGTCCTGGTGAATACGAAGTAGGCGAAGTGACTGCGCGCGGTTACGGCGTTGAAACAATGTACGAAGGGGAGAAGCGCTTTAATACAATTTACCAGGTGACCCTTGAAGGCATGAATATCGTTTTCTTGGGTGCGCTCGGTGAACCCGATATCGATCCAAAGATTCTTGGTGAGTTTGGCGATATTGATATTCTCTTTATTCCAATTGGTGGTGGCGATGTGCTCGAAGTTCCGCAGGCGTCAAAACTAGCCGTTAAGCTTGAAGCCAAGTGCGTTATTCCAATGCACTACGACCAAAACGCACTCAAGGCTTTTCTTAAAGAAGAAAGTGCGGAATCAGTAAAACCGATTGATAAGCTCACCGTTAAGAAAAAAGATGTCCAGGCCATGAATGGCGACGTCGTCGTGCTCGAGAGCTAATTTGCTGTGTCTATGTTGGATCGAATTGAGTCATGGCGTACGAAGCCTACTTCGGTAAAGCAACGGTACGCACTTACTACGGCTGTTATAGCGACAATCATTATTACGGGTATCTGGTCAACTACACTCCCGAGTCGTTTAACGGTATTCGATTTTTCTAACCATGATGAAGTTGTGACTACTGAGAAACCAGAAGTTGCACCTAGTATTGTGCCACCAGCTGTACCTGGTCGATTTTCTATGTTTACTGCCAGTGTGATGAATGGTTTTACGGTACTTAAAGAAAAAGTTACCGGCGCTCCACCAGAACTTGTGGCTGAGCCTGTAGCAACAACGACACCAATGGTCTGGAATGAGGTTATTGAGGCCAGCAACGAGTCAGCACAGCCCCGTGAAGGGAAGCCAATTATGATTGCTGTTGCCACGACCTCAGCCTCAACGAGTGACACGGTGGCCGCCACAACCAGCGAAGCTGTGATACAATAAGCCGGATTATTTGTAGATTGTTAGCCATAGACTGAAATTACTATGCCGAAAAAGACTGTTACCGACGCTACACCAGCACCAAAAGAAACTCGGGGTATTGTTGCCCAAAGTATCACTGAAGAAATGCAGACTGCGTACCTCGACTACGCGATGTCGGTGATTACGTCACGTGCGCTTCCTGATGTGCGCGATGGTTTGAAGCCGGTGCATCGTCGCATTCTCTACTCAATGCGCCTCAACGGACTCACGGCAACTGCGCGCTTCAAAAAGTCTGCGACGGTAGTAGGAGACGTGCTCGGTAGCTTCCATCCGCACGGCGACTCAGCTGTGTATGAAGCGATGGTAAAGCTCGCGCAAGATTTCTCAACGCGTTACCCACTCGTCTTGGGGCAAGGTAACTTTGGCTCAATCGACGGCGACGGTGCTGCGGCGTACCGTTATACCGAAGCCAAGATGTCAAAGATGGCGGAAGAGATGCTCCGTGATCTTGAAAAAGATACCGTCAATTGGCGACCCAACTTCGACGGCACAAAGAAAGAGCCAGAAGTCTTGCCGGCCGGTGTACCAAACCTCCTTCTCCTTGGAACCCTCGGTATTGCCGTAGGTATGGCGACAAACATCCCGCCACATAACCTGCGCGAAGTGGTAGCAGCAACGGGCCACTTGATCGACAATCCAAATGCCACGACCGACGACCTTTTGCAATTCATCCAGGGTCCTGATTTCCCAATGGGTGGTGTTGTCTTTAATAAAAAAGATATTGCCCACGCGTATGCCAACGGACGCGGTGGTGTGGTATGTCGCGGTGAAGCAGAAATTACCGAAGATAAAAAAGGTAACTTCTCTATCATTATCACCTCGGTACCATTCCGTGTGAACAAGGCCGACATGATTGAAAAGATTGCTGATCATGTACGTGACAAGAAGATTGAAGGTATCCGTGAAATGCGCGATGAATCAACATCCGACATTCGCGTCGTGATTGAGTTGAAGACGGGCGCGAACCCACAAACAGTACTCAATAAGCTTTATAAGCTTACCCAGCTTGAAGAAACCTTCCATTACAACATGGTGGCGCTGGTTGATGGTGTGCCACAGACGCTTTCACTGAAGGTAATGCTTGAAGAGTACGTGAAGCATCGTGTTGAGGTGGTTCGCCGCCGCACTGAGTACGACTTGCGTAAAGCGCAAGACCGCGAGCATATCTTGCTTGGGCTCAAGAAGGCACTGGATCACATTGATGCCATTATCAAACTCATTCGTGCTTCAAAGGATGTGCCAACTGCGCACGCTGCCTTGATGAAAGAGTTCAAGTTCTCAGCTATTCAGGCACAAGCTATTCTCGATATGCGCCTCCAGAAGCTGGCTGGCCTTGAGCGCAAGAAGATTGAAGATGAGTTGAAGGAAGTTCAGGCACTCATCAAAGAGCTTGAGAGTATTTTGAAGAGTAAGGCGAAGATGCTCAAAATCATCAAAACCGAACTTGAAGACATTGCTGAAAAGTTTGGTGATGATCGTCGTACGAAGGTAGTAAAGGGTGGGGTGAAAAACCTCAATCCTGAAGACCTTATTGCTGACGAAGAGAGTGTACTGGTCTTAACCAAAGGTGGTTATGTGAAGCGTACGAACCCAGCTGAGTATAAAACCCAAAAGCGCGGTGGGGTTGGTGTGGTTGACTTGAACACTAAGGAAGAAGATGTGGTGACACACCTTCTGACAACCTCAACCCATAGCGACCTCCTCTTCTTTACCGACAAGGGCAAGGTGTACCAGTGCCGCATGTACGACATTCCGGAAGGACGTCGTGCCACGAAGGGTAAGTCAATTATGAACTTCCTGTCTATGGCGAGTGATGAACATGTGACTTCAGTCTTGCCAGTTCGCAAAGAAGGCTGGGAAGGTGAGTGGAGTCTTCTTATGGTGACCCGCGATGGTGTCATTAAGAAGTCCGACGCCGCCGTCTTTAAAGATGTGCGCCGCAGTGGCCTTATTGCACTGACGCTCAAGGATGGTGATGAACTTATTGGGGCTAAGTTTGTCGCAAAGGGTGATGAAATTTCACTCATTACCCATGATGGTCAAGCGATTCGCTTCAAAGAAGCAGATGTACGCGAAATGGGCCGCACTGCTGCTGGAGTAACGGGTATGAAGCTAAAGAAAGGTGACCGCATTGTGTCAGCTGATATTCTCCCGAAGGGTGAGAAAGATCGTGAGATTCTCGTTGTGATGGAAAATGGTTTTGGTAAGACGACTTCAGCGAAGGAATATAAGGTGCAGAACCGTGGTGGTAGCGGTATTAAGACAGCCAAGATTACCTCAAAGACCGGTAAGGTAATCGGTGGCGCTGCGCTCACCAAGGAGGAACGAACTGAGGGTGAACTCGTGGTGATGAGCCAAAAGGGGCAAGTGATTAAATTGTCGATGAAGGATGTGCCGACCCTCAGCCGTGATACGCAAGGTGTGCGCATTATGAAGCTACGCGCGGGCGATACGATTGCTTCAATCGTCTACTTCTAGCCATCAGCTTTAAAACGTCCAACTGCTTTGTTGCTCTCAAAGTTGTCCATGCTCACCGTACGTTTAGTACGGCTCGCATGCCCAACTTTGGAGCGCCTCGCATTTGAATCTTTTTAAAACTGATGGGCGAGCCTAGTAAAACAGAAAACAAACGGACGGGGCCTCTGGCCCCGTCCGTTTGTTTTCCCCGCGGTTAAGCTATCAATTGAAGGCATGCGGTATACTACTAAGCATATGGAACCTACTTCTTCACCGCTTGTTACTGGGCGCTTTGTTATTCCGCAGCTTGTCGCAACCCACTTCCATCTTCGTCCAGGCGATAGTGTGGCCGATTTTGGTGCAGGTAGTGGCTACTTCATTGAGACATTAGCTGGTCTCGTTGGTGAAGGTGGTCATGTGTACGCCTGCGAAATTCAAAAAAACCTCGTTGAAAAGATTGGGGACATGGCGCGCGCAAAAGGTCTTGCGCAAGTACAGCCGCTCTGGGCTGATGTTGAAGAGCTTGGTGGTTCAAAAATGCCTGACCAATCGCTTGATGCAGCGATTATGGTTAATACGTATTTTCAATTTGACGATCGCCAGTCAGCGCTGCGTGAGGTACTGCGCACGCTCCGTAGTGGTGGAAAATTTTTCCTCATTGATTGGTCGGAATCATTCGGTGGTCTCGGTCCACAGCCAGAACAAGTTGTTACTGCGGAAACGGCACAGGCAGAAGCTGAAACAGCTGGGTTTATCTTCGAACATGCTTTTGATGCAGGAGACCATCACTATGGCTTTGCGTTCCGAAAAGTGTAAGTAACTCAAAGAATTACTAGGGAGAGCAGTATATACTTATACGTATATGAACATGCGACCGTTTCAAATCATACTGATTGCTATTTTTGCTATTATTGCGGTTATTTCAATCGTGCTCCTTAGTGGCTACACCCAGCCAGTTTCTGAAGAAGAATTAGTCTACGGAAATCAAGTGATTATTTGGGGTACCCTCGACCCAATTGTGATGGATCGCTTGTTCCAAAACATCATGCAGGAAGATAAGCCATTTGGTGCAGTTTCATACCGACGTATCGATGAGGCGTCCTTTGATGACGAATTTCTCAATGCGGTAGCAGAAGGCAGGTCTCCCGACATGATAATTCTCTCTTCAGAGGATTTGGTGAAGTACAAAGCTAAGTTACTCCCAATTCCGTATGAGAATTATCCGGTTCGTACCTTCCGCGACACGTTTGTCGACGGCGCAGAAATCTTCGCGCTCCGGGAAGGTGTGTATGCCATTCCGTTCGCGGTTGATCCACTCATGATGTACTGGAACCGCGATATCTTTGCGAGTAATGGTATTGCCGAGGCGCCGCGCACGTGGGAGCAGGTTGTGAACAACGTAGTTCCTAAAACAACGGTCCGTGATGCTGGGCGCAATATTACGCAGAGCGGGGTTGCATTTGGTGAATTCCGTAACGTACTGCGGGCTAAAGATATGCTCGTTATGCTTGCATTGCAGTCTGGAAGTGCCTCAATAACTGAGAACGAACGCGGGTTCGTTATTGGTCTCAATGAAAATACTGTTGCTGGCGGTCGCGCACCACTTGAGTCATCTCTTCAATTCTTCACCGATTTTAGCAATGCTAACAGCGCGTCATACTCTTGGAACCGCGCCTTACCGCAAGATACACAAGCATTTACCGCAGGTGATCTCGCACTCTACTTCGGACGCGCTTCTGAAGCCGCAGGCATTGATAGTAAGAATCCTAATCTCAATTTTGATATCACTACCGTACCACAAGGTGGCCAAGCAACCGCGCGCCGTGGCTACGGTACCTTCTACGGCTTTGCCATTCCGCGTGCGTCAGCAAACGTGAACGGAGCCTATGCAGCCGCTTCGCGTATTACGAGCCAAAAATTCGCCGATGAACTCACGACTGCCCTCACCATGGCTCCGGTTCGCCGAGACCTCGTAGCAGCTGGTTCAGCAGACCCATTCCGCGCGAGCATGCTGGATTCAGCTCTTATTGCCCGTGGGTGGCTTGATCCCGATCCTGCAGCATCCGATGGTATTATGATGCAAATGGTTGAAGACGTGGTCAGTAATCGGTTGCGGGTAACCAATGCTGTAGGAGACGCAATTAGTCGTTTAGTTCTGGAATATTAATGTATGCATAAATTATTTGCACCCGTTTCTTTCGTCTGTCTGACACTGCTACCATCATTGGTATTGGCGCAGCTAGAGGATCCACTTAACGACAGCATCAATTCCATCCCCGCATTCTTCTTGGCTATTCTCGATATCTTGCTCGTGTTTGCGATTCCGTTTGTTGTCTTCTTTATCATCTATGCCGGCTTCCTCTATGTGACTGCTCGCGGTAATCCAGGCAATATTGAACAAGCACATAAAGCACTCCTCTATGCCATCATCGGTGGCCTTCTTATCTTCGGCGCACGAGCCATTTTGGCGATTATTACTAACACGGTGAATAGCGTCGTTTTAGAATCAGTGGCCACCCTTATCGGTCTAGCATAATTTCACCTCTATGACACCAACTACTTTCGGCGGACTTGTTGCAATGCTCATCGGATACATAGGCCTTCTCGTGCCGGTCATTTTTGCACTCACGGTTATCTATCTCACGTGGGGCATTATTAAAGCCTGGGTTATCAATGGCGGGGACCAGGGCTCAGTCGATGATGGGAAGAAAATCGCTGTCGCAGGAGTCGTAGCGCTCGTGGTGATGCTTGGCGTATGGGGATTAGTAGCTATGCTCCAGGCTGCACTCGGCTTTTAATTTATACACAGTTTTGCGCTTGAGGGCGCAGAATGCTTCATTTTTAGGTATAATAGAAACACTAGTTTTAAATAATAATCAATGACTATGAAACAGATGGGAACTTTTCTTGCCGCTTTTGCACTCTTGGTACTTCCAGTCGTGACCTTCGCGCAGTTCGGTGAAATCAATGATTTCCTCGAAGACATTTCGTCGTTTATTAACAGCACGTTGATTCCGCTGGTCTTTGCTGCAGCCCTCTTGATGTTCATCTACGGAATGTTCAAGTACTTCATCATGGGTGGCGATGATGATGGCAACCGTGAGACTGGTCGCAAATTGATGCTCGGATCTATCGTGGCGTTCGTAGCCATGGTGTCTATTTTCGGTATCGTTAACCTCATCGCCGGAGGTCTTGGCTTCTCTGATGAAGAAAACATCCAGAACATTCCAAACGTTCCAAACAACAACCGTTAGTGCGCAGATAAAGATACACACAACCGGCCACAAAGTGGCCGGTTTTGTGTTTTCACCCATGGCATAATAGGGGAATGCCACCAACAAATGAACGAGCAGCCGGAGCCGCGCAGTGTCTGGTTGATATGGTAAACGACGCCATTCTATTTCCGGTAATTGCGCTTATGAGCGCAATTGCATTTTTGGTATTTATCTGGGGAGCCTTTCAATATGTAAAAAATGCCGATAGTGACTCCGATCGAGCGACAGGTCAACAGCACATGCTTTGGGGCGTGATTGGTCTCATGGTGATGCTCTCAGCTTTTGCCATTCTCAATGTGGCCGCTGGTACGTTTGGTTTAGGTATCGACGTTCCTGAAGCAGATTGTAGTGCGCGCAGCAGCGGAAGTAGTGGTCCAGCAGGTGGGCCAGTACCAGTCACCGGAGGTAGTGGTGTGCCAGTTACCGGAGTTGATGGAACGCCAATTAACGGCCCTCAATAAAAAGAAACCGAGGCACACGCATAGCGTGCCTCGGTTATTGTTTTAGTTACCAAGCCATTTCCAGCTGAGCGACATGCTTTCGCCAGCCAGTTCATTGGAAACAGTGCAGTAACGGATGTGGCTTGCGCCAGAAAGAGCAGAACTTGTTGCTTTGCTCCACTTCCCGTCAATGAAGAACGACATCTTCGTTGTGCTGCCCGACCAGGATGGAGTCATCTGCCATCTCGATCCATGGAGCGGGATCTTTGTAGACCAGGTCTTGTTGCCGTTGCAGAACGGCACCGTGACCATTTCCATGGCTCCGGCCGGTATGGCTGGAGCACTTGCTGCCGGCAAACTTGTCTCTTGGGGAACAGAGCGGTGTCTCGTCCCCACAAAGAACTCATAGACCGACACCGGCGTCATCCAGAGGCAGATAGCGATCAGTATCCATGCGAACACTGACCCTATCGTCTTTGAGATGCCGCTGAACTTCGTATCCGATAGCCATCCCAGCGTGACGCCAAGGATGATGCCACCGAACCAGGTCTTGCCGGTAATTGACGTTGGCAATCCTTGATTGAGGACGTCCTTCGTCGATCCTGGCATCCATCCCGCGATCGTGCCCCAGAAGTACCAGAGCAGGAAGGCGGCAAGCACTACGGCACCCGCAGTCAGCTTCCAGTCCCAGTTGAATTTCTTCACTGGAGCTGGCGTCGAAGCAGGGGCGTTCCCCGCCGGCGTTGCCGGCGGGGTGGTTCCAGCGGATGCTGTCATCCGCTGCTTGGTGCGTGCAGAAAGCACGATACCCGGTACGGCCAACAAGATGATTGAGCCAATTATGACTACAAGCGTCACACCTGCAGCAATTAACACGTTCATGTTCAACCTTTCTTTTGATTGAGCTTTCTCAGTTCAGCGAGAATAGCTGCTTGTGTCGGATCAGTCGCTTGGTTGCCAGAAGGGGACAGGATAACGATCCCGCCGCCCTCACC
>JACCDY011135322.1_pt1 | contig 17621 bp, 14 predicted proteins | sample 7446391 | NCBI WGS metagenome assembly JACCDY01 (sample SAMN15323451, study PRJNA562643) | freshwater metagenome | isolation source: river surface water | place: USA:Blue River Watershed | collected 2017-08-18
AAACGTCTGAATACACCACTTTGCTCATGTGGGCAGGTACAGGGTAAGGCGCTGCTTGTCGCACAGTTTTTTCAATTTCTCTCATAACCTCAGGTGCGTGGCCTGGTGCCCGAACCCAATAAGTTCGAGTCACTTGGCCTTGTTTGTCCACCTCGACATCCAACACGCCAACTGCGTAAAGCATGGGAGGGAGGCGGCCTTTGAAAATTCGCTCACCATTGAGTTTGTAAAGGTGCTTGGCTGCATCGACCCGATATTCGTGGGGGGTGCGCGCGTTGGATGTTGGCAGTTGAGGCTTGGGCGGTGGTGCTGGTTGAACCACAGGTGCAGGGGCAATGACAGGGGCTGGTGGCGTTGGGGGCAATGCGGGTGCCTTAGGTGGTGGCGTACTACAGCCCGCCAGCCACAGCGCAGTCAGGCAAGTTGCCAAACGGGTCTTGTTGCAAATTGTTGGCATTGCCAACAGCTTGTTAGAAATCGGCGTGTCAAATGGTGTCATGTTGAATAAACCTTCCAAACCATGGGTGGCATTTTGTCACTGTACAGTGTGGTTTGAACAAACATTGATTGAAAGTTAATTTCAGTGCATTGGAAATCTGAATTTGTCGAAAAACTGGCTCAAAGTCCTGCCATTTGGATCACGGTGTTGCAAGCACAAGGTTCTGTGCCCAGGGGTGCCGGTACTGTCATGGTGGTCTTTGACGATGTTTTTTTTGGCACCATCGGTGGCGGTCACCTAGAGTTTGAGGCCATTGCAGAGGCTCGGCATTTTTTGAAATTGCCCGATCTCTCTCAGGTTTTGCCAATGGAAAAGCGCTTTGCCTTGGGTCCCAGTTTGGGCCAATGCTGTGGTGGGGCGCTGGTTTTGAATTTTGAATCGGTCTCAGGGCGTGACACAGACCGACTTCAAGCAATTCTGGACGCACAAAGAATCCAACGGTTCATGCCTCTTGCACTTTTTGGTGGCGGGCATGTTGGCAAGGCTTTGGTCAATGTGCTGGCGCCTTTGCCCTTTCAAGTGCGGTGGGTTGACAGTCGTGACGAGATTTTTCCCGACCCTGTGCCGCCTCAAGTGGTGTGCGAGCATTCCAATCCAGTTCAAGCTGCTGTGGCTGATTTGGCGCCCAACAGCCGTGTGCTCATCATGAGTTTCAGTCACGCAGAAGATTTGGACATCGTGGCCGCTTGCCTCTTGCGTGTCCGCCAAAAGAACGATTTGCCTTTTGTCGGTCTCATTGGGAGTGCCACCAAATGGGCCACTTTCAAGCGCCGCTTGGCTGAACGGGGATTTTCCGAGGCGGAGTGCCAACACATCACTTGCCCCATCGGTGTGCCAGGTATTTCTGGCAAAGAACCCGAAGTGATTGCGGTGGCGGTGGCGGCGCAGCTTTTGCAAGTCTAAAAATTGTATACACTTCGGTAAACAGTTTTGGGAATCTGACATGGAAGCTTATTTGCTGGATTGGGTTAACTTGCTATTGCGGTGGGTCCATGTGATTACCGCAATCGCTTGGATTGGGTCGTCTTTTTACTTTGTGTTTTTGGACAACAATTTGCTCAAACCCAACTCACCCGACTTGCTTGAGAAGGGCGTCGATGGGGCCATGTGGGCCGTTCATGGCGGCGGCTTTTACAACCCGCAAAAGTACATGGTGGCGCCCAAGAAAATTCACACCAAGTTGCACTGGTTTTATTGGGAAAGCTATTCGACGTGGCTGACAGGCTTTGCGCTTTTCACAGTCATGTATTTGTGGAATGCCAGTACCTACCTCATTGACAAATCGCTGATGGATTGGTCGCCTGCGGTGGCCATCACAGCCGCCTTGGGTTTCTTGGTCGCCTTTTGGTTCATTTACGATACCGTTTGCCGTTTGTTTGGATTTCGTAAGAATGGTGAGGTGATCGTTGCTGCACTGATGTTGTGTGTTGTGGCTTTTGCATCTTGGTTGGCTTGTCAGTTGTTTGCAGGCCGCGCTGCGTTTTTATTGGTCGGCGCCATGATTGCAACCGCCATGAGTGCCAATGTGTTTGTTTGGATCATTCCAGGTCAGCGCAAAGTGGTGGCCGCCATGACTTCGGGTGAAAAATACGACGCCATGTCACTGGCCATTCACGGCAAACGCGGCAAACAAAGAAGCGTGCACAACACGTACTTCACCTTGCCTGTTATTTTTGCCATGCTGAGCAATCACTACAGCTTTTTGTACACGCATCCACAGCGCTGGCTCATTCTGTTTGTCATGATGTTTGCAGGCGCATTGATTCGTCAATTCTTTGTGCAGCGTCATGGTTATCACCTTGGGCGTGCAGCCAATCCTTGGCCTTTTGCGGCAGTCGGTGTAGTTTTAATAGTGGCTGCTATCTTGGCCATGGCACCGTGGGGCGCTGCCACCCAACAAGTTCCAATGAGCGACACGAAGGCGCAAGCCGTGACTTTTTCAGAAGTCAAAGCGGTCATTGACCAGCACTGCTTGGCTTGCCATGGCGCTCAGGTTCAAATGAAAAATGTTCGACTTGACCAGAAAGAGGGCATTCAGGCGCACGCGCAAAACATTTACCAACAAGTGAGTGTGACCAAGCAGATGCCTATGAACAACGCGACGGGCATGAAAGAAGAAGAGCGCAATCTGATTGCGCGTTGGTATCAAGCAGGTGCCAAGGTAGATTGAATTTGTAACCGGCTTAGTGGCCCTGCGCAAGCTGCTTGGCGAATTGGTTGTGTCGCTCAATGACGCGACCTAAGTCAAGTGTGGCCAATTGGCCTTCACTGACCACAACGCGGCCATTCACGATGGTGTAACTGGCGGGTGCGCTGGCACACAACATGAGGCTGCCAATGGCGTCGTGCACAGCGCCGCCTGCAAAGCTCAGACTGCGCAAGTCAAACAAGGCCATGTCGGCGCAGTAACCCACACTCAGCTGGCCAATGTCTTTGCGGCCCAGGACTTCTGCACCACCCCGAGTGGCCAAGCGCAGGGCATCGCGGGCCGTCATTTCCATAGGCGCGGTATCGCAACCAAAAACCGTTTGCCCTTGTGCCGTGACTTGGGGTGATTCAAGTGATTTGCGCAGGCGCGCTAGCAACATGGCTTGGCGCGCTTCGTTCACCATGTGGGCCGCGTCGTTGCTGGCGCTGCCATCCACCCCTAAACCAACAGGCACGCCGGCTTCAATCATTTTCCGGATGGGTGCAATGCCACTGGCCAAGCGCATGTTGCTGCAAGGGCAGTGGGCAATGCCGGTGCGGGTGGCGGCAAACAGCGAGATGCCTTCGTCGTCTAATTTGACGCAATGCGCATGCCACACATCGTCACCCAACCAACCCAAGTCCTCCGCATATTGGGTGGGCGTTCTGTTGAATTTTTCTAGGCTGTAGGCAATGTCATGGTCATTTTCTGCAAGATGCGTGTGCAGTCGAACGCCATAGTGGCGTGCCATTTCTGCCGACAAACGCATCAGATCTTGGCTGACGCTAAAGGGCGAGCAAGGCGCTACCGCAACCTGCGTCATGGCGCCATGTGAAGCATCATGAAATTGAGTAATCAGACGCTGTGTGTCTTTCAAAATAGCGTCTTCTTGCTCTACCACCCGATCGGGCGGCAGGCCACCTTTTGATTGGCCCACGCTCATGCTGCCACGGGTGGCGACAAAGCGCATGCCAATTTCGCGCGCAGCGTGAATGCAATCGTCCAACTTGACGCCATTGGGGTAGATATACAAGTGATCGCTGCTGGTGGTGCAGCCCGACAACAACAATTCGGCCATGGCAGTTTGCGTGCTTGCATAAATCATGTCGGGTTGCAGTCCCGCCCAAATGGGATAGAGGCCCCTGAGCCAACTGAACAACTCAGCGTTTTGAACCCCCGGGATGGCGCGCGTCAAACTTTGCGACATGTGGTGGTGGGTATTGACCATGCCAGGAATGACCACATGATGTTCGGCGTCAATGACACGATCGGCGGTGCTTGGCAAGGCATGCGCTGGGCCGATGGCCTCGATGCAATTGTTGCGAACATAAATGGAGGCATTGCTCAACTCATCGCCAGCATCGTTCAGTGTGGCAATGGTGTGAGCGTTGTGAATAAGCAGGGTGGTCATGGCCATGATTTTGCATGAAGAATTTGATTGTGGGCATGGCAGACACTACACTCATGTCCCATGAGTTATGACAATTTATTGCACCCTGATGTTCAAAACAATCCCCGTATTTTTTTGAGGCAATTGTTCGACGCCGCTGTTGAGCGTGCCTTGCCCCTGAAAAACACGGCAGCTTTTTTACCCAGCGTTCCCAAGGGCCGAACCTTGGTTCTAGGAGCAGGCAAAGCAGCCGGCGCCATGGCCCATGCTGTTGAAGCACTCTGGCCCAAAGATGCGCCTTTGTCGGGTATGGTGGTGACACGCTATGGCCATACCCCAGAACGTCCTGCGGGCGTGCCCGAGCGATTAAAAGTGGTGGAGGCCTCTCACCCTGTGCCTGACGCTGCTGGTTTGGCTGCTGCAGAAGAAATTCTCAAATTGACAAGTGGCTTGACGTCAGATGATTTGGTGTTGTGCCTCATTTCTGGGGGCGGTTCTGCACTGCTGACCTTGCCCGCAGAGGGTTTGAGTTTGGCTGAAAAGCAGGCCATCAATCAGGCTTTGCTCAAAAGTGGCGCCAATATCAGCGAAATGAATTGTGTTCGCAAGCACCTGTCAAAAATTAAGGGAGGGCGTTTGGCAGCGGCTTGTGCGCCAGCGAAGGTGGTCACGCTCACCATCAGCGATGTGCCAGGTGATGATCCCTCCATCATTGCCAGTGGTCCTACCGTCCCAGATCCCAGCAGTTGCGCGGACGCTTTGGACATCTTGCAACGCTACAACATCGAGATCTCTGCTCAGGTTTTGGATTCCCTGCAACAAGGCGCTTTTGAAACGCCCAAACCTGGCCATGATCTTTTCAAGTCGAATCAAGTTCATCTCATTGCAACGCCAGCACAATCATTGCAAGCCGCTGCAGCGTTGGCCGAATCCAAAGGTTTGCGGGCTTATGTGCTGAGTGACGAAATAGAAGGCGAGTCTCGAGAAGTTGGCAAAGTGCATGCCGCATTGGCGCGTGCCAGTGCAAAAGGCATGGGTCCGTTTGTGCGGCCCTGTGTCATTCTGAGTGGGGGTGAAACCACCGTCACGGTTCAATCTGGCAAGGTCAAATCTGGCCCTAAAGCAAGGGAAGGGCGGGGCGGTAGAGCGGGTGAGTTCTGCATGGGCTTGGCATTGGCCTTGCAGGGCCAAGAAGGCGTGTGGGCGCTGGCGGCTGATACCGATGGCATTGACGGCATCGAGGACAATGCAGGCGCTTTGGTGACACCCGACACACTCCTCAGAGGCCGAATGGCTGGTCGCAACTTAGACGAACACTTGGCCTGCAACGATGCATATGGCTACTTCCAGGCTTTGAATGATTTGGTTTTCTCGGGCCCAACGCACACCAATGTGAACGATTTCCGGGCCATTTTGGTGTTGTGACAAATTATTGATTTACGTCAACGCAGGGCTTGCCAGGCTCTGGCAAATTGGCGCCTATGTTGAATCGTGTACTTTCAAAGGTTCCTGTGGCATCGGACGAGATGCTCGCCGGCACTGTTTTACTCCGGCGTGGCCAAGTGGCCAGCAAGGCCATGCACCTGATCAGTGGGCGCGTGGCATTGGGGGTCATTGAGGGTGATGTCTTGGTGCATCAGTTGGGGGTTGTTGAAGGCCCTTTCTGGTTGGAGGCTGCTGCAGCCATGTTAGGACTGCCGCATGCGGTTGATGCCTTGGCGGAGAGTCCTGTGCGAATTCAGACCATGCCCTTGGCGCAATTTAAAAGTCAACTTAAAAACTTACCAGAACCGGTTCATAGCCTGATGCTTGATTTGGCCAAAGCCCAAAGACAGCAAATTGAAGTGGCCGTTAGCCGCTTGGCCAAGGATGCCGATGCCCGGTTGGCCGAATGGTTGTTGCGCCATGCCGAGCCTTCGGACGAGGCAGGCAGCTTGGCCGTTATATTGCGTGACAGAAAAAGACTGATTGCAGCCCAATTGGGCATCGCCCCAGAAACATTTTCTCGCGTACTAAAGCATTTGCGCGATCGCAAGCTCATCAGTGGCGGTGGCAGGGTATTGAACTTGCTCGATCTGACGGGTTTGCAATCATTGGCAGGTATTTGAGTCGAATTAATTCATGTGAGCGTGGCAGGGGTTTCAAAGCTCGATAGAATTTATCGAACTTTAAGATTCCCATGCATTCCCAAGAGCCTGCGCGACTTCAGCTTTCTCACATCACCAAGCGATATCCTGGTGTGGTGGCCAATCGTGCTGTGTCACTCACGGTCAGGCCAGGCGAAGCGCACGCTGTTTTAGGCGAAAACGGTGCGGGCAAATCAACCCTCATGAAAATTATTTATGGCTCGGTCAAGCCAGACGAGGGTGAGATTCATTACAACGGTCTGCCCGTTCACATTAAAAATCCGCAACAGGCCAGAGCGCTGGGCATCAGCATGGTGTTTCAGCACTTTAGTTTGTTTGACACGATGAGTGTGGCTGAGAATGTTTGGCTGGGCTTAGACAAATCACTTCAGTTGAACGAAGTCACGCTGCGCATTCAAAACAAAGCAGCCGAGTATGGTTTGGACATCGACCCGTCTAGACCAGTCCACACATTGAGCGTGGGTGAAATGCAGCGTGTAGAAATTATCCGTGCATTGCTGACCGAACCCAAGCTCTTGATCTTGGACGAGCCCACTTCGGTACTAACGCCCCAAGCGGTAGAAAAGCTCTTTGTCGTTTTAAAAAAGCTGGTCAGTGAAGGCTGCAGCTTGTTGTACATCAGTCATAAATTGCATGAGATCCGCGAGTTGTGCACGGCTTGTACGGTGTTGCGCGGGGGCGAAGTCACAGGGGTTTGCAATCCCAGGGAAGAATCCAATGCATCGCTCAGTCGATTGATGATTGGCGCAGAACCACCTGCCTTGACCCATCAAGAACGCTCACCGGGCGAAGTGCTGTTTCAAACGGTCAACTTGTGTCTGCCAAAGGAAGATCAATTTGGGGTCGATCTCAAGCACATTGATTTGCAAGTTCGGTCTGGCGAAGTGGTTGGCATTGCGGGTGTTTCTGGCAACGGGCAGCGTGAATTGCTTTACGCTTTATCTGGGGAAGATACGCGTGCGCCTTCACAGGCCATCCAACTTCTACAACAAGATGTAGGCCATTGGGATGCCCATGCTCGACGCCAAGCTGGCATGCATTTTGTGCCCGAAGAAAGACTGGGGCGAGGTGCAGTGCCTACTTTGAGTTTGGCGCAAAACATGCTGCTCACACGTTCAGAAGCCATAGGCCAGAGCGGTTGGATCAATGCGAAAACCTTGCTAGCGCAAGCTCAAAAAGTCATTGATCGTTTCCATGTCAAAGCCAATGGTCCACACGCCGCCGCACAATCTTTGTCGGGGGGTAATTTGCAAAAATTCATTGTGGGCCGCGAAATCGATGCAAGACCCAAAGTCTTGCTGGTCTCGCAACCCACATGGGGCGTTGATGTCGGCGCCGCAGCTCAAATCAGAGGCGAGTTATTGGCGCTGCGTGATGCAGGCTGTGCTGTTCTGGTGGTCAGTGAAGAGCTGGATGAATTGTTTGAAATTTCTGATCGCCTTTACGTCATGGCCAATGGCAAGTTGTCGCCATCCATCGACAGAAAAAAAGCTTCTGTCGCTCAAATTGGTGAATGGATGAGCGGACTTTGGGAAACACATGCTGAAGCTTGAACGTCGCCCTCAGCCTTCTGAATTATGGCGGTATGGGTCGCCGGTATTGGCTTTGATACTGACTGTGGCCATGGGCATTGGCCTCTTTGTTCTCTTGGGGAAAGACCCGGTTCGTGGCTTGCAGATGTTTTTTTGGGAACCCCTCAAGTCGGCTTATGCGCTGGGGGAACTCATGGTCAAGGCCACGCCCTTGTTGATCATTGCCTTGGGCTTGGCCGTGGCGTATCGCTCTAACGTTTGGAACATTGGGGCTGAAGGACAGTTTGTCATTGGCGCTGTTGCAGCCAGCGGTGTGGCCTTATTGGCCGACAAAGAAACCGGGCGTTGGATTGTGGTGGCCGTGGTTTTGGCAGGCATGCTGGGCGGCATGTGTTGGGCCGGCTTGGTGGCGTGGCTCAAAGACCGTTTCCATGCCAACGAAATTTTGGTCAGCCTGATGCTGGTCTATGTGGCCGACATGGTTCTCGGCTATCTGGTCTACGGACCCTGGAAAGACCCCGCGGGCTATAACTTTCCCCAATCCAAAGCTTTTGAAACTGTGGCCCAAATACCCAGACTGATGAGTGGTTCCCGCGTCAGCGCTGGCTTAATTTTGGCTTTGATCGGCGTTGTTGCGGTTTGGATCTTCTTGTTCAGAACCCGCGCGGGATTTGCTCAGCAAGTGGGTGGGCTTGCGCCTGCTGCTGCCAGGTACGCAGGCTATTCATCCAGCAAAGCTTTGTGGATTGCGCTGATGGTTTCGGGTGGTGCAGCAGGTTTGGCGGGTGCATTGGAGGTGGCAGGGCCTATTGGGCAGCTAACGCCTTATGTGCCTGCCGGTTACGGCTTCGCTGCCATCATCGTGGCTTACGTTGGTCGCTTGCACCCCGTGGGCATGGTCTTCTCTGCTGTGCTTATGAGCATGTTTTACATTGGTGGTGAATTGGCGCAATCGCGCATGGGCTTGCCAAAGTCCATCACGGGTGTTTTTCAGGGCTTGTTGTTGTTCACTTTGTTGGCCTGCGATACCTTGATGACCTACCGTTTACGCTGGCAGGGCAGGAGAGTCTGATGGAATCTTACGCATTGCTCGTTGCAGCCACCTTGAACGCAGGCACGGTACTGGCCATTGCCGCCATGGGCTTGCTCATCAATGAAAAAGCGGGCGTTGTGAATCTAGGGGCCGAGGGCATGATGTTGTGTGCGGCCATCGCTGGTTTTGCTGTCGTCGTGCACACGGGCAGCGATGCCATGGGTTTCTTGGCGGGCATGGCCGCCGGTGCTTTCATGGCCGCTGTTTTTGGCGGCTTGGTGATCTATCTCGGCACCAACCAATACGCCACAGGATTGGCTCTGAGCTTGTTTGGGGTTGGATTTTCTGCCTTTGTTGGTATTGGGTATGTGCAAGAAAAACTACCACCCAGGCCCGCCTTTGAAATTCCTTTGTTGTCTGACATTCCGTTGTTGGGCTCTGCCCTATTTAAGCAACACCCGCTGGTATACGGCGTCATTGCTTTTGTTTTTGCATTGATTTGGTTCCTTTACAAAACTCGCACAGGCTTGGTGCTTCGATCTGTGGGTGAATCCCCCGAATCGGCGCATGCACTGGGCTACCCAGTTCGCCTCATTCGACTTTACGCAGTCATTGTGGGAGGGGCTTTGTGTGGATTGGCGGGAGCCTATATTTCAGTGGTCTACACGCCCTTGTGGGTTGAGGGAATGGTGGCAGGCAAAGGTTGGATTGCCTTGGCCTTGACCACGTTTGCAACCTGGCGACCGGCCCGAATTTTGCTTGGTGCTTATCTGTTTGGTGGCGTTACCATGTTGCAATTCCATTTGCAAGGATTAGGGGTTCAGGTTCCCAGTCAATTGCTGTCTGCAATGCCCTATCTGGCAACCATTGTGGTTTTGGCTTTGATCTCGCGAAATCCTGCTTGGATTAAGGTCAACATGCCGGCATCACTAGGCAAACCTTTCCATCCCAGTTCATAATGTTTTTTTTCGTGCAACCTTGTTTATCCATAAAGGAATTTTCATGACAGTTCTGAACAAGCGATCGATTCTCAAAATCGCCGCCATTTCAATCGTTGCGGCAGCTGCCTTGGTGGCCTGTGGCAAGAAAGAAGAAGCCAAGCCGGCCGCTGCAGCACCCAAGGCTGAACCCCTCAAAGTGGCCTTTGCTTATGTTGGCCCCGTTGGCGATGGTGGTTGGACTTTTGCACACGACAACGCTCGCAAGGCCATTGAAAAAGAATTTGGCGACAAGGTTGTCACCAGCTTTGTTGAGAAAGTACCTGAAAGCGCCGACGCTGAGCGCGTATTCCGCGACTTTGCCAGCCAAGGCAACAAGCTTATTTTCGGCACCACATTCGGTTACATGGACCCCATGTTGAAGGTGGCAGCTGACAACAAAGAAATCAAATTTGAGCATGCAACAGGTTACAAAACAGCCGACAACATGCGCACCTATGACAGCCGGACTTACGAAGGTGCTTACATGGCTGGCGTTATTGCAGGCAAGATGACCAAAACCAATACCTTGGGTGTGGTGGCCTCTATTCCAATTCCTGAAGTCATTCGCAATATCAACACCTTCACTTTGGGTGCTCAGTCTGTCAATCCCAAAATCAAAACCAAAGTGGTTTGGGTTAACGAATGGTTCAACCCACCCAAAGAGACTGAAGCAGCCACTGCTTTGATCAATGGCGGCGCCGACGTGTTGATGCAAAACACTGACTCTTCAGCCGTGTTGCAAACAGCTGAAAAAATGGGCAAGCGCGCCTTTGGTTGGGACTCCGACATGACGGCTTACGGTCCCAAAGCTCATTTGGGTTCCGCCATCATCAATTGGGCACCTTACTACATCAAGGCCGTGGGTGAAGCACTCGAGGGCAAGTGGACCACAGGCCAAAGCTGGTGGGGCGTCAAAGAAGGCGCCATTGACATGGTGTCTGTGGCTGCCGATGTGCCAGAAGATACCAAGAAGAGAGTGGACGAAATCAGAGCTGGTTTGAAAGACGGAAGCTTTGTGATTTGGAAAGGTCCTATCGTTGGTCAAGATGGCAAAGAAATTTTGGCCAAAGATGCTGTCGCCGATGACAAGTTCTTGGGCGGTATCAAGTTCTATGTGAAGGGCGTTGAAGGCAAAGTGCCTAACTGATTTCCTTCTCAGTCACAAAAAAGCCGGGCTTCTTTCGAAGCCCGGCTTTTTTTCGTTCAATTATTTCTTAGCAGCTTTGGCAAAGTCGCCTGCATACACATACAGAAACTTGGCAGGATCTAATGTTTTACGGATAGCTGCATTGACCTCTGCCAGTGTGCTTGCCTGAATTTGTGCATCGAACTTCTCGGTATAGGCCATTGTTCGATTGGCAAATGTATGCGCAACATGGCCTGCTGCCAATGCACCGTCTTGTGCACGCGTTATTTTGCGCTCTTCAAGCAGCGATTTTTTGGCATCTGCCAACTCTTCTGCGGTCATGCCTTCTTTCACAAACTTTGCCAGTTCCTCTTGAACGCTGGCCTTGAGCTTGGCCAGGTTCTGAGGTGCATAGATCGCATAAAGCACCCACATGCCTGAGGGGTCAAAATTACTGGCACTCAGATCACTGCCAGCGCCATAGCTGATTCCGTCTTTTTGACGCAAACGGTCAAGCAAACGCGACTTGACGCCGCCGCCCAAAACCCGATTGGCCAACATCAAAGGAATGAACTCAGGTTGCGTGTCTTGCAATGCCAAGGGCAGTCCTGCCAGGAAGAATGCATTGGCCTTGTCGGGTGCCTCCAGTTGAATGACCTCCGCTTTGGGTGGTTTGGTTTCAGTTTTTAGGCGGGTGAAATTCTTTTGGCTTGTCCAATTGCCAAATAACTGGTTGAGTTGAGTCTTGACTGCATCGCTGTCAAAGTCGCCCACCAATGCAAATTGGCTGTGATTGGCGCCGTAGAAGGTGCTGTGGAATTGTTTGATGGCGTCCAATTTGGCTGCTTTGAGTTCAGCAAGGGACTCATCCAAACTGAGTGCAGCGCGAACATCCCCCTTTTTGTAGACGTCCAAGGCCAATGACATGGCTTGAGAGCCCATGGCGTTGGGCTCGCTTCTTTGGCTTTCCAAGGCTGTGGTGCTTTCTTGAATCAACAAATCAAATTCTTTTGAATCAAAAGCAGGTTTGCGCAAAATGTCGCTGATTAAGTTCAGCACCTCAGGTAAATTTTTCTTCAAGGTGTCAAAACGAACGGTGACATTTTGTCCACCGCCAGTGACCTCGATTTGTGTTTTCAACTCATCCAACTTGGCTGAGATTTCCGAGCGTTTCAAGTTGCCTGCACCTCGCATCAAAAGGCGAGCGGTCAAGCCTGAGTTTGTGGCTTGATTGAACAGAGAGGTTTCATCACCAAAGCGCAAGGTGAAGTTGCCGCTGACTGTTTCGCCGCGTGTTTTCTTGGGCGTCAAAATGAGTTTCATGCCATTGGCCAAGGCCAAACGCTGGGTGCGTTTTTCGATGTTGGCAGGCGTAATGTCAAAGACTTCGCCTTCGGTGGCAGCTGTTTTTCCCTTGTAGTCAGAAAGCAATTTAGCAACATCGACAGGTTCGGGCAGATTGCTTCTATCTGGCGAGGCTGTGGGAATGAATTGCCCCAAAGTTCGATTGTTCTCTTTGAAATAATTCAAACCCACTCTTTGCAAATCAGAAACTGTTAAGTTTTCAATGCGATCGCGGTGTAAGAAAAACAAGCGCCAATCGCCGTTCGCAATCGATTCAGAAAGTTGAACCGCCAAACGTTGTGGGTTATTGATGATCTTGTCGATCTCACTTAGCAAGCTGGCTTTGGCGCGTTTCAATTCTTCTTCTGTGACTGGATTTTTTTGCAGACCTTCCATTTCTTCTAGCAAAACTTTTCGCGCCTCTGCCAAGCTTTGGGTTTTGCTAAGCTCAGCCATGACGACCAGGTAGCCACGCTCGGCCAAGTCGAAGCCCCAAGGGTTGACGTTGGCGGCCAATTTTTTCTCCACTAAAGTTTTGTGAAGTCGGCCATTGGGCGTACCAGCCAGCACATCGCTCAATGCGGCCATGGCTGCTGAGTCGGGATGACTGCCGGAAGCAGTGTGATAAAGCACCGCTGTGATTTGCGTATCGCCTGTGCGTTTAACCGTGACTTCACGTGGTCCATCTTGAGCGGGATCTTGGGTGTAAGTTGCTTGTAGCACGCGTTTCGGTTTTGGGATGGCACCAAAAACTTTTCGAATGAGCGTCAATGTGCTGGCTGGCTCAAATTTGCCAGCCACCAACAGCACAGCGTTATCGGGTTGGTAATACTTGCGATAAAAGTTTTGAAGATTTTCGATTTTGACGTTCTCAACATCGGTGCGCGCACCAATGGTGCTTTTGCCATAGTTGTGCCAATCGAAAGCGGTTGACGTCATGCGTTGCCACAGCGCCATGTAGGGGTTGTTTTCACCGCTCTCCATTTCGTTGCGAACGACTGAAAACTCAGTGTCTAAATCCTTGCGCGCAATGAAGCTGTTGATCATTCGATCGGCTTCCATTTCCAAAGCCCATTTCAGGTTGTCTGGATTGGCTGGAAAAGTTTGGTAGTAATTGGTTCGGTCATAGAAGGTGGTGCCATTGAAATCCATGCCACGCTTGCCCAACTCCTGCATGATGTTGCCGCGAGTGGGAGTGCCTTTGAAAACCAAATGCTCTAGCAAGTGGGCCATGCCAGTTTCGCCATAATTTTCATGGCGGCTACCAACCAAGTAAGTGATGTTGACGGTGGTGGTGGGTTTGGAGGCATCGGGCGCCAACAGAACGCGCAAACCATTGGGCAATCGAAATTCTGAAATGCCTTCAACCGTGGTAACTGCTTGAAGCCCGGCAAGCGTGACAGTGGGGTTGATTGCTTTTGCCGAGGGTGCAGCGCCAGTCTGCGCTTGGCTCCAAGGGGGCACAATAAGTGCCACACACATCAAAGAAACACGAACGAGTGGAAATTGCATAAATACTTCTCGAAAAGAAACAAAAGAACTTTATACACCTGCTTTAGAATACTCGGCGAATACCTGCGTACCGGCGGGTTTTCAATTTTGTCAAACCCGGTGCCATGTAGAGGACTACCATGTATAAAAACCTCGCTGCCACGCTCGTGGCCGCCTGTTTATTTTCACCCTTTCATTTGCTTGCATCTGATGCCTCAAAGGCAAAGGGGCCCGTTCATCAACCCATTAAAGCCGCATTCGTTTATGTCACACCTGTGTTTGACATGGGCTGGACGCATCAGCACGACAAGGGCCGTCAGGCTGTTGAGAAGACCTTGGGGGCAGACGTTAAAACCACGGTGGTTGCCAACGTGGCCGAAGGTGCTGACGCTGAGCGGGTGGTCCGTGACTTGGCTCAGCAAGGCAATGACATAATTTTTACCACCAGTTTTGGCTACATGGAGCCCACCTTGAAGGTGGCCAAAGAGTTTCCGAAGGTTAAGTTTGAATCCATCACTGGATATAAAACTGACGCGAATGTTGCCATCGCCAATGCGCGTTATTACGAAGGACGTTATTTGGCCGGCATTGCTGCAGGCCGGATGACCAAAACCAATGTAGCTGGTTATGTGGCGGGGTTTCCCATTCCGGAGGTTTTACAAGGCTTGAACGCCTTCACCCTGGGAATGCGCTCGGTGAACCCTCAGGCCCAAGTCAAAGTCATTTGGCTGAATGCTTGGTTTGACCCCGGCAAGGAACGTGATTCCGCCATGACGCTGTTCAACCAAGAAGCGGATGTGATTACTTTTCATTCTGCGACCAATGCCGTCATGGTGGCTGCGCAAGAGCGGGGCAAGATGGCCATTGCCTACCATTCCGACATGCGAAAAGTCGCACCCGATGCCCAATTGTTGGCCATTACCCACAACTGGGGGGATTACTACACGGCGCGTGTGAAGGCGCTCCAAAGTGGGCAGTGGCAAACCTCAACGGTTTGGGGGGGATTGAAAGAGGGCATGATCCAGGTCGGTGACTTTGGGCCCAAGTTGTTGCCGCAAGTGCGGGCTGAAATTTTGCAAGCGCAAAAAGACATCGTGGCAGGCAAACGTCATCCCTTTCAAGGCCCCATTGAAGACAATGAAGGCAAGTTGGTGATGGCTCCCGGTCAGAGATTGAGCGATGTACAAATTTTGAACATGAACTTTGCCGTGGCCGGGGCGGTTGGAAAACTCAAGCCTTGAAGCAACACTTTACAATGAGCAATTGAATTCAAAGACTGTTGGAGAAACTGAGCAATGAGCATCAAAAGCGACAAATGGATCCGACGCATGGCAGAAGAGCACGGCATGATCGAGCCCTTCGAGCCAGGCCAAGTGAGAAAAAACGCTGCAGGCGAGAAAATTGTCAGCTACGGCACTAGCAGTTATGGCTATGACATTCGTTGTGCCCCTGAGTTCAAGGTGTTTACCAACATCTACAGCACCGTGGTCGATCCCAAGAATTTCGATGAAAAAAGCTTTGTCGACATCCAGTCCGATGTGTGTGTCATCCCGCCCAACAGTTTTGCCTTGGCTCGCACAATGGAATACTTTCGTATTCCTCGAAACGTCCTCACCATTTGTTTGGGCAAAAGCACCTACGCCCGTTGCGGCATCATTGTGAACGTTACCCCCTTTGAACCCGAGTGGGAAGGCTACGTCACCCTTGAATTTAGCAATACCACCCCTCTGCCAGCCAAGATTTATGCAGGGGAGGGTTGTGCCCAGGTTTTGTTCTTTGAAAGCGACGAAGTTTGCGAGACCAGCTACAAAGATCGGGGTGGAAAATACCAAGGTCAAGTGGGTGTCACATTGCCCAAGACTTAAAGTGCGACAATAGCGGGTTAATGACCGCCTCTTTTTCAAATCTATCGCTGGCTGAACCGCTGGCACGTGCCGTAGCCGAAATGGGCTATGAATCCATGACTCCCATCCAAGCCCAGGCCATCCCTGTGGTTTTGACGGGCAAAGACGTGATGGGCGCTGCGCAAACAGGGACCGGTAAAACCGCTGCCTTTTCGCTACCGCTTCTTCAGCGTTTGCTCAAGCACGAAAACACTTCCACATCGCCCGCGCGTCACCCTGTGCGTGCGCTGGTGTTGTTGCCCACCCGCGAATTGGCCGATCAAGTTGCCCAGCAAATTAAGCTGTATGCCAAGTACACCCAAATGCGCAGTGCCGTGGTGTTTGGCGGCATGGACATGAAGCCCCAAACCATCGAGCTTAAAAAAGGCGTCGAAATTTTGGTGGCAACGCCAGGCCGATTGCTCGATCACATCGAAGCCAAAAATGCGGTGCTCAATCAAGTGGAATATGTGGTGCTGGACGAAGCCGATCGCATGTTGGACATTGGCTTTTTGCCGGATCTGCAGCGCATCTTGAGTTTCTTGCCGAAGCAGCGCACCACGCTGTTGTTCTCGGCCACTTTCTCGCCCGAGATCAAGCGCTTGGCCAACAGCTATTTGCAAGACCCCATCACCATTGAGGTGGCACGCCCCAACGAAACGGCCTCGACGGTCGAGCAACGTTTTTATGCGGCCCAAGACGATGACAAGCGCCGTGTGGTCAAGGCGGTTCTCAATCAGCGTGGCATCAAACAAGCCTTTATTTTTGTCAACAGCAAATTGGGTTGTGGTCGTTTGGCCCGTTCTTTAGAGCGCGAAGGCCTCAAAACTGCGGCATTGCATGGTGATAAATCTCAAGACGAACGTTTAAAAGCGTTAGAGGCTTTTAAACAAGGCGAAGTCGATTTGTTGGTCTGCACCGATGTGGCAGCGCGTGGCCTCGACATCAAAGATGTGCCCGCGGTGTTTAACTTTGATGTGCCTTTCAATGCAGAAGACTACGTGCACCGCATTGGTCGCACGGGACGCGCTGGCGCTTCTGGCTTGGCCGTTACCTTGGTCTCGCCTTCCGACATGCGCTTGGTGTCAGACATCGAAAAACTCATTAAAAACAAACTCCAAGTGGAAGTATTCCCCTTGGAAGAGGACCGCTCGCGCGACAACGCCAGTGAGGGTCGACGTGACGACAGACGGGATGAAAGACGCGATGTTCGCCGCGAAGACCGACGCCCCGATCGTGGCTTTGAGCGTCGCCGTGACGAAGAAGATCCGCGCGATCGCAGAAGCAGTTTCCGTCCTGCTCAAGTTTCAAGAGACCCCTTCTTCGAAAAACCCTATGAAGCCCCCACGGCCGAGCAAGCCAGTGCAGCCTCTTGGGAAGCCAGTGCCAGAACAGTGGCCTCAAGACCAGGTCTATCAGCCAATATCAAACCCAAGCGCAAAGTAGCGGCCTTGTTCAAAGCAGGCGAATAAGTCTTTCTGCTAAACCCGACCAATTGTTGGGTGTGTTTTGATCGACCCTCAAAGCTTTACATTCCCCTGTCAAAATGACAGGATGAAATTAAAGCCAACTCATCTAACGATCCTTGGGGTAGCCGCTACATTGATGACGCCCTTGGCATGGTCGCAAACCACGCCACCGCCTACAGCGCCCGTGCAAGACATGGGCCGCGTTGAAATCAAAAGTAACCGAGACAACGAAATGGAAGAGCGTCGGCAATCGACCGCCGCCAAAATTGTCATTGGTCGAGAAGAACTCGACAGGCAAGGAGACAGCACTCTGGGTGAAGTCTTAAAGCGTCTACCAGGCGTCACGGTACAAGGCGCGCCTGGCAGAGGGGGCGGCATTCGCATGCGTGGTTTGGGCGGTGGTTATACCCAAATTTTGATGGACGGTCAGCGTGTTCCTCCAGGTTTTTCGATAGAGTCCCTAACGCCCGATATGGTGGAAAAAGTTGAAATTCTTAGGGCACCAACATCGGAAACTGGCTCGCGTGCCATTGCGGGCA
>JACCDY010089399.1_pt1 | contig 17616 bp, 8 predicted proteins | sample 7446391 | NCBI WGS metagenome assembly JACCDY01 (sample SAMN15323451, study PRJNA562643) | freshwater metagenome | isolation source: river surface water | place: USA:Blue River Watershed | collected 2017-08-18
ACGAGGCGGAGGACGGGTTGCGCAGGCCCTTGTCGGCGATCATCTGCGGGTTCTTGCCGTCCAGGTCGACGTGGAACATGCGGTTGTTGCCGCGGTCGAGGCAGAGCAGGCGGGCCGGGGCGAAGCGGTTGTCGACGAAGACCTTGTGGGTGTTGGCGAACGGCTTGTCGTTCACCTTCTGGGTCGGGCCGCCGAACACCTGCTTGAACTTGCCGGCCTTGTCGAAGACGAAGACCCAGCTCTTGCCGTAGCCGTCGACGGCGTAGATGTCGCCGTTGGCCGCGACGTCGCAGTTGGTGAGCTTCAGGGCGTTCACTTCCTTGCCGTTCTTGTCCTTGGTCTTGCCCTGGGCGGCCGGGAAGGCGTCGGCCTTGATCTCCATCACCACCGTGCCGTCGAGCTGGCACTTGATGATGCGCTGCTCGTTCAGGACGGCCGCGTAGATGAACTCGCCTTCGTCGGTCTTGCGGACGACGAAGCCGTGGAGGGAACCGGGGAGCTTGAGGGCCTTCACGAACTTGCCGGTCTGGTCGTAGACCTGGAGGCCGGCGTTGTTCTCCTGGACGCTGACGTAGATGAGGCCGGCGGAGTCGACGGCGATCTCGCCGTGGCCGTTGCCGATGGTCTTGCGGCCCTCGGCGGGCTTGAGGAAGTCGGGGACCAGTTCGTACTTGGCTTCGGCGGCGAAGGCGAAGGAGCCGGCGACGAGGAGGGCGAGGGTGGGGAGGAGCGGGCGCATGGGGGTAGGGGGCCGATAAAGGGCAGAGCGCGGGGGCTGGCAATTTGAAACACCACCGAGGCTTGCAACCCATCCGGCTTTGGGGTGTCTTGGGCTCCACCCCCATGCGTTCCCTCCGCCTCCTCCCGCTCCTCGCCCTCGCCATGGTCGGCGCCCTCCGCGCCGCCGACGCCCCGGCCGCCGAACCCCTGCCCAAGGCCGACTTCGTCCCCGCCTTCAACGGCAAGGACCTGACCGGCTGGAAGGACGCCAAGGACAACAAGTTCTGGAAGGTCGTCGACGGCGTGCTCGTCGGCGAGAACGACGAGAAGCTCAAGGGCAACATGCTCTACACCGAGAAGGCCTATGGCGACGTCATCATCTCCCTCGAGTGCCGCTTCAGCGGCGAGATCGACAGCGGCATCATGGTGCGGCGCGACAAGTCCGGGAAGAAGGACCTGCAGATGCAGATCGGCGTCTCGCGCAGCCTGAAGAAGGACATGACCTGCACCTTCTACGTCGGCAAGTACCCCGAGGCCGGCTGGGCGCCGAAGGTCGAGAAACTCTGGAAGAAGGACGAATGGAACAAGATCGTCTTCCGCGCCAAGGGCGACACCTACACCGTCTGGCTCAACGGCGAGCAGGTCTCCAACTACGTCGACGCCGCCTACCCGACCCCTTATTCCGTCGGCCTGCAGATCCATGGCGGCCTGAAGATGAAGGTCGAGTACCGCGACATCCAGATCGCCGAGCTGAAGTAAGCCCGTCACCCCACCGTGACGCCGACGGGCGGGATCCCTGGGTCCCGCCCGTTTTCGTCGGCGGGTTTCCGCTGGCGGGCCGGGCGCCGGCGGCTATCACAGAGGCATGGAGAACCCCATCCCCGGCGACCCCACCCGCCGCGCCTTCCTCCTCCGCGCCGGCGCCCTCTCGCTGGGCTTCGTGCCTTTCTTCGCCCGCGGGGCCGAGCCCGCGAAGCCTCCCCTGAAGGCCAAGCCCGACCCTTACGCGGGGGCGGTCTTCGTCGACGGCGAGCCGCCCTTGCCCGAGGAGGGTTCCTTCACCTTCGCGGTGCTGCCGGACACGCAGTATTACGCCGAGAGATACCCGGAGACCTACCTCGCGCAGACCCGTTGGCTCGTCGCGCAGCGCGAGCGTCGGCGCATCGAGGCGGTCTTCCACCTCGGCGACATCACCAACCAGAACACCCCGCCGCAGTGGACCAACGCCCGGCAGGCGATGCAGGTCCTGATGGATGCCGGGCTGCCGATGTGCCTCGTGCCCGGCAACCATGACTATGGTCCCCGCGGCAATGGCGCGGACCGGACCAGCCTGATGTCCGCGTACTTCCCCGTGAAGGAGCTCGCCGCCGCCAAGCATTGGGGCGGCAACTACGACCGGGAGCCCGACCGGGCCGAGAACAGCTGGCACCGGCTGGACGTCGGCCCGCGCCGGTTCCTCGTGCTCTGCCTCGAGTTCGGGCCGCGCAACGACGTCCTGCGCTGGGCCAACGCGATCGTCGCGGCCCACCCGGATCGCGAGGTCATCCTGCTGACGCACGTGCTCATCTACCATGACGAGACGCGCTATGATTGGCGAAAATATGGGACCAAGCAGGACTGGAATCCCCACGCCTATGTGATGGCCAAGCAGGGCGGGGACGATGTCAACGACGGCGAGGAGCTCTGGGCGAAGTTGATTTCCCGCCACGAAAACTTCCGCCTCACCCTGAATGGGCATGTCCTTGGGGACGGGCTCGGGCGCGTCGTGACGTCGACCGCGAAGGGTCAGGCGGTCCCGCAGCTGCTGGTCAATTTCCAGATGAAGCCCAACGGCGGCGATGGGTGGCTGCGCCTGATCGAGATGCGCAAGGACGGCACGATGCGCACCTTCGACTACTCGCCGACGCGGCGGCAGACCAACGCGTCGCCGCAGAACCAATTCACGATTCCCTGGGCCTGAGCCCGGCGGTCACTTCGCCGGCGTGGCCGGCACGAGGAAGCGCAGCAGCGCCTGCCGGAGTCGTTCCTGTTCGGCCTGGCGGGCTTTCTCTTCGGCGCCGGCCCGGTCGAACTGCTGCTCGCGCCAGCGCCGGTGTTGTTCCTCGTCGGAGATCCAGGCGCTGAGGCGGAAGGGCAGGGGGACGGTCGCGAGCGTAGGCTTGGCCTCCGGAGCCTTGGCGCGCAGCGCCCGCTCGCCGGTGGTGGTGGGGACGCCCGCCGGCTCGAAGGGCGGCAGGGTACGGGCGGCGGCGAGGGGACGGTCGGGGCGTTCCGTCGGCTTGCCCGCGGACCCGCTGGGTCCGGGGCCGGCGGCCGCCGGCGTTGGTTCGACTTCGCCGATCGCGAGGCGCAGGCGTTCGCCCGGTTCCCGTCCTTGGTCGCCGCCCGCCAAGGTCGGCAGCGGCAGGGGCGCGCTCGTCGTGGCGGACCGCGCCGGGCCGGCTTCGGGTGAGCGGAGCGTCAAGCCGCTCGCCGGAAGCTTCGTCGGCGTCGGCTCGTCCAGGCTCGCGAGCGGAAGCCGGGGCGACAGCCCATCCCCGGAGGCGGGGGCCTCGCCGGCCGGCAGGCGCAGTGTCGTCGGGCTTTCGCGGTGAGCCGAGGGTCCGACGATTTCCGGTAGGTTGAAACGGGGGTGTTCGGTCGTCGCCGGCTCCGCGGCGTCGAGACCAGGTAGGCGCAGGGTGGCCTTCGGCGGGCGGCGACCGGTCGTCGCGACGGGCACGGGCAGCGGCAAGGCCGTGCCGGGACGAAGGGCCTTCGTGCCTTCGCCGGGCTCGATCGTCAGCGGCGTGGCCGGCGAGCCCGGGGCACGGGCGGTCTCCGGGACCGCGATTTCGAGCGGCGGGCTCGTCCTCGGGCTGCGGCCGGCGGCGGGCGGCGCCGGCAAACCCAGGCTGGAGGCGGGCGTCCGTGGCTCGGGAGTGGCGCCGGCGTCGATGCCGACAGGGAGCCGGCGCGCTTCAGGCCCGCCGGTCGCGGCCGCGGGCGGCGGTGCCCCCGTCGGCTTCGGCGCGTTCGGCGGAGTGATGGGGGCCGGTGGCCCCTCCGTCGGCTTGGCCGGCTCCGCTGTCTTCACGGGTGCGGGCGGCGGGGTGGGGGGCGTCTCCGCGGTCCGCTCGGTCGCGGTCGGCCGCGGCGGGCGGTCCGGTTGGGCGCCGCCGCCGGAACTTCGACCCTGACCTCCCCGGCGGGAGGAGAAGTTGAACCAGGACGAACTTTCCTCGCTGCCCGTCGGGGTGCGGCAACCGACCAAGCAGAGGGAGCCCGCGGCCAGCAGCCACAGGGTCCAATGTCCGCGGCGGCTTTCCATCCGGGCTTACTGCGCGAGGATCTGCATCGCCGTGACCAGGGGCGGACCGGCCTTCGGGTCGAAGCGGGCGGAAATCGTGAACTTGGCGTCGCGACCGGTCGGCACCGACTTCTCGACGCGCACCAGCTGGGCGCCGGGCCGCTTGTCGTCGCCGAGGGCGCCGCGCATGCGTTCGATGAGGGAGTCGTAATCCAGCGTGTCGACGCAGCGATTCATCAGCTTCCAGCCGAGGTCGGGCTCCTTGGGCGCGGTCAGCTTGGCCATCGACTTCACGGGGTCGCGCGTGGCGCCGTCGGCGAAGCGATCGAATTGGTAGAGGTAGCTCGCCGCGATGGAAAGGGAGTCGTTGCCGACCGCCTCCAGCGCCAGCAGCAGCTCGAACTCCATGGCCGGACGCATCTGGTCATAGCGCACGCGGGTCGCCGTCCCCATCGGGAGGCGACGGAAGAAGCGGTTGGCGTCGAGCCAGAGCGTCAGCGCGCCCGGCTGGTCGCTCGCGTAGTGCGGCAGGATTTCGGGAATCTCGCCCGGTCGGCGCGGGCGCGCCTCGGGCCGGGTCAGGCAGAGGCGGATTTCCTTCTCCACGCACGGGGCGGCGGGGTCGCCTTCGAACTCAACCAAGATGATCGCGGTCCGGTTCGTCAGACCAAAGGTAAAAAACCCGCCTTCCGGGTCCATGTAACGGCCCTCCCCATGCTTGATCATCGAGCGGCTGCGGGTGAGGTTCGAGGCGTTCTTGGCCGTCTCGCCGCGGAGGGAGTTGTTCAGCTGGTCGGCGATGCGCGAGAGGGCCGCCTCGGCGATGGTCGGGTCGACGACGCGGATCACCAGGCCGCAGAGCATGACCGGGCGGGAACCGTCGCCGGCGTCCTTGGCGTCGGCCGGGAATTTCGCGAAGGCGTAGAGGTCCGAGTGGGGGTCGAGGCCGTTCTTCACCAGTTCGGACACGGCGGTGGAAAGGCCCTTGCCACCGGTGCGTTCCAGCCATTCCGGGAAGGCCTTGCTGCCTTTCTGGCGCAGCTCGTCCGGACGGAAGGTCACGACCGCGAAGCTGTCGCCGGGGATCACGTTGGCGGTCCCGAAGTTGCCGCGGGCCGTCCGCTCGTTGCGGTCGGAGAGCCACAGCCAGGCGAAGAGCATCAGCAGGATGCCGCCGAGGACCGCGGCCACGATGACCTCGAGCCGCGTCCACTGGCCGCGGCGAGCCGCCGCGGCGGGCGTGACCGGCAGGTCCGCGGGAGCGGCGCCGGCGCCGCCGGCGGCCGCGACCGTGGCGCCCGCCCGGCCGCGCGTCAGGGCCATGTTGAAGGCGACCACGAGGGTGACGGCGAGCGGGTCGAAGACCGCGACGAGCGCGAGCATGAGCCACTTCACCACGTCCGTGGCTTCGGCGTCGAACGCCCGCGCGACGAAGCGGTAGGAACCGATGTCGGTGGCGGCGATCTGGTCGCGCAGCTTGTGGATCTGTTCGGTGCGCTCGCGGTTGACCTTGTACAGGGCCTCGACCTCGCCCTCGGTCAGGCCGGCCTTGGTCTGGCCTTGTTCCTGCAGGGCGGCGAGCTGCTTCTCGAGCCCGGCGAGGCCCTCTTCCCCGGCCTTGCGGAGGGCCTTCTCCTCGTCGTCGAGGCGGGCGAGCTCGCCCTTGAATTGGTCGCGCAGCTGGGCGGATTCCTTGGCGGCGTCGGCGTTCACCCGCGCCTGGTCGGCGCGGAGGCGCTCGACGCGGGCGGCCCCGTCGGCGCGGAGCCGGGCGACGGCGGCCGAAGCCTCGGTGAGCTTGGCCAGGATCGCCTCGCGCTCGGGCTTCTGCTGTTCGCGCAGTTCCTGGCCCTTCTTCACGTTATCCTGTTCGAAGATCAGGTAGGAGCTCGTCGTGCCCTGCGCGGTGTAGGCGGCGACGGCCTGGTCGAGGGTCTTGAGCCGTTCGTTCAGGCCGGTGATGGCGGTCTCCTGGGCCGCGATCGCCTTGGCGACGGCGGCTTCCTCGGCGGCGATGCTCTTGGCGAGGGTGGCGCCGAGGTCGGCGGCGCGTTGGGCCGGGGCGGAAGTGTCCTGGGCGCGGCGGGCGTCGAGGGCCTTGCGCTGCTCCTGCAGGCGGGCCAGCGACTGGGCGAGGGTCTCGCCGGCCTGCGTGATGCGGCCCTGGAGCTTGGCGATGTCCTCGCGGCTCGCGGTGTTGACGCGGACGGTCTTGCCGCGGGCGTCGTCGATCTGCCGCTGGCTGTCGGCGATGGTCTTCTCGAGGACGGCGATCTCGGTCTCGTTGCGCGCGATGGTGGTGGCGGTCTTCTCGTAGGCGCGGGCGAGGTAGCCGTAGTTCCCGAGGGAGGTGATGGCGATCAGCACGAGGACCGCGAGGGTGAGGTAGAAGCGCAGGACCCCCGTGATGAGGTGCCAGTAGCGGTAGAGGAAGGAGGCGGCGACCAACTTGCCGACCTCGAGGGAGGCGGCCATGATCATGACCGGGCCTTCCGAGCCCGTGAAGAGCTGGCCCAGGCCCAGGACCGAGAAATAGGCCGAGCAACCGGCGATATAGAGTGCCGAGGAGAGGAGGACGACGCGGAAGCCCCAGGTCAGCGCCTTGGGCTCCTCGCTTGGTTTCTGGTCAGGGGAGGGGGTGCTCATGGGCCGGGGAGGGTGGTTTCCTACGGGGGCTTCAGGGGGTTGTCAAAAGGTAGATTGCCCCACCGGGGATCCGCGGGCCACCCCCACCCGGGGTACCCCTGGGCCCCCCTCCGCCCGTCCCCGGGCCCGCCCCCGCTCCCCCGGGGTATATTTTTGTTATTTTAAGGCAACCGCCGGGTGTTAGACCTGTCTCAACCCCAACCCCTCCCTCCCGCCATGAAAATGCACCGCGCCTGCCAAGGTGACCACCCCGACATCCGCTCGTCCTGGCGCCGCCGCGAGTTCCTCCAGGTCGGCATGTTCGGCACGCTCGGCCTGACGTTGCCCGGCATGCTCCGCCTGCAGGCGCTCGAGCTCCCCAAGGTCGAGACGTTCGACGCGCTCGCCGACGCCGTGATCCACATCTACCTGCCCGGCGGCATGGCCCAGCACGAGTCGTGGGATCCCAAGCCCTTCGCCGCGCCGGAATACCGCGGACCCTTCACGCCGATCAAGACCTCCGTCCCCGGCGAGTACGTCGGCGAGAAGTTCGTCAACATCGCGAAGATCATGAACAAGCTGACGGTGGTCCGCTCCATGACGCACGGCGAGGCGGCCCACGAGCGCGGCACGCACAACATGTTCACCGGCTACCGCCCGAGCCCCGCGATCAAGTTCCCCAGCTTCGGCTCCGTCATCGCGCACGAGCAGGGCTCGCGCAACAACCTCCCGCCCTACGTCGTCGTCCCCAGCCAGAGCATCCCCGAGCAGGGCACCGGCTACATGAGCAGCGCCTATGGGCCCTTCGCCCTCGGCAGCGACCCGGCGGACAAGGCCTTCACCGTGCGCGACCTCCTGGCGCCGAAGGACGTCGCCCCGGCCCGCTTCGACCGCCGCCGCGGCCTCCTCGCCTCGGTCGACGAGCATTTCCGCGCCACCGAGAAGTCCGACGCGATCGGCGCGATGGACAGCTTCCAGCAGGCCGCCTACGGCCTCGTCAGCAGCGCCAAGGCCCGCCAGGCCTTCGACCTCTCGCAGGAGCCGGACAAGCTCCGCGACGAGTACGGCCGCAACACCGCCGGCCAGCGCTTCCTCCTGGCCCGCCGCCTCGTCGAATCCGGCGTGCGCATGGTCTCCGTGACCTTCGGCGGCTGGGACCACCACTCCAACATCAAGGGCGGCTTCGAGAACCAGGCCACCCAGTTCGACCAGGCCTTCGCCCGCCTCATCACCGACCTCGCCGACCGCGGCCTGCTCAAGCGCACGCTCGTGCTGGTCAGCTCCGAGTTCGGCCGCACCCCCAAGCTCAACGGCACGAACGGCCGCGACCACTGGCCGCGCGTGTTCTCCGTGGCGATGGCCGGCGGCGGCGTGAAGGAAGGCTACGTGCACGGCGCCTCCGACGCCCTCGGCGGCGAGCCCGACCGCGACGCGGTGGGCCCCGAGGACCTGGCCAAGACCATGTACCGCGTGCTCGGCATCAACGCCGACAAGCGCATCGTCTCCGACGGTGGCCGGCCGATCGACATCGTGAACGGCGGCCGCGTCATGACCGACTGGCTCGCCTGAGCCCGCCGTCCGCCGTCCGCGCGTCATGTTCGTCCGACTCCTCGCGCCGCTCCTGCTGACCCTCGCGGTCGCGCGGGCGGCGTACCCTGATTTCACGGGGACCAAGCCCAACGGCGGCCAGCGGGGCGCCGAGGTCAAGGTGACGCTCACCGGGACGCGCCTCGCCGACTTCGAGGACCTGCTGTTCTACACCCCGGGCTTCCGGGTCAAGGGCGTGCAGAGCGTCGCGGCCGGCAAGGTCGAGCTGACCCTCGCCATCGGCGCGGAGGTCCCCCTCGGCAACCACCTCGTCCGCGTGCGCACGAAGTCCGGCCTCTCCCACGCCCGCCAGTTCTTCGTCAGCCCGTTCGCGAACGTGGACGAGAAGGAGCCCAACGACGATTTCGCCCGCGCCCAGCCCGTCGAGCTCGACCGCACCATCGAAGGCGTCGTCCTCGCCGAGGATGTCGACTACTACAAGGTGGCCATGCGCAAGGGCCAGCGGCTCAGCGTCGAGGTCGACGGCCTGCGGCTCGGTTACGAGGTCTTCGACCCCTACGTCGCGATCCTCGACAAGGACCGGTTCGAGAAGGCCGCCTCCGACGACACGATCCTCCACCGCCAGGACGGCTATTGCTCGTTCGTCGCCGAGTACGACGGCGACTACTACGTCATGGTCCGCGAGTCCTCCTACCGCGGCGGCGCCCGTTCCTTCTACCGCCTGCACCTCGGGAGCTTCCCCCGGCCGGACGCCGTGTACCCCGCGGGCGGCAAGCTCGGGTCCAAGCTCCCCGTCAGCTTCGTCTCCGCCAAGGACGCCTTCACCGAGGAGGTCACGCTGCCGACCGAACCCCGGGCCGACTTCCAGCTCTACGCCCGGACGCAGGCCTCGGCGCCTTCGGGCAACGTCTTCCGGCTTTCGACGGTCGACAACTTCCTCGAGGCGGAGCCGAACGACAAGACCGACGCGGCCAACGCCGTGCCGCCGGCCGAGGCCTACGCCCTCAACGGCGTCATCGAGCGGCCGGGCGACGCGGATTTCTTCCGGCTCACCCTGAAGAAGGGGCAGGTGCTCGAAGGCCAATGCCTCGCGCAGTCCCTCGGCTCGCCCCTGGATCCCGTGGTGCGCGTCGCCAACGCCGCCGGCACGGACCTCGTCTCCAACGACGACGGCGGCGGCATGCGTCGCCTGGATTCCCGGTTCCGCGTCACCGTGCCCGCCGACGGCGTCTACACGCTGCGCGTGCGCGACCACCTCGAGCGCGGCGGCGCCAACTTCGTGTACCGCGTCGAGCTGACGGCCTCGCTGCCGAGCCTGACCTTCGCCTCGCCCGATTACACGGTCAACGACACGAACTACCGCCAGTTCGTCGCGGTGCCCCGCGGCGGCCGCATGGCGCTGCTCCAGAACTTCACCCGTTCCGGCGTCGGCGGTGACTACCGCTTCGAGGCCCCCGGCCTGCCGGCCGGCGTCAGGTTGCTGGCGGATGCCGCCCCCAAGGACCTGCCCAACGTCCCGCTGGTCTTCGAGGCCTCGGCCGACGCCCCGCTCGGCCAGGCCGTCGTGCCCCTGCGCCTGCTGCCCCTCGATCCCAAGCAGACCGTCGTCGGGCGGTTGCGCCAGGTCTACGACATCGTCCGCAACGGCAACGTGATCTACTACCAGGGCGTCGAGGATCGCCTGCCCGTCGCGGTCGTCGAGGCCGCCCCTTACGCCCTCGAGATCGAGGTCCCGAAGGTGCCCGTCGTGCAGAACGGCGTGCTCAGCCTCCCCGTGGTGGCCAAGCGCAAGGAAGGCTTCAAGGGCCCCATCCGCGTCTTCATGGTGTGGACTCCGCCCGGCATCACCTCGCTCGGTGAGCAGACGATCCCGGAAGGCGCCGACCGCTGCGCCTTCGAGCTCAGCGCCAGCGCGGGCGTGTCGGCGGCCGACTGGAACTTCGTGGTCATGGGCGAAGCCGACGCCGGCAACGGGCGCGTCTACAACGCCTCGCCGTTCGCCAAGGTCGCCACCGCGCCGGCCTTCGTCGGCGCCAACGCGGTCCCCCTCGCCGCCATCGAGCAGGGCAGGGAGGCCGTCCTCTCCACCAACTTCGAGGTGCTGCGCCCGTTCGAGGGCGAAGCCGTGGCCCGCCTGGTCGGCGTCCCCGACACCATCGCGATCGCCCCGATCAAGGTCACCAAGGACACGAAGGAACTCCGCTTCACGGTGAAGACCACCGCCGAGTCCCCGGTCGGCAAGAAGGACAACCTCTTCGTCCAGGTGGATGTGCCGGTCAACGGGGCGACCACCACCCACCGCATCGCCTTGGGCTCCTCCCTCCGCATCGACGCCCCGCGCAAGGGCGCGCCCGCGGCCGCCCCGGCCGCCCCGGCCACCGCGGGCGCCAAGCCCATCGCCGCGGCCGCCCCCGCCGCCCCCGCCGCCTTGTCCCGTCTCGAGCAACTCCGCCAGAAGACCGACGCCCCCAAGAACTGACCATGCTTCGCCGCCTCCTGCCTGTCCTGCTTTGCCTGCCGTTGCTTCCGGCCACGGAGCCCGTGACCTTCGAACAGGTGCGCCCGGTGCTGGAGACGCGCTGCGTCGAGTGCCACAATCCCGACAAGGTGAAGGGCAAGTTGCTGATGCACACCCAGGCCGCCTTCCTCAAGGGCGGGGCCAATGGCCCGATCGTCGAGCCCGGCCAGCCGGACCGCAGCGAGCTCGTGAAGCGGGTCTTCCTCGCGAAGGACCATGAGGACCTGATGCCCCCGAAGGGCGGTCCGCTTCCGGCGGCCGAACTCGCCCTGCTCCGCGGTTGGGTCGCCGCCGGCGCTCCCTGGACCGCCGGCGTGACGCTCGCCGCGCGCGGCAAGGACGCCGCCGACCCCAAGGCCGAGCTGCTCCGCAAGCTCGCCACGGTCGAGAAGCTCGAGATCTTCCCGCCCGAAGTCCGCCTGGAGACCCGCCGCGACACCCACCGGCTGGTCGTCTTCGCGACCTTCAAGGATGCCACCACGCGCGACGTCACGGCTTTCGCCGACGTCAAGGTCGCCGACCCGAAGGTGGCGGCGCTCTCCGGTGACGTCCTTCGCCCGGTCGCCGACGCCGGCGCCACGGAGGTCGTCGCCGCCCTCGGGGGCCTGACGACCCGGGTGCCCGTCACCGTCAAGGACGGCGCCCAGGACCGCGCGGTCTCCTTCCGCCTCGACGTGATGCCGGTCTTCCTGCGCGGCGGCTGCAACGCGGGCGGTTGCCACGGCGCCGCGCGCGGCAAGGACGGCTTCCGCCTCTCGCTCTTCGGCATGGATCCCGATGGCGACTACGTGCGCCTGACCCGCGAGATGGTCGGCCGCCGCATCAACCTCGCCATCCCCGAGGAAAGCACGCTGGTCGAGAAGGCCGTCGGCGCCGTCCCCCACTCGGGCAACAAGCTGTACGAGCCGGATTCCGCCTACAACCGCACCATCCTGGAATGGATCGCCGGCGGGGCCAAGGACGACGCCCCCGGCGTCGCGAAGGTCACCGGCATCGAGGTCTTCCCGAAGGCGGCCGTCCTCGAGGGCGTGGACGCCACCCAGCAGATCACGGTCCGCGCCACCTACTCCGACGGGACCGACCGCGACGTCACCGACCTCGCGCTGTTCATGTCCAACAACGACCCGGTCGCCAAGGTGGGCAAGGACGGCAAGGTCCGCTCCGGCGAGCGCGGCGCGGCCTTCATCCTCGCCCGCTTCGACGTCTTCAGCGTGACGGCCCAGGTGCTCGTCATCCCGAAGGACCTCGTCTACGCCCGCCCCGCCGCCCCCGAGTTCAACTACATCGACCGCGCCGTCAACGAGCGCCTGCACAAGCTCCGCATCCTGCCCTCCGGCCTCTGCACCGACGAGGAGTACGTGCGGCGCGTGACCATCGACGTGGTCGGGCTCTACCCGACGCCGGCGGAGGTCCGCGCCTTCCTCGCGGACACCCGTCCCGACAAGCGCGCCCAGCTGGTCGAGGCCCTGCTCCAGCGCAAGGAGTTCACCGAGCTCTGGGTCATGAAGTGGGCGGAGCTCCTGCAGATCCGCTCCGGCATCAACCAGGGCAACAACGCCCCGCCGTTCTACAAGAACGCGCTCCTCTACTACAACTGGCTGGCCGACCGCATCGGCGCCAACGTGCCCATCGACCGCATCGTGGTCGACCTGCTCTCCGCCAGCGGCGGCACCGTCTCCAACCCGCCCGTCAACTACTACCAGACCGAGCTCGACAAGCTGAAGCTCAGCGAGAACGTCGCCCAGGTCTTCATGGGCATGCGCATCCAGTGCGCGCAGTGCCACAACCACCCGTTCGACCGGTGGACGATGGACGACTACTACGGCTTCAACGCGTTCTTCGCCCAGGTGGGCCGCAAGAACACGGACGACCCCCAGGAGGTCATCGTCTTCAACAACAAGTCCGGCGAGTCGCAGCACTTCCTGACCAAGGCCAACATGAAGCCGAAGTTCCTCGGCGGCGACGCGCCGGAGCTCAAGCCCGGCGAGGACCGCCGCCGCGTGATGGCCGAGTGGCTGGCCTCGCCCCGCAATCCCTACTTCGCCCGCAACGTCGCCAACCTCATCTGGGCCCACTTCCTGGGGGTCGGCGTCGTCGATCCCGTGGACGACGTGCGCGTCTCGAACCCGCCCTCCAACCCCGAGCTCCTCGACGAGCTGGCGAAGCGCCTGACGGAGTACAAGTACGACGTCCGCCGGCTCGTGCGCGACATCACCGCCTCCGCCGCGTACCAGCGCAGCACCAAGGTCAACGAGAGCAACGCCGGCGACAAGCTGAACTTCGCCCACGGGTCCGTCCGCCGCGTGCGCGCCGAGGTCCTGCTGGACGCGATCTCCCAGATCACCGAGACGCCGAACAAGTTCCAGGGCCTCCCGGTCGGCGCCCGCGCGGTCCAGATCGCCGACGGCGCCGTGAGCAACTACTTCCTGGCCACCTTCGGCCGGGCGAAGCGCGAGTCGGTGGCCTCGTCCGAGGTGAAGACCGACCCCAACCTCTCGCAGGCCCTGCACCTGATGAACGGCGACGCGGTCAACGACCGCATCCGCCGGGGCAAGGTCGTCGAGCGCCTGATCGCGGAAGGCCGCAAGGACCGCGAGATCATGGACGAGCTCTTCCTGCGGGTCTTCGGCCGCGCGCCGCGGGCCGAGGAGGTCGCCGCCGTGACCAAGTCGCTCGCGGCGGATCCCGCCAACCGCCAGGCGGTCCACGAGGACCTGTTCTGGGCGCTGATGAACTCGAAGGAGTTCTACTTCAACCACTGAGCCCGGCCGCCCCGTCCATGCCCGCCGTCGTCCCCGTCCCGCGCCGCTGGTTGAGCCGCCGTTTCCTCGTGCTCGCGGCGGCCGTCGCGTTCGCCGGCGCCGTCCGCGCCCAGGAGGCGGAGAAGCTCACCTACGACGACCACATCCGGCCGCTGCTGGAGAACAAGTGCTTCTCCTGCCACAACCCCGACAAGAAGAAGGGCGGGCTCGACCTCTCCAGCTACGCCGCGCTCCTCGCGGGGGGCGGAGGCGGCGCCGTGGTCGACGCGGGCAACCCGACGGGCAGCCGACTCTGGACCTGCAGCGCCAAGAAGGAAGAGCCGTTCATGCCCCCCGAGGGCGCGCCGCTCGACGCCAAGGACCTGACCCTGCTCTCGAAGTGGATCGCCGGCGGCCTCCTGCAGGCCAAGGGCAGCGTCGCCCGCAAGTCCAGCCAGCCCAAGGTCGACCTCGCCTTCGACGCCACCGCCGGCAAGCCCACCGGCCCCGCGGCCCGGCCGGCCGACGTGCTGCTCGAACCCGTGGTCGTCACGCCGCGCACGACGGCCATCACGGCGCTGGCGGCGAGTCCCTGGACTTCGCTGCTCGCGGTCGCCTCGCCCAAGCAGGTGCTCCTCTACGACACCGAGAGCCGGGAACTGGCCGGGATCTTCCCCTATCCGGAGGGCTACGCCCGTTCGCTCAAGTTCAGCGCCAACGGCTCGCTCCTGATCCTCGGCGGCGGCCGCGGCGGCAAGTTCGGGCACGCCGTCGTCTGGGACGTCCGGACCGGTCGCCGCGTCACCGAGCTCGGCAAGGAGTTCGACCAGGTGATGTCGGCCGACATCACCCCCGACCACCGCAAGGTCGCCCTCGCCACCAACACCAAGAAGGTGAAGTGCTACGACACCGCCTCGGGTGAGCTGCTCTACACGATCGCCAAGCACACCGAGTGGGTCACGGGCGCCGACTTCAGCCCGGATGGCATCCTCCTCGCGACGGCCGACCGCAACGGCAACGTGATGGTCTGGGAAGCCGACAACGGCGGCGAGTTCTACAACCTCGGCCAGCACAAGGGCGCGGTGACCGACCTCGCCTGGCGGCCGGACTCCAATGTCCTGGCGAGCTGCGGCGCCGACGGTACGATCACCACCTGGGAGATGAAGACCGGCAAGCGCGTCGCCAACTGGTCGGCCCACGGGGCCGCCGTCCAGTCCGTGGCCTTCACCCCCGATGGTCGCCTGCTTTCCTGCGGCAACGACGGCACCAGCGCCCTCTGGGCCATCGACGGCAAGCGCCTTCCCCAGGCCCAGGCCGGCAAGCAGGCCGACGTGGTCTCCAAGGTGACGGCCCTCGCCGACGGCAAGACCTACGTCACCGGCAATTGGCTCGGGGAGGTTCGTTTCCACGACGTCGCGACCGGCCGCGACCTGACGCAGGTCCCGAGCAATCCGCCGCGGCTCGCCCAACGGATCGCCGCCGCCGAAGCCCGCCTCGCCGAGCTCATCGCCCTGCAGTCCTCGCCGGCGGCCGCCGCCCCGACGCCCGCGCAGGCCGCGGCCCGCGCGGCCGCCGCCGCCGCCCAAGCCCGCCTCGCCCCGCTGCAGGCCAAGATCGCCGCCGGCAACCAGGAGCGCGACGCCCTGCGCGCGACCCGGGAGAAGACGACCGACGCCGCCGCCCGAGCGGAGCTGTCCAAGAAGATGGCGGCCATCCGCGAGCAACTCGCTCCCGCCGTGGCCGCGGCCGATCAGGACCGCTCCTTCCTGCGGACGGAGGGCTTCGACCTCGCCTGGCTGAACGGCGAGCTCGCCGAACTCACGGCCCGCGCCGCGGAGACGGCGAAGACCATCGACTACTGGACGAAGCAGAAGGCGAAGGTCCAGGGCGCCGAGCTCGCGAGCGCGACGAAGGCCCTGGAGGCCCAGCAGAAGGCCGCGGCCTTCTACCGCGAGGAGGTCGCGAAGACGACCGCCCGGGTCGAGTTCATCGGAGGTCAGGAGCGCCTCGCCGCCCAGTTGCGTACCGCCGCCGCCGAGATCGCCGCGCTCCGTCTCCGGATCGCCGCCCTCAAGGCCGCCGAGTTCAACGTCGGCGTGCTTTCCGAGCGGGACAAGCTCACGAAGCTCGAGGCCGACATCGCCGATGCGCTGGCGGGCCGCGAGGAGAACCAGAAGGCCCGCGAGGCCGCCGCGGCCAAGCTGGACCCGGCCCGCCGCGAGGCCGATCGCCTCGCCGCCGCCGTGCCCGCCGAGGAGTCCGCCGTGGCCAAGCTGCAGGCCGCCCTGGCCGACCTGGATAAGTCGCTGACGCCCTTGCGGCTCGAGGAGTCCGCCGTCGCCGCGAAGGTCGAGGCCCAAGCCAAGCTCGTCGCCGAGGCCGAGGCGAACCTGACCGAATTCCTGAAGCGGCGCGACGCCGACGTCGCCGCCGCCAAGGCCGCGATCGAGGACTATGCGCGCGCCATGCGCCCCACGCGGGTTCGCCTGGCCGACGTCACCGCCCAGCTCGAGGCCTCCGTGAAGCAGCTGAAGGACCTCAAGGCCGCGCAGGAGACCGCCACGCGCGACCTCGCCACCGCGACCGCCGCCATCGCGACCGCCGAGGCCGCCGTCGCCGAGGCCGCGCGTGCCGTCGTCGGGGCCAAGGCCGCCGCGGACCTCGCCGCCGCCAACCTGGCCGCGGCGACCCAGGCGCAGGAGTCGATCCGCTCCTTCCGCGGTTACCTCACTTTCCGCCGCACCGCCGGTCTGGTGGACGCCGAGGCCGCCCTGACCAGCGCCGCAGCCATCCGCCGTCGCTCCCTGGACGCCATCGCCGCCGCGGAAGCCGCGGTACCCCGTTCCCGCGATGAGCTCGTCCGCCGGACGGCCGCGGCCGCCGACTTCCGCCGGAAGCTCGCGGAGCTCGGCGCCGAGGTCGCGAAGAACGAACAAGGGGTCGGCCCGCTCACGACCGAGCGCGACGAATTGACGAAGACCCGCTCCGCCCAGCTCAAGGAGTACGCCCGCCTGCAGGCCCGCCCGGCCCTCGTGGAGAAGGAGCTCGAGGCCAAGTCCACCCCGTTGCGCGAGCCGCTCAAGGTCGCGCAGGAAGCGCTCAAGCCGCTGGAAGCCTCCTTGGCCGAGGTCCGTGCCCGGCTCGCCGTCGCACTCAAGCCCGTCGAAGCCAAGCGGGCGGAGGTCGCCGCCGCGACCACGAAGCTGGCGGCGGCCCGCCAGGCTGCCGCCGCGGCCGAGAAGGCCCACGCCGCCTTGGTCCGCGAGCTGCCCGAGCGCGCGCGCACCCTCGAGGAACTGGCCCGTTCGCTTGCCGAACTCCAGCCGCAGGTCGAGCCGCTCAAGGCCAAGGTCAAGGCGAGCGAGGCCCAGTACCTCGCGATGCTGCCGAAGCCCTGAGGGTCCACCCCGCGGCCCCGCTTTCCCCTCGAAATCGTCCCTGCGGGCCGTACGGTGTCCCCATGTCGCCCCGCCACCTGCTGCTCGCCTGCTGCCTATTCCTGGGGCTGTCGGCGGCGGAGCCCGCCAAGCCGAACGTGCTCCTCATCGTCGCCGACGACATGGGGTGGGCCGACGTTTCCTGGCACGGCGGTCGCTTCCGGACCCCGCGGATGGCGGAGCTGCTCAAGACCTCCGTCGAACTCGACCGCCATTACGTCCAGCCGGTGTGCACGCCGACCCGCACGGCCTTGCTTTCCGGCCGCTGGACCAGCCGCTTCGGGCCTCACGTGCTCGGCCCCACCAACCTGCGGGCGTTCCCCGAGGGTACCTTCACGCTGGCCGCCGCGATGAAGTCCGCCGGCTACCGTACGGCCATCGCCGGCAAGTGGCATCTTGGCGGTAAGTTCGAGTGGGGTCCGCGCCGCTACGGCTTCGACGAGTCCTACGGCTTCCTGACGGGCGCGGTCGACCCGTGGACGCACAAGTACCGCAAGGGCGACCTCGAGGAGACCTGGAACCGCAACGACGTCTTGGTGAAGGAGGAGGGCAACGCGACCGAGCTCATCGCCGCGGAGGCCGAGCGGCAGATCCGCGCCCAGCGCGGCCCTTGGTTCGTCTATGTGCCCTTCGGCGCCGTGCACATCCCCATCGACGCCCCGAAGGAGTATTTCCAGGCCTATGACGGCGTCCGCTTCAGCCCGGACCCCGCGAAGGACGACTCCGTGCGCCGCTACG
>JACCDY010797193.1_pt1 | contig 17616 bp, 19 predicted proteins | sample 7446391 | NCBI WGS metagenome assembly JACCDY01 (sample SAMN15323451, study PRJNA562643) | freshwater metagenome | isolation source: river surface water | place: USA:Blue River Watershed | collected 2017-08-18
GATTAAAGCTGTAGGTAACAAGGCCAATGGCACATTGGCCGGTTTAACGAGTCATTCTGCTACGCGGAATGCGAGTTTCCCTAAGCTTTAAGCGTATAGCGAAGCGCTGTCGGTTTAACGAGTCATTCTGCGCAGCAGAATGCGAGTTTCCCCAAGCTCTAAACTCCGTTTACTCTGCAAGAGTAATAGCTAGAATGAAATAAATAATCACGTAACTTCACTGTCATGAGGTTACACGATTAATCACACATATATAAAGAATCGCTACATTTTACACTAACATGGACCATATACGACGTTTGAATATGCTAACATGGGAATTACCGCACACGTGGGTCATGATCGATCTATTTACAGCACAACGTACCCGCATATTAGATAACCCTTTCTTTCTCAGAGCATTGGAAACTCTAAAGCGGGGCGACACTAATATCCGTATGATAATTGACTCTCTAGAACATGGCATGGAACATGGGTACTGGATGCCTGAGCAAATAGCAATGCTTCGGCAGGTACTTTGTGATGTATATCATCAGTGATTCCCATATGGTGCAGAATAGGTGTTGCGAGCCTGACCAACAGTCTCCCGCGCAACAGCAGCTGCTGAAACACCACCCATCACGTACATATTCGGATTCGGCGAGAAAGTGCCAGGCAGCATGCTGTCTGGAATCGTGGCCCGTGCCAGTGCATCAGGGTCACCCGCTACAAGACCAGGTTGACCGGGCAGATACATGCGACCCGTACCAAGGCCGACAGGCTGTGATACGAGTTCCACAGGACCATTCCACGTGTAGACCCGCTTTGACCACTCCGGTACCATGGTGTCCACACAGCCAACAGAGCCAGCACGCATAGCAGTAGTAGACCGGTCCGTGGATATACGATACTCACCGCCATTTACCATTGTCTGTTTGCGGTCCCAACCTGCCCATGTGCTAGAAGACAGCGGCGCGAGCAGACTGCAGTTCGGCCTATAATCAGTGAAGAGACGACCATCCGCCATGCGTGCAGGCGAACCCGGATAACGTGGGTTAGGAATTGCCGACATATGCCCTTACCTTACTCCAAGATTTCCTCGCCCGCGGGCTCAGAGACCTCCTCAATATTCAGGTCCAGTGTCTTCTGTACAGTTACCTCCCCTGCAGGCGAGACCTGCTTGCGAAGAGCAGAAAGAATCTCCTTCTTGCGCATGTCGGCAGCCCCCGCGATTCCACGCTGCTCTGCCAGGCGGCGCAACTCCTTTACTGGCATAGACTCCAGTGACTCCGGTGTACGAACAGGTGTTGCTGACTCCTGAGATACGAAGAGCTCGCGGAAATCCTCTGCGGGGGCATCCTCTGTTTCGGTTACATTGAGTGCAGGAGCACCTGGCATCAGATCCTCATTTAGCCCCTGTGTGCCATGGTCCTCGCGCTCAACAAACAATGTGCGGTCGTCACCACCAATATTCTCCAGAGGAGTACTGCGAACATCATTCATATCCATATTCTCCTGGTCTTCCTCCCATCCATCATCAGGAAGGTCCTCGTAAGCCGGAGAAGGAGAAGGAGAAGGAGAAGGGCTAGATGCAACAGGACCTGGAGGTGCACCGGGTGTCATCATACCACGGAGCTCAAAGACCGCGTTTTCCAACAGCTGTACCTTCTTCTGTGTAAGCTGGATGTGACTCCACATCCAGTATATGATACCCGCAAACAGGATTACACCGCTGAGCAGGAGGAAGATAGACTCCATAGACATGATATTCATGTTGCTTTACTGCCTTCCTGCGACGTTTTTCCGGGATACAAACCGCGCTCCCGCAGAATCTCGCGCACACTACTGAGGCCATTCACACCCGCGCGCACACGATATGTGTAGATGAGACGGTCACTGTCAGCGGGGTCAACCGAAGCATCCATACACAAATTCTGCACTGATGCAGTTCCATATCGCTCAGGAAGGGCCATATAGTGTGTGGATATCACGGAGAATACAGGTGTGTTAGCCGTTGCATATAGTTCATCCAGGAAGATAGTGGCCGCCTCTACGCCATCATGTGCATTTGTACCATGGAAGATTTCATCCATCATGAGGAATACTGGCCCCGTGGCTGCCTGCACCCGCGCTCGCACATCTTTCGCGAACTCAATCTCAGATTCAAAAAGACTTAGCCGCCCCAGCACATCCACTGGATTGAGTGCCGTAATAATCTCTGTAAAGACCGGCATGGTTGCCTTGCGCGCAAATGCTACACCGAACGATTGTGCCATCAGAATCGCAGCGCCAACCGATTTGAGCAGTGTGGACTTACCACCGCGATTTGGCCCCGTTAACAGCACATGTGCCTTTTTGCCCCCGCCCATCTGCACAGAATTATAGACACGCTTGGCCCCAGTCCCAGGGTGGTACAGGTCTACCATATTTATGTCAGAACCCCAGCGTACGAATGTAAGTCGCTTATGGGCCGCAACAGAAACTAACATATCAAGTGTACCAGCAGTCTTCAGTAATTCCGCAACATTCGAAGGAGTATTCCATGCTTCGCCGAAGAGCGCCATATCACCGGTACCCCATGTTGGTATCTGTGTAGGAACACCAATGAGTTCGCCGAGTTGCTCTGTGGCCTCTGTGAATCGACGCACAGCTGCGGCACGCCCTCTCATATCAGAAACCACACGACGCATGGAAATTGCTGCACTTACTTGATTCCAGATACTGGCAACGAACATTGCGACGGTTGCGCCGATATGTATAAACTGTTCACCAGCTTCCAGAGGCCCACCACGCCCCGCAAACCGCGGTTTGCCGAGCACCGATGGCATCGCCTTCTGCAGTGATTGTTTGAGGGTGGTTGTATACTCCGCAAATGTTATGTCGCGTTTCAATACGAATTTGAAGAGAATGAGGGGCGCAACCAGCAAGAGGAGCGGCATGATAACGGCCATTCCTGGGAGCAGAATTGTGCGAAACAGCACCATGAGTTCCACAAGCCACCCCATAGGATTAAAGCGTGCCAGCCATGTGCCTGGGGCCCATAGAATCTGGTTATAGTATTCGGAATGGCGCTTGTCACTTGCAGCAGTTGCAACGGAGCGTACCGCTTCCTCGCACTCATGAAGTGTAGTACGCGCCTTCTCAATATCGACAGAATGCTGCTTGTAGCGTGCACGAATTTCACGTAGCTCGACCTGGCGTTTCTGTAGTTCCTGTTTGTCACTTACAGGAGTCGACAATCGTTCCGCAACAGCAGCAGCACCGACCTCAGTGCGCGTGCGAAATGTTGTTGCCAGGTTCTCTATGTCTAGGTCCCGCAGAACATGTGCACCCAAGATATCCGCCATCTAGCCTTGTAACATAAAAGTTGACCTGGGTCATACCGCGACTACCATCAAGTACGACGCGACAGAAGAACACGCACGACGCAATCATGTCCGACTTAAACAGACAGAACACTTATTCAACCATCATGGAGGCGACTGCTGTAACCATGCCCCCTGCTGTTGCTGAGGCTCTTGGGTACATGCAGCGGCCAATTGCATGTCCCGAAGATATCAAGGCCAAAATCGCTACCCTGCGTGTACCTACGGAGGGTGTTACCGGGACTCGTATGAATACGAACTGGCGAGGAGGTGCTGGGCCTAGCAACAGCAACAATAACAGCAGGGGCGATGGTCGCCATGGAAATGGCTATGGCCACGGTCATCGTGGCGGCGGAGCTGGTGGTGGCCCACGCCCAGTAATCGGACGGTCCTTCGGTCGCCCTCCAGTTACTACTCCTGCTGGTGCCCCGGCTATCCCTCGGTTCGGCAATAAGGCACGCGCCGATGCAACGACCGAGGAGCGCATGCTGGACCGTATCCGTGATAAGATGAACAAGTTCAGTGTCATGACATACGATGCCACAAAGACCTGGCTCTCGCAGCTGCTGGATAGCGGTGAGACGGAGTTCCTGAATGATTTCATCACTCTCGTCTTCGAGAAGGCCTCAGCAGAGCCCACGTTCTGCCCTCTCTATGCCCGCCTCATCACTGAGTTGCGTGCGGCGTTCCCACACCTCGGTGACGAGCTCCGTCGCATCTTTGCCTCCTTCCTGAGCATCTTCGAGGAAGCAGCAGAGGAACCCGCCATCGGCTCGGTGGAATACAACGCCTTCGTGGCAATGCGCGCACGCCGCCGCCACCGTCGCGGTTACGCCACATTCATCGGTGAGGCGGCGCAAAACGGCGCGTTCACGGTGGCCGATGTTACTCGCACATGTGAGATTGTATTGGACGGCATCCATGCTGCACGCCTTGACGCAAGCAAGGGGCAGCTCACGGAAGAGTATGCGGACTGTCTGAATACCCTCATGGGGCGCTGTAAGGCTATGTTGGGGGCAGCACCCGAACTCATTGCACGCATTCGCACTGCACAAAAGAAGGAAGAGGGTGCTCCTGGCTTGACAAACAAGGCTCGCTTCTGTCTGATGGATATCACGGATAACTATTCTGCTTAATATCACTCATCTCCATAATATAATATAGTATAGATATCTCTTTTGGCATAGCACAAAACTTGACACCGGCACCTAAGCACGTCGAACCAAGGTACACGAAGTAACATGGTCCGCCGAGACGAAGATATCAAGGATGGAAGAGTTCCCAAGGGCAAGGGCCCTAAAGGGCATGCTAAGCAAAAGAAGCGTCGTCACAGCAGTGATGATGATAGCAGTGTGGATGAACGCGGAAATATCCGCGGGCTCATTGCTTACAGCGATGAGGATACCGGCTCATCTAGCTGGCACCAGACATCAAGTAGCAGCGGGTCGAGCGAACGCCGTCGCTATCACAAGAAGTCAGGCTACAAGGCAAAGGAGAAGATGAAGGTAAAGGAAAGGGCAAGAGTAAAGGCGAAGCATCGTCGTTATGACTCTTCTTCTTCAGAAGAGGAGACTGAAAGTGAGGAGTACAGCCCTTCCCCACGGCCGAGGAGGCAGGACGTTGCATCCCCACGGCCGAGGAGGCAGGCCGCTATTCGTGCAGAGCGTCGCATTCGTCGTGAACTCAAGTATGAGAAGAGCACTGACAGCTCGAGTTCTAGTTCGGCACTCCCCTCACCAGATATGAAAACACCACACAAGAAGATGTCTCCCCCCAAGCGCCGTCGCCTTATTATTGAGGATGTCAGTGAGGAAGAAGAGAGCGATGAAGATATGATTCGCCATGTGGACTCGGATGATGATGAAGAGGAGGAAGAAGAGTACGAGGACTATGATTCTGATGATGACGATGACGATGATGATGATGATGATGATGAAGATGAAGATGATGAGGAAGATGACGACTATGATGACTATGCCAGTCCTGGTGGAGATATCCAGCTAGTCATCAGCGATCTCGGTGCTGCTCTCCGTCAGCCTCCAAAGCCCAAGAAGTACAAGATGAGTAAAGAGCCCGAGAATGTGCGCCGCTTTGTGAAACTTGTACAGACAGAGGTGGACCCAAACGAGGAGGATATTGACCGCGATATCGGCTATTTCAAGGGCCTCACACCCCGTGCACAGGACCGTCTGCTTACAAAGCTACAGGTAAAGGCCGAGCCACCTGACACGGCAATCCCTCTGAAATTCCAGATTCTGGGGAAGGAGGTAGCACCAGAGGTGGAGCGCGTCGCAATGGCCAAGTATCAGGCACTCCAGAATATTGACCCTTCGTCGACAGAGTACTACAAGACGAACCAGTGGATTCATGGATATACACAGCTGCCGCTTGGTGTCTATAAGGACCTGCCCGTGCGACTTGAGGATGGGGCCGAGAAGTGTCAGGAGTTCGTGGGCAATGTGCGCAAGCAGATGGATACCGCTATCTACGGTCACGACGAAGCCAAGCTCCAGATTCTGCAGTTCGTATCATCCTGGATTGCAAACCCCACGGCTGCGGGCAATGTTCTCAGCATCTACGGCCCACCAGGTGTTGGTAAGACCACACTCGTTAAAGAGGGTGTCGCTAAGGCACTTGGTCGCCCTTTCCATTTCATCACGCTCGGTGGTGCTACGGATGCATCATACCTCGACGGTCACTCCTACACATATGAGGGCTCTACATGGGGTCGCATTGTGGATGTGCTCATCAAGTCGAAGTGCATGAATCCCGTTATCTACTTCGATGAGCTGGACAAGGTGTCTGACACGCCCAAGGGTGAGGAGATTAACAACCTCCTGATTCACTTGACGGATGGCAGCCAGAACCAACACTTCCAGGATAAGTACTTTACCGGCATTGACCTCGACCTGAGTCGCTGTCTGTTCATCTTCAGTCACAACGCGCATGAGAAGGTGAACCCAATTCTGCGCGACCGTATGTACAATATTCAGGTAGAGGGTTTCAATACTGAGCAGAAGCTCGTGATTGCAGAGCAGTATCTGGTGCAATCTGCACTGACTGAGGTCAATCTCTTCGAGAAGATTAGCATCAGCAAGGATGTCTTGACTCATATTATTCGCGAGTTCACAGGTGAGGAAAAGGGTGTTCGTGAGTTGAAGCGTTGTATTCAGACCATCATTAGCAAGCTCAATCTGTTGCGCTTCTACAATGACCCTGCACGTGTACCGTTTGCTATCAAGGAGTTTGCACTACCGTTCACAGTGAAGCGGTCTCATATCGAGGTACTCCTCAAGAAGAAGCCGGGAATCGACCCTAGTATCGCACATCTCTACATCTAAAAGCTGGGTAGGCCGACCTTCATATCTACACTGCTGGAGCTACCGGTTACAGCTGATAGAACTGCAGCAGCACCGGGGACTTCGGCACCGGATACAAATGACAGAGCAGAGCCGAGGACGCCACCCGCTACAGCGCCGGCTGCCAGATGACCAGTGGATGGTTCATCCTCTCCATACATACTAACAATGCCACCGGCAACAACCATGAAACAAACTGCACCGATGAGCGCGAAGATGAGAATGTTCTTCATATCCATCTTTACGCAAGCGCGGTGAATCTATTTCCATTTTTTTGACGCTTACTCGAGCATCTCAACCTCGTCGTCGCCAATCTCCTCCTTGAAAACAGGTTTGGCTGGTGCGACAACCTTGGCTGGTGCATCTAGGTCCTCGACATCATCATCGCCCACAGCGCGAGCGGTGCTTTCATCAATCTTCAGAATACCATCGTCAAAGAAATCATCGTCATCACCGTCGCCGTCGCCGTCTTTGGGCGTATAGCGCTTCTCAGTCCCCTTCTCTTCATCAAATACCGCGTCATAGTCGGAGAAGTGTACAGCCGCCGGCTCGGTGTCAATCTTTACAATAGCGGGAGGGGCTGCCTCTTCAGCAGGGACAGAAGCAGGAGCAGGAGCAGGAGCAGGAGCAGCTAGAACAACAGCAGATGTGACAGGCTCCTTCACCTCTGTAACTTCAATCTTAGGAACTTCCTCAACCGGAGCTAGTGCAGATTCCGGCTCTTCCTCTACGAGGACAGGGGCTGACACAACCTCTGCCTCGTCATCCTCAATCTCCTCATTGTCGCCACCCTCCAGATAATCCTTGAGAATCTGCTTCACCGGCAGTAATGAACGCACAGCAGTTGTGATTGCCTCCGTGGCCAGCGCCTCAATCTGCAGCACATTCTTCTGACGGTCAACAACACTACCAGTATCCATGAACAGGAATGGAGACTTCCAATAGTTTCGCGCAGCTTCGCGGAAAATCCGATGAATAAAATGGTCAAGCTTCGGCACCGTGATAGATAGTTTCTTCTGCTGCGCAGAAAGGCGCACTGCTGTTAATATCTTCGTGTGAGCAATAAATACAGCCGTCATCAGCTCCTCCATATAGTCGCAGCCAGAGCGCTCAATAAGCACACGCACCTCATCATGAATCCGGTCCTGGTTCCACCGGGCAATCTCTTCGCATTCAGATTGGAACAGTGACAGGCACCGCTGCTTGTCAAAGGAATTTCTGTGCCAGAGTGCCTGGAACCAACCAACAAGCGTCGGTACAATAAACGTTGCCAGCTGTTTTGTATACTCCGAACGGGCCTCGGAATAAGTTGCTACGTTCTCCATTCTGAACCGGGAATGGAGAATATAGAGTGTCTTTGAACGGGGGGCTTTCTTATATCAGTCGAGCAATCTTCAGATAGAAGTACAGATTGACTATTATTGTTGTAAGCCCAAAGAACATAAGCGTTACGGCTTTCCACCAGTCAACAAATGGGGCAATCTCCACCGACAGCAGCATCATAAATGGCCCCAAGAATAGGACATCAATAAGGCGTATAATCTGCCATTTTCCCTCACTCATCCTACTTCAATCTGTTGGATAAGATTCTTGCCGTAATTGCCCATGGGCATGCCCCACCAGCACGTTCCCATACAGGTGATGTATCATCTAGCCATGCGCGCGGTGCAGTGCCAGTAGATTGAAGGCTCTCCATTGCTGTCAGGATATCGGCCCATGATTTGACATCTGCAGGTTGCTGATGCTGCATAATAGGTGCAATAAGCCCATCACCTCCATCGAGGCCCTGCAGGATTGCCCATCGCAGATTCCCATTACACTGGGACGCAAGTCTGTCTGCTACCTCCAAACTCACTGACGGTGCACGCCGCATAATCTCTGCGCGAATCTCGTATTCCATAAGCCCAGGCACCGTTGTCATCACTGTACGGGATAACAGTGGCTCAGCAATTGCGGCCACATCCCGTACCTCCAACACAAACCGACATGCACCCAGCGATGTCTCAATAATTCGGCGCAGGAATGTCTGGGCATCCGTATGCAGTAAGTCTGCATGTTCCAACACAATCCACTGAATCAGGCCATCGGTCACACGCCTACGGGCGGCATCCTTGATGCGGTCACGGGATTCACGGAGTGTGGGGTCCTGTGAGCAGCGCAGCCAGGTCAGCCCGCCCTGCCCTCGCAGAAGTAGCTTGAGTGCACAGCTTTTGCCGACACCTGCGGGGCCGACTAGCACAATATGCGGCGGATCCGGTCGGGTCACAAGCTTCTGTAGAGCGGTCCAGTTACCAGCCATCTCTGTAATAGAACGAGGCCTATGTGGGTCAAAGTCAGCGGTATCCATTGACCCAAATATAGTAGTACCTCTTTAACCCATTAGTTCCGCACATACCCACCGTTCGAGTAGGCCGCCGCCATCTCCGCAGGCCCCGCGAGACCCGCCGCAATGCGGTGCACAGGCAGTGCATAGGGGTTATCATTCAAGCTATCCAGAATCTCGTGAATATTGCGGTCCATCGCTACATCCATCTCCAGAGGCTGGCGAGGGCGCTGCAGGCCGATAGACTCCGCACCCAGAGGAGGACCAATCACACGGTCCGACACATTTGCACGGTCGTTCAGGGAGTCCGAATCTGGGCGTTTATAAGTCACGTTCATGTAGTCCTCACCATTGAAGAGTGGCAGAGAACCGTTACCGGCCACCGGCTTACGACCAGCCGCCACAGTCTCCTTAGTAGGATTCTGGGTCATCGCATATGCATATCCGTACTGCTGCTTGTTAGGCACATATGCACCCGCAGAACCGGTATACTCCGAGTTTGCTGAAATAGATTGTTTTGTGGTCAGGCGCACCCCATCAGGGAATGCCAGTGTACCGGAACCAGGAATGCCCGTACGGGTCACGTTCATGGCGCGGTCCGGCTCGGCCAGAGTGTTACGCCCCGTCACACGAGTGATATCCGTGGGGTCATACACCGTGAGCTTCGTGGGTGCCGATGCAGACGCCGCGATACCAACACGGTCATTCGCCGCAGTGGACTCACGGATTGTGGTGCGCGCAGTCCAGTCTACAGGGTCATAGACTGTCAGAGCCCCTGGTACACCTGCGGGTGCCACGTTCAGCCCCTGACCGCGCTCACTGGTCACATTGCGCTGATTTGTGGGCAGGTCATAACCCGCACGACCGAAATCATTGTTCTCAGCATCTGTGTTCTTGACACCGTATGTGGAGCCATCTGCATTACGGTAGCCGAAACTGTCGTGCTGACGCACCATGGGGGCACGGAAAGAGGGTGTAGAGTATGTAGCCTTGAAATCCGTAGAAGCAGCAACACCAAACTCCTCACGACTAGTCTCCGTGCGCGCCTGGAATTTCATCACCTCTGCAGGGCGCTCCATGGGCTTCGTGTTCTCGCCCGCTGTCACGAAGTTGCGCTCGCCATTCTCATTCAGGAAGAATGTGTCAGGGCGGTACTTGCGCACCTCGCCGAGGTCACCACGCTGCGTGCCAATGGCCTTACCGGCATTGAACATACCCTCGTAACTCACCTTGGGGTCCGAAGCAACACGCGTCTCATCCACGGACTTGAACTGGCGCATAATATCGTTGATTTCAAGCTGCTGGAAGCCACCAATCGGCAGCGAAGAATAGCCCTGACCGAGACCCGGCCCCACCTGCACCTTCTCAATAGGCACCTCGTTCGCACGTGAAGTGGATACCATCATACGATCCTGCATGAAGTCCGTCATCGACTCTAGGCCGTGAATATTACCAGTGGGCTCGCGGTGTGGGTCAAACAACGGTGCCTGCTCACGCTTGGCAATCTCCACCTTACCGGACCCCACCATGAAATCCAGGCGCTGCTGATTCGCATCATCTGACATATTCTGTTTAGGCTCGCCACGGAAGAAGGGTACCATGTTATTATGCGTGAAATCATCCTGTGTCATAGGTAAGCCAGTGAGTGGTGAGATAACAGTCTTCCCTGAATTATATACAGGTGGGGCCTCGATTCCACTGTCATTCATGCGCACCTGTGCAGTAACAGCAGTGGGCGGTGCCTGGGGAGCCACAGCCGGCGAACCGAAGACGAGATGACGACTGTACATGTCATCGGCGCTCTGCAGAGCACCTGGAACTGACCCACCGGTAGGAAGCCCATAGTACTGGTCGAATTCACCGGCTGCAGTAGGGCGGGGCACGCGTGGCTTTCCAGGCACCGTAGGGGCACCGGGCCGTGTCTTATCTTCCTGGTATACGGGTGCCGGCTGCCCACCCATGGGCATGAACGGCTTCGTACCGCCTTGCATATCAACAAACTCCTCAGAATCCTCATCGCGCACTGAATCCGAACCTTTAGGGTTCTTGGTCAGCGCATATCCTACAGCCAGAAGACCAGCTAATGCAGCGACTTCCATTTCCTCTAACTGCTATCGCCTATTTTTAGCCCGTTTGTTAGACTTGTCTGTCAACATATCTAACAAAATGTATGTGAACTTCCCTCTCCCATTAGTGAGGTACAATGAAAGCCGTAAACGGCGCAGGTGGCTCTAGTATACCCGTGGCAGCACGATGCCGCTCGGCCTGATTCCCAATCACCATAGGTGGGGCCAGTTTGTTAGAGACACTGAGCTCAGATGCGCCACGTGCAATTCCCCGTGCTGCTGGAGGAGCACCAGCCGATGGACGAGGAGAAGCACCGGGCACCGTATCATTGAAGTTGGGTGCGTCCTTTGGACCAGGTGCGCGCGCCACAGGAATCGCCGGCTCAACAAAGATGCGGTCGCAGAAGGGCTGACGTTCGCGTACGGCTTGTGACTGCTCAAGTGGTTTATCCATTGCATGATAGTGCGCATCCTTCACTGCATGTCGGGTATCCACACCCCACTCAAACGGCATCATCACATTCTCCTGTGGGTTCTCGCAGAGCCATGCCCAACGGTTCCAGCCAGAGCCGCGCAGAGTGCAGGGGGGGTCTACAAGGCGACCGTGTGTCTGTGGAAAATCGGCCTCGGGCATCGCTGTCAGCTGCCGTGCCGCACCCTGGTCAGGACTATACTGCCCGCACGCTACCCGCGTAGTAGGCCGTCCCAGATTCAGTAAATCAGACTCTACATCGGTCTTTGTGCTTGACATATCGTGACTGGCACCCCACTTCTGCATACGCACAGTGACGTCTGGTACAAAAGCGGCATTCCCATAAGCATTGGGAACACCAAGGCGATAGCGACCGGGACCCGTGGAAATCTCGTTGTTCTCCACCATCTTGCTCACATCACTGCTGTAGCGTGTCAGGGCACGGTCTTTTGTATGTTGACCGTTCAGATTGTATTCATGCATGAATGCTGCGAGTTCCATGACCTCCTCTACACTGTCACAGCGAGTTTGGGACCTACAGGCGTTAAAACCGCCAAGGATAGCCATACACCTCCTGTTTGAAAGACTCGGGTGCAGGTACGCCAGGATAGCTAACATACTGCGTAGTCGCCAGGTGTCGGGGCTGTGTATTCACCGTGCGTACATTGCTAGTTCCGCGCTCCTGGAAAACAAGCTGTGATGGCCACGGTGCACAAGGTCCACCCGTAAATGCCGCCAGCGAGTTCGCAGCAGCCGGCACGGCTCCAGCGGCGCCCAGAGGGCACGACGGCTGATACTTCTTGCTGGGGCAATCTGTTAGGTCTCGCGTGATATTCCGGAGGTCCGACTCCACATCTACAAGATTACCTGTAGCCATCGAGACCTCATTTCCACCGACAAGGCCGAGTGCATTACGACTAGGGTTCGGGTGGTAGAATTTCTGCGGAATCATGGTGTAGCCACCCGCAATTACATCCTGCGGCTTTGCGGAACCCGCTATTGATTGTGTTACAGAGCCGAATGGCGGCGGCCCTCCAGATAAAGAACCAAGTGTGAACATCCTCTATGTTGTAGTGCTGTTTCTATACATTAGATGAACAGAAACAAACATGTAATAAGACACCGGCAAGTTTAGCAGTTCATGTCACGCACCCACTGGCGACTGGGCACACCAGCACGCACCCATCCCTCACTGGCCACCTCGGGAATCAGGTGCACAGGGTTCTGCACATTCTGTGCCACGTAGGGAATCAGCGGCGTGAACTGATTGCTGAGGAAGGTCTCAGTTACAGTCCCGCACTCGCGACCCTGACGAGTGTACTCCGAATGCTGCATACGGGTCTCCAGTACGGCATCGCCGCGCCCACGACCCATGTACGGTACCGATACAAAGGGGCGAGCCTGTGTGCGAGCGCGAAGAGGACAGTGGGGCGAGTTGGTCTGGATGGCGTGATTACGCAGAACAGAGTCCGCATCAATGTTTGCTGCAGACCAACCATAACCAGCAGCAGCGGGAATCGCGGGCTGCTGGTATGCCGTCATAAAAGCCGACTGAGAGGCCGGGACCAGATTCGTGGTCTGATAGGCACCGGGGCCCGCGGACTCACGGTTCTGCACCTGCTGGTCGCAAGGGTCGTCGTGCACCCGTGTGAACTGTTGGACCTGGAAATTGGACATCTCTGCTTCAGCCTCCTATTTTCTGGTGTTCGATAACAACAGGAAATAGAATATACATCAAATATCCATCGAATCTACATTAACTGACGCCAAGGGTAATCCATCGGCCCTGTTTCATAGTATGTGCAAGCCTCCTGGTTACCCTCCTTGCAGGTCTGCCCAGGTGTACGATACAGCCAGTTCTGGAAAGACTCTTGGTCATTTGGAATAGTAGTAGATGGCATTGAATACCACTGCCGCTGGCTCTGTGTGCGGTTGAAGACATCACCGGGGTTGTTTGCAAACATTGTCTGGAAGTAACCATCCAGCTCCGACTTTACTGCAACACCCTGCACATTCGCAGCGGGGGCACGATACGGGTTATCGGAAATCTCATTAATTAGCACATTCATGAATGGGTTAGCAGCTGTTGGCATCGTGCGCCCCTCTTCACCGATGATATCCGGGACATACTTCTCCTCTACAGTACGCGGGTTCACTACGGGAGAACCAAGGTCATCACTGAAGCCTTCACGAACAGCACCGCGAGACCCCATCAGATACCATGCACCGGCAGCGAAAGCAGCAAACACGACACCGACAAGCAACCACAGGGGCTCCATGCGCACAACAGCCAGCAGAATGCCCAGGTAGATGCCGAAACGGGTGAACGAGTTTAGCGCCGCTGCTGTGCACTTCTGGTCTTTCTGTGTAAACGGAAAGAACTCTGTCGCTTCATCCAGAAGAATTCGTGGGGCTTCCATCCAAAACAGCGGACACGTCATCATCGTACCTTACTTTGGGCCCTTATTTGCGTGCAGCCGCTTTGCGAGCCTCCAGCTTCTTTCGCAAGCGCTCTTGTGTTGCCCGCAGACGGTCCGACCCACCTGCACCTCCACCACCACCACTGAACATAGAGGCAAGTCCACCCTCGCCCATGAGACCCTCGAACTTCGCAATTGCCTCCTTGAAGAGTGGATGCTCACGGAAGAGTGCCACGAACTCCTTGGCCTCCGCAAGCAGGTCCTCGCGCTTCAGCGAGCCACCCATCACCTGCTGCTTAATCTTGTCAGCCATCCGCTTCGCGCCCGCCATAATCATGCTGGGGTCACGCTTGTACAGGTCCGCCAGACGCTTTAGCACATCCTCCACATTGTCACCCTCCAGCATGGCCGGGTCGATGCCAAACTCCTCGGGCTTGAACTGCTTCGCCAGCTGTTCGGCCAGGCGTGCAATCCGGCCCCGCTTCAGATGCTCCGGGATTTCCGGCATGGGGATATCCTTAAGGTTGACTCCATCCATGAAGCCGCCCATCATACCCTTGAGGCGCTCCATCAGTGGATTCAGGTGACCCATCGTTTCCTCAAGCAGCTCGGCATGCGCAGCCTCCGCCTCGGCACCACCGGCCTCCAGGCGCTCAGCAGTCATGATATCCATCAGAGACTGCATCTGGTCGGGTGTCAGCGCCTCCATTGTAGCAGGAGTCTCCATCACAGACTCGAGCACCAGTGTGCGCAGATAGCGCCAGATAGCCTTCTGTGTATTCTCGCTAATCTCCCCCCAGAGTGCGGGAGTCATGCGCACGGCACCAATTAAAAACCCACTCTTTGCACCAAAGAGTCCATCAGCATTCTTCTCCAGCAGAATATCCAGATTCTTGTGCCACATGTGCCAGTACATTGCCGCAGGAACTACAGCCGCCCGGTCAACAGCAGCACCAAGCTCGGGGAAGGTCAGTCGCAGCTCGTCGCAGAAACTCTTCAGCGTCTTTGAATATGCAGAGGGTGAGGCAGCCATTGCTTCTTCGGGTGATTTTGCGCCATGAAAACCACCGCACACAATAGAGGATGCCACTACGTACTAAGACACGGAGTCGCAAGGAGCGGGATTTAAAGAGGCTTGATGGGGTTAGCCGAAAGCGTAGACGTACAGTCCGCCGCAGACGGCAGCGCGGTGGCGCCGTTGTCGGCTCCATTCGGGATTGGGTAGAGCAGGTATCAGAGTCTGCTGGCTACAAACAGCGTACCGACCCTGCACAAGAGGATTACCGGATTGGTGATGTGTTAGCCCTGGTAGGAGAGCTAACATTACCTCCCATGGGTACTGATAACGAAGCATTCCTGCTGAAGATGGGTGCCGCCGAAAATGATGCACGAATAGCAGCAACGGCTGTTGGTGTGATTCTGTCAGAAATTCTCAAAGCGAACCCCACAATCGGCCAGTTCAAGGCCGAGATGGAACAACAGATTAGCCTTGGGAAGGTTGGCGAAGATGGGGGAGAATCGGGCCTGGAGTTCCTCGTAAAGGTTGAGAATGCTCTCCGTGGTCTGCTCCCGTCTTCTAACAATGCTGAAGCATCGTCAGAACAGGGTACTACAATTGAGGCCTCTATCCTTGTGGACGAGAACAAATATCCTCTCTATATCTGGGCCTTTGCGTCGGCTGTCCCCACGAATGATGAGGCTAGTGCGGCGCCGATTCTGTCAGCACCTACACCCGCTTCGCAAGAAGACACAGCGCCTTAAGGTAATCCCATACATGTTGCTTGTTGGTCTCCGTCATCGTTGACCAGTGCTTGTCGAAGATCCAGAATGCATAGTTAATCTCCGCGTATTCAGAATTCAGAATCTCATGGGCGCGCTCCAGAACATACTCTTCATTCTCAGACATGATGTGCTCCGCAAACTCCTTGTAGATCACATCCATGAAGAACGTATGAATCATGCGGGGATTCGCCTGCTTCATCAGTTTCAGCGCGGAAACTGCCATTGCGATATCCTTCTCTTCAGGATATGTCTCGGATAAGTCCTCCATGAATGCCACAAGTTGAGTACAAAAGTTACCTAGTGCCGACATCTCTTCTAAGCCATAGAGATATAACGTTTAGGCCGCGATGACCGTATTTAGATGCGTGAGATACCCTTTGGCATACCACGGTCGCGGTCCGCCAAAAAGGCCTGGTATGCACTGTCAAATGCCTTTGCTTTTTCGGTTTGACGACCATTAGGACCCGCAGTACCGGGGCCGCCACCACCAGCAGCAGCCATCATCGGCGCCCCTCCACCAAACACCCGCGCATCCGGTACCATAGAGTGCGCCACATCATTGATGCCCGTCATAGTATTACCAAGGCGCACCGTGGATTTCTCTCCAGAGAACCCCTCTTCACCGATGAAAGCAAACCCCTCATCACCGATTCCACTCATCTCATTTGCATAGAGTGCCATGGGTCCACCCGCCCCACCAGCACTTGCGCCACCCATACCATTAGCTGCCCCCATGAACCCACCACCGGGTGCTACATCACTGCGCGCTTTAAGACGACGTTCCATAAGCCAATTCATGACATTGTTATCTACACGCGGCTCTGGTTCACCGGCAATCATGAGTGTTGGCACGGCCTTAACATAAGCCGGGAGCTGTGGGCGTCTTCCATCCGGCCCCGGATCCACACAGATGAAGCGGAACTCCTTGGAAAACTGGGTCTGAGATAACTGCTCCAGGAATCCCTGACAGACACGGCAGCGTGCACTGTAGAAGCACAGATGTTGCTGGCTCATTGTTCATCTGGGAGGAATTCACCTGCCGTACAGGACGCACAACCACCACCAAACTTGACTAAACCACTGCCAACATCAGAGCCCCGTACGATGTCATTTCAGAACTACGCCGAAACAGGTACACCGCTCCTTACGGACCCCAGCAGTCTGAATACTGCAACCTTTGAGCTCAAGGGCACATCAGTGACCGTTGCCAATACACTCCGCCGCATCATAAAATCAGAAACACGGTCGGTTGGCTTCCGTGCAGACCTCACAAATGCTGCTGACCCCGGTGTCACCATTCGTAAGAACACATCGGTCATCTTCAACGAGATGCTGGCGCATCGTCTAACACTGATTCCTCTGGGTGTGCGCAACATTGACGACTTTGACCCGAGTCGCTATGAGTGCGTGCTGCGCGTGCGCAATGATAAGAAGGGCCTCATTGATAATGCGGGTCTTCTCCATGTGAAGGCGGGCGATTTCCAGGTGTACGAGAAGCAGGCGGATGGCACAATGGAGGCACTCGGTGCCGCCGCTTCGGCGGCCATGTTTCCATCCGACCCCATCACAAATGACACCATCCTGATCACCACCCTTCGGCCTCAGTGGAACCCGGACCAGCCGGCAGAGGAGATTGACCTTACAGCGTATCCCATGATTGGTCGCGGACGGGATTTCGCTGGGTATGAGCCAGTGTCGCAGTGCTCATACGGTTACACACGGGACCCCGACCCTGTGCGCCAGGAGCAGTTCTTCTTTGAATGGCTGGATGCCTATAAGAAGGTTGGCGACCCCACCACATTGTCTGAGCAGCAGCGTGCCAACTTCCGTCAGGAGTGGGAGAATATGGC
>JACCDY010321366.1_pt1 | contig 17613 bp, 24 predicted proteins | sample 7446391 | NCBI WGS metagenome assembly JACCDY01 (sample SAMN15323451, study PRJNA562643) | freshwater metagenome | isolation source: river surface water | place: USA:Blue River Watershed | collected 2017-08-18
ATAACACACTTAAAAAAATATAAACTATGTCATTATTCAACAAAGCCAAAGCAACAGCAAAAACTACAACACCTAAAGCTAAAGATTCTAAAGCTTCAATTATTGTTAATGATCCAGACTTTTTCAATAAGGTACAAATGCTTGAGATCCTTCAAGAAAACATGAAACGTGACAAAGCTAAAGCTGATATGTTAGCTGACGAAATCAAAGAAGTCTCTAAAGACGAGTGGGTTTCCCTCTATGAAAAAACAGGATCGAATCCCGGTTCTATTCTTTTAGAGGCTGAAAATGGTGACGAAACTGCTTCTGTAATGTTTGTACCTTCTGACAAATACATTTCAATCGGAGGTGATAGAGCAGAAGAATTAGTAGACAAATATGGCGAAGGTATAGTTGAAGAAAAAACTACTTTTTCATTCGATAACTTTATGATTGAAAAGTATGGTGATATTCTATCTAGACTTATCGAAGAATGTAATGAAATAGCTGATTCTGATAAAGATAAAATCATTAAGGCGGCTACAACTTTCTCAATTGCTAAAGGTACTATCGACAAAATGAGACAGTTTGGTAAAGTCTCTCAAATAATGGAAGAAGTAAAACCAGTAGTAGCACTAAAAAATGTTGAAATTATCAAAGGATAATTATTTATAACGATCACAAATATGAGGAGTAAATTAATACTCCTTTTTTTATTTCAATTTATTTCTTATATTTGTTGTTATATTTAGTTTAATAAATCTATACTTATGAAATATTTTGAAATTATATTAGAAGGTGGTGAAGATGAAGTAATTAATCTAAAGGAATTACCAAAGGACGAATTACAAAAAATGTTAAATATAGCATTAGAATTTGAAAATTATGAAATGTGTACTCATCTTAAAAAGTATATAGATTTATTAAATTGAATATAACTATTATATATATCTAATAAACTCTAAATAGTTAGAAATTAACTATAAAGATAACTCAACTTTAACGATTTAAGAGTAAACTATTAAAAATAAAAAATGAATCAAATATGATTCATTTTCTTTATATATTTTTTGCTACCACAATCATATACTTTTAAATATTCATCAATTTTTATTTTCGATAATTTGCTCTTTCTAAATTTGAATCTGTGATATTTTTTCAGTTGTTTATCATAATACCAGAAGTTGGGTTCTGTATTATGCACAAACTCAAATCCGTTTTTCTCATATACGTTTTCATTTATACTCCAATCCCTATTTGCGTAAGTAACGATTTCTTTTGGATTCATAATCTTTTCAAAGTGATTTAATAATTTAGAAAAGGCACCAATCACATTTAGTCCTATTTTTGATGCAAACCTATATAGTTCGTATGTACTTTCTTTCGATTTATTACCCAACGAAATCCTCAGTTTTCCAAAAGTCATTACACTCACCAATTCATCTTGGTGGTACAAACCGAATCTATGTGATGAATTAATATTTCCTTGTAGATGATTTTTTTCTAAGAACTCCATAGATTCCTTATGACTTAGTTGTTTTATAATACATTTTCTAGCCATGACTTTCTTATCAATCAATCCGAGTATATTGTATAATCTAGATTGTACAATTTCCTTTTTATAAATCCAATCATCCTCCCAAATGTGAATCAAATTAATATTATTTCTCTCACATATTTCTTTTTTGTTTAAATGATATTTTTTATCTTTAAATAAATCAGAGTGCCAATAAATACCATTGAATTCTACCGCTACATTCTTTTCAGGGATGAATATATCCAACTCTTTTCCGTCAAGAATACTTCGGTTACCGAACTCGACATCAAAATATTTTGATAAATCTTCAAGTATATCATTTTGATGTGTGTATTTATATGAACTAATAGGATTACAATTCAGACAAGGTTCTATCTTATATCTGAAATGCCTTAGTCTTAGTAATGAAGTTCTAATATAATATTCTTTACTACATTTATCACACATTATTTGTAACTCACCTTCTCTGGGAATATCTATTATATTCAAATCACTATAAAGGGAAAGAGTGTTCTTTTTATACTCATTAAATCTTGTCTCTAAGCTTTTAGATAGAAGTGATGGATTTTGACCCGAATACTCGACATTGTATTTATACAACATTGTATTGATTTGCTTTTCCCTAACGGTCCGATTTAGAGTAGGTGAGATAAATCCATATTTATCTAAATTAGTTTGTTTTTGTTTTTCCTTAACAAAATTCAGTTGAGATGTGTGTTCGACACCCCACTTTTCTAATGTGTTTGATTTCCTTTTTTCCAGCATCTGTGGTAGAGAATCTTTAGAAGCACATTTTTTTGAACAAAAATCGTTATAACCTTCTTTAAATCCAATAAATCTTTTATCTTTGTCTAAGCAAATTTTACACTTTGGTGCAATTCGGTGATTATTCAAATAATTGAAAATTACTTGTGAAAATTTCAAATCAATTTGATTGTTCGAATATTGAAATTTTTTCAAATCTAAATAGAAATTTTCTTGGTTTTTTTGAACCCATTGCTCTCTAAGTTTGTTTTTATTCAAACAACCGTTATCAAAGAAAATATTTGTATCCATAATAATTATATTGTATATATTCAACTATTGTTCTTTCCTCATCTAAAATCATATAAAAAAATAAAAAAATATTTCGAGAAAAGCTTTACTTTTAAAAAAATTACCTTATCTTTACATAAATAAAAAACAAAATTAAAAATTATGACTAATTTTATCGATTTATCAAACATCACAGACTTTTCAGTAATGCCTCAAGAAATTCGTGAACGTATGAATTCACTTACACCTCGTGAAAAAAGATACTTTATGACAATGTGGCCTAAGTCTGGCGTACTTTACATTACTTCAAAACCCGGTATTGCAAAATCAGCAATCGCCCGTTCCATCGCTGATAAGATGGGTTTCAAATACCTTGATGTTCGACTCTCAATGTCCGATGAAACTGACTTCAAATTCCCTTTCTTGAAAGACGCTGAATACAAAGGCAACATCTTCAAAGTATCTGGTTACGCAGTTCCAGAATGGGCTTTCGAAGCTAACTCTCAACCAACTATCATACACTTCGAAGAGTTAAATAGAGCTCCACAATTTGTTAGAAACGCCGCTCTACAAATCCTACTTGAAAGACAAATCGGTGAATTCAAATTCAACGGCACTGTATTGATGATGGCGAGTGGAAATCTTGGAGACGAAGATGGAACCGATGTTGAGGAATTCGACAACGCACTTAACAACCGTTTGATTCACTTCTCACATACTTTGAGTTCTGATGAGTGGGTGGATAACTTTGGTAAGACTAATTGTCATCCAACAGTTGTTTCTTATATCAGAGCTTATCCTGAGAAACTATACCAAAATCCAACAGAAAATACTAAGGCTTATGCTACACCACGTTCTTGGTTGTTTTTGAGTGATTTCATTACAAAGAACTTTGGTATGGATGCGTCACCGAGAGAGTTTCTGCCTTATCTTCAAGAAGTGGCTCATGGATACATCGGTAATGGTGCACAAAGATTCTTACAATACTGTCAAGAAATGGTAAATATCACAATACAAGATATTATCAATCGTTACGACAAAGTAGAAGAAGAATTGAGTAAATACAACCGTGATAAAAATTCTGAGTTGATTCAATCTTTGAAAGAATTTGACATTAAGAAATTGACAGAAAAACAATTAGATAATGTAACTAAATTCTTGAAGCGAGTTTCTGATGATGAATTAACGGCTTATTTACTTCACGTACTTGATAACGTACCTGATGTTTCTGATCCAAAAATCAAAAAGTTCATGCAAAACTTCCGAGATGTTTTGATAAACATTAAGAGAATCAACAAACCAACTGCGGATAAAAAAGATTCAAAATAGTTTTGTTTACTCCCTCTGTTTCTTTGAGGACAGAGGGAATTTTTAGATATATATGTAGTATGAAGATTCAGATTAAATTAAAAAATGAACTTGGTGAATTTACCTCTGAACAGATGAATATCACAGAAGAACAATATAAAAATCTAATAGAAGCTTCTAAAGATTTTTACTTAGGTAGTTATGATATGTATACACCTAGTGGATTTGTGGTTGTTAGTCCGGAAATTCTAAAAAAGTCTATATTATTAATAGAAATCTTATCAGAGTAGAGAATGGAATTGAAAAGTAGATTTAAAAAGTTTGGAGAAGATTTTATACCCGATATTATTGAATATCTAAAAGAATTTATTGAAAGAGAACCAGGAGTGACTATAAGTGTAGGTTGTGATTCAGTTCAAAAGAAACGTAAAACTCTTTTTGCTATTACAATTATGTTATACAATCGAGATATCAAAAACGGTGCTCATGTTGTTTTTTTTAGAGAAAATTTACCAAAGATTAGAGATAACTTTGATAGACTTTCAAGAGAAGTTACTTTTATTCAAGAGATATCTGAATTTTTAGAAGCGGAGTTATCAAAATTTTATACAAGAAAAGATTTAAGTGAAATTGAAATAAAAAAGTATAAATTTCATACCCTAAAGTGTAATGGTGAATATGAAAACTTATCAAATTATGATGAAAGTATTGTAACTAAAAATCTACCACTTACTGATTTAGAGAAAAACTATAAATTTAAACTAGTCGATATTCATTTAGATTTTAACTATAAAGAAGGTAAAAATGATTCTAAAGGGTATGCAAAAAATAAATCTTATTTAGCATATAAGGCATACGTGCCTTGGTTAAGAGGTAGTGGTTGGCGAGTATGGGTAAAACCACACTCACATGCAAGTAGTTCGGCTGCGGATTTATTAATACAAGATTAAACTTTAATTATTTAATAATTATAATTATATGAAAAAAGAAGAATTGAAAATAGTTGGGCTTTCTTATAGCCACACTCACTCTGGCTCCTATGTGTTAGTTTTAGGTCAACTGGATGGTAAACTAAAACTACCTATAATCATCAAATCTCATGAAGCCCAAATTATAGCTCTAAAAGTAGAAGGTATGAAATCACCGAAACCTTTACTTCATGATATTGTACATAATTTGACCGAAATTATGTCTATGGATTTACAACAAGTCTTAATTTCAAACATTGTAGAAGGTGTTTTTCACTGTAAACTAATTTTTTCAAGTTTCAATGAAGATTTTTCAATTGAGTGTTCTATTGGTGACGCAATTGCACTTTCTTTAGTTTATAGTTGTCCTATTATGTGTAATCGGGAAGTATTATCAATTTCTGGCATCTTAATGAATAATGATGGTGATGTGACCGAAGAACAAGAAGAGGAAAATAAAAAAGACAGAGACTATAGAAGTGTACTTTCTTTGGATAATCTTCAAAAAATGTTAGATAAAGCTTTAGACAATGAAGAATATGAGATTGCTTCTCAATTAAGAGACAGAATCAAAGAGTTGAAAGATAAAGAGTAAAATGATAGATATTGATTTCATAGAATTCTATATAAAAAAGAAGCATCAACAAAATGTTGACACCTATTTTAGTGTTTCAAGACCCGTTCTTTCTGTCTGGAGAAAGAATGGGTTGCCTGCTCAAAGGTTAAAGGAATTCTTGGAAAGAGAAAAAAGTGTGGATGTTTTTACACTATTTGAAAAAATATATAAAAGAGAGGACTAACATTTTAATATATATATTAAAAAATTGTTAGTTTATGAGAAGAAAAGAATATAACCAATCTTATTTCGAAAATATTGATACCGAAGATAAAGCTTATTTTTTAGGATTTATTTATGCTGACGGATCTGTTGTAACAGAAAAAAGAAATAGTCTTTTTATTAAAATTCACATCAAAGATTCACATATAATCGAATCGTTTATAAATTGTATAAATGGTGAAATGATTCCTTGGAAACAAAAAAATAGAGATATAATACAAGTTAGTGTGTCAGGTAAAAAAATTATCAACGATTTACTAAATCTTGGATTACATCAGAATAAAACATTTACATTAAAATATCCAGATATACCAATTGAATTAGAAAGACACTTTATAAGAGGTTATTTTGATGGAGATGGTTGTATAAGAGTAAAAACAGATAGTAGGGATGGCTCGAAAATAGGCGACATGAGATTTGTAGGTGGATCGATTGATATGTTGCATACTATCAATGATAGAATGAATTTTCTATTTGGGACTAAAAAGAATTCATTATACGGACCTAAAAATAAGAATTATAAGTTTTTGGGGTGGGGATCTATGAGTGATATAGAAAAAATTTATAACGGATTTTATGAAGATTCTAATTTTTATTTGAAAAGAAAAAAAGAAACATTTGATGAAGTTATGAGTATAATAAAAGATAAAATAAAATATAGAAAAATAAAATAATTACGATGTGTATTTCCTACATAGGAGGCAAGTCCCGAATTTCATCTTTCATCACACCCTTCTATCCAAAAGACATGGAGTGCTATGTTGAATCGTTCAGCGGCATGTATTGGTGTTTCTTCAACATGAATTTAGAAGAATATCCAAATCTAAAAAAGATTGTCTATAACGATTTTAACCCTTTAAACGTAAATCTTTTTAAATGTGTAAAAAATCATCAAAAACTGCTTGAAGCTTGTGAAAAAATTTATGTTCAGGAGAAAGGAGTAACACCAACTAACCCGATTTGTAAACAAAATTTTGAAACATTTCAAAGTGAACTTTTTTCAAAAACATTTACTTTATCTATAGAACCAGATTTTGAATCTGCAGCGAAATATGCTTACATTTTAACTCAGGTATTTTCCGGTTCAAATCCAGAGAGAGCATCATTCATTGATTTGAGGGGGAAGTATCATTCTAAGTTTACATCTTTTAAAAACAAACTAAAAAACCCAAAGTGGCAAAAAATGTTTGAATCAATCACTCACTTTGAGAATATGGATTTTGAAGATGTAATAAAAAAGTATGATAGTGAGAAAACATATTTCTATTGTGACCCACCGTACCACAAGACAGAAGACTATTACGCCAATCACGACTTTAACATCCATACACATGAAAGACTAGCAAAATGTCTAAAGTCTATTAAGGGTAAATTTTCTCTAAGTTATTATGACTTCCCACAGTTATCCGAATGGTTCCCAAAAGATGAATATAACTGGAAATCTAAAGAATTTTCAAAAGCAGCAATGGCAAAAGCTGGTAAGCCTCAAACAAAAGGTATTGAGTTACTTATAATGAATTATGAAAAAGACTAAGTTGTGGCTGACTGATGCAATTTCATTTAATCGAATTCGTTTTGAAACTGGACAGAAAGTCGTTCTATTTAGAAGAAAAGGATCGGGTTATCCGAAGCAAATAGAAGACTCAAAACATTATACAGTAAAAAACGTAATCTATGATGATTTAATTGTTTATGATGATTCTATCAAGTATAAAGAATTTAAAATGCATAGTAGTTATTTCATACCTGTAGAATACTCACGAAATGAAACTATTGATGAAATTTTGAAAGATTTATAGATTCAAAGGTGTGTAAATTAAATAAATAGAAGAAATTAAGTCTATAATATGATTTTCAAACCAGGTGATTTAGTTATTAAGTACACAGGTGGTAACAAAATGAGAATTTTATCTTGTGAAAACAATAAAATCGAATGTGGTTGGTTCACAGAAAGTTATCATGAATCTACCTTTGAAGAAAAAGAGTTAGTTTATTTCAATCAATTCGATAAAATTATGATTTTCGAAAAAAGAGATGAACTAATTTCACAAATATTAAAATCTTAGTGGTGTAATAAGCTCTCGGTGGCTGCCTAAAAGCACACACTATAACCTGCTCTGGCAATAGACTGTGCATCATGCTTGTACAAATAGTGAGGTTGAGGTAGTTGGTTAATCCTCTCTTAAGATTTTATGAGTCCTGAATTCCAGGACTCATTTTTTTATTTTTATATATAGACTTATAAAAATTTTAATTTAGATGAAACATATATTTAACTTTCCTGACTTTATTAGTGAAGCACTTGGGGTACCAGAAGGTATAATAGAAACGTCAAAACAGTTGTTTCTTAAATTTTTGAATAATATCGAGATTGAGGCAGATGTGCAAGAATTGGAAAATGAAATTCTTACAGTAGAGGGTGATTTCAAAATACTTGATATGAATTTTCAAGAAGTTGATTTCGTATTTGATTTCGAAATAATAGAAGAAGATGAAATAGACTTTTTAGGAATGGGTTCCAAATTTACTAGAGGAATAACAATAGACAAAAACAAGAAAAGTTTTGAAGTAAAGACATTAAGTAAACAAACCCTTGAAATCGCTGTTACATTAATTACTAGCGAACAAGTATTGGGTAAAGACTTATTTAATTTCTTTAAAAAGAACGAAAAATATTTTATTCCAGTAATGGCTCACGAGTTAAAACACTTTTATGATAAATTCAAAAAACCGAAAAAAAGTCTAAAAACGTGGGTAGATTACGGTGTTTATAGTACACAAAAATTTGCAGATATCAAACCACTAAATGATTTTTTATTTCTATCTTACTATGTTCATTCATTTGAGGGTTTAGTTAGATCAACAGAATTTGCTGCAATGTTAGATATTGAAAACGTAACACCAGAAAAGTTTAAAGAATTTTTTCTAAGTTCAGAAATGTTTACTATATTAAAAACAGCCCGTGAATACAATTTAACAGATTTCAAAAAAAGTTTAGAGGACTACCAAGAACAAATTTTAGATTGCTTAATTATTTTTGGATATGATACGGATGAATTAGTAGAAGCCTCAGACGAAGAATTAGTTGAATTTATATTGAAAGAATTTTATGAGCAACTTATGACTTGGAAAGGCAGTTTGATGAAGAGTGCACTTTTTCCGATTATGACACCTTTTAGATTTGTTGGAAAAAAAGAAAAGTATTTTAATGAATATTTGGAAAAAATCCTTAAATTTGGTGGCGATTATAATAAATTCTTTGAAACTGAGTTTAAATTTATGAATCAAGAAGCTACTAGAGTTATTAAAAAAGTAGCTGGTACTTATCCATTAACTTTTAAAAATTTATAATTATGTCTATTTGGAATTGGGATTTATGGCACAAATTTAAAACTAAAACAACTTTAGTTAAAGTGAAACCAGATTTCATTCAGAAAATGAATGAAAAAACAAAAAATAAAACTGAAGGAACTTCAGAGAAAAAAATTGATAATGATGATGAAAAAAATAAAACTATTTGAAAACTTCGAATCATTCGAAGATATTGATGATGTACTAGTATCATTACAAGACAAAGGTATTCTCAAAATTAAAAATAAACCTTTTTTCACTTACGAGGAAACTTATTCTGACGACGATGATTACTCAGTAGGTATACCTAAAATTTCTATTAGATATTATATCACTCAGGATCTTGGTAAAATTGATTCAGTAGCAAAATTGGATTCATTGGTCGATCTACTTAGTGAGTTCAAACAAGCTATACATAGATTAGACCAGAGTTCAAGTTATATGATAGATTTAGGTGATAAAGAATTAGAAGTGAAACTTTCAGTACCAGATAATATCAAAGATATTTTTGACAGAGTTTCATTACATCAAGATTATGATGATTTACAATATAACTATGATGAGGATATAGATGGTGTTCCATATGAAGTTTTTTTGAAATTTAGGGTAGATGAAAATCTAAAAGTACTTATTTCTGTTTGTATGAAAACTAGAGGTGTAATACACACTATTCAACAATTAGAAGAACCAATGGTTGAACACTTCAATGGGTATGGTTTGAAATTTATTCAGATGAAAGATAATATAGGAACTTGGATTTGGGAATTTATTAGTGAATGAAAATATTTTTTGTAAAAAGCTTGTTTTATTCGAAGTGTTTTACTATATTTGTTTAAATATTAAAAACAACAAATTATGAGTAAATACCTTTCACAGTACGGATTTAAAACTTGGAATAAAGAACAATTATTCACACAGATCGACCTCATCCACATTTTTAGACAAGGTGATCAGATTATTACTAAATTAGGAGAAAATGTTACTAACGTAACTAACGTATCTAAACGATATGAAGTTTTCGATATTCGTTCATTCTTAAAATCAAAAATCGAGCAAATCGAAGCAAACTTCCCTATACACTATTACAAATTTAGACTTAAATCTGGTGTACAAGAACTGACACTTATTTCTGATGAAGTAATGATAAACAATACCCCCTTTTACAAATCTTTCTACATACTAAACTCCTCTGATAAATCAAGACGACTAAACATGAATATGGGTCTTTTCAGAGCAGATAATAACTCTTATGTAGTTGGTACGATAAAAAATCTTTCTCTTTCAAGAAAACACCTTAAAGGCGTTACTCAATTAGCAGAGGAAGCTTCACAATCAATTGGTGCTGAAACCTTTGACGAACAAATCAAAGCTATACAATCTTTAGTCGGAGAAAGAGTTATGTTATCTAAAGTTAGAGAAATAATCGTAGACAAAGACTTACAAATAAACCATAGAAAATTTGATGCACTTAAAAACTCACTCAGACATTCACCAACTGATAGAATAACAGCTCTGACTAACTTACAACTTGAGACACTCTCAACACCTTCTGAAACACTTCAGATTGATACCAAAAACGACTTTTTAATAGATGCTTATCAAGTTTTCAACTGTTATATTCAAGTGTTCTCAAGACAAGATTCTTACATTGTAAAAAAAGAAACTGAGAAAATTTTGAAGATTACTCAATGTTTCGTTAGAGATGAAAAATTAAACTCAATTTTAGATGAACTTTTTAACTAAAGTTCATCTTTTTCTGAAATAAGCAATATTTACTATTAAAATATAAATCATGAATAAAAAAACAGTTCAAATTTTCATTTCAGATGAAATAAAAGAAGTATTATCTAAAATTCAAAATCAATCTGAGATTGCTAAAACATTATTAAAGCAATCTCATGATATGGAAGATGTGATTGATGACTACGTTAATTATATTTCTATATCCAATGATGATAAAACAAAAATATCTTATTTGACTAAAGAGCGACAAGAACAAGTCACTGACTTTTGGGATTCAAAACGTCGTTTCATGATTAAGCCTGGAGCCTTTGTAAGAAAAGTTTTTAAAAATTTCTCTGATAAAGAAATCGAAAAGTTTTCTTCTCTTTTCAGAAACCAACAAGCCAAGAACATGTTTAATTTCAAAATTGTAAAAGGTGAACAAATACTAAAATATTACTCACAAGAAAGTTACCTTAGAGAAACAAGTTCATTAGGTTCTTCTTGTATGAAATATGATGAATGTCAAGACTGGTTTGGAATTTATACACAAAATATGGATATAATTAGTCTGCTAGTTTTAGTAGACGATAGAGACAATCTAATTGGTAGAAGTTTACTCTGGAAGACACCAGATTATAAAATCATGGATAGAATCTACACAATTGATGACGAGAATTTCAGTCATTTCTTCAAAAAGTGGGCTGATGAAATGGGGTATTTATATAAGAGAGAACAAAAGTGGAATAACACTATGAGTTTTGAATCTGCTGGTATTAGAAAAGATTTGAAGATCGGTATTCAATTAGATTCTGTCTCATTTGAAACCTATCCTTACTTAGATACTTTTAAATTTCTTTGTTTAGATAACAAAACACTCTATAACTATATACCAAATAATTCAGTAATCACAATTTCTTCAGCAGATGGTAGTTGGAAAAGTTCTAAGTTCTTAGCTTTAGACGTTAAAACAAATCTTTTTTATAATTTTGATGACACTGTTTACATTGATTATTTGAGTGGTAGAGTATTCATAGAAGATGCTTGTTGGAGTGAAACTTATCAACAATATATTTACTCAAGTGATGCAAAATACGTTGATAGAATTGATGATTATATTTTCTATGACGATACTGTAGAAATCGATGGTAATAAGGTAGTATTGAAAAAAGAACTGATTGAAAATTAAAATTGTTTAATAGATGTTTTATCTATAAATTAAAAACTCACTCAAAAGAGTGAGTTTTTTTGTTCTTCGAAATATTGCTCTAAATAGGGCATCATATTCTTACATTGAATTAATTTTGCTTCTTCATCATCCGGTCCTATATAAACCAGATAAGCTCCTGCAACATCTATACCCCACTCTTTAAGAATTAAGGCATACAAACATAATTGTATCGAATATTCATTATGATGGTTTTTATAGAATGAATCGAATGGTTTAAGTAGTCTCTCCCATTTACCATCTTTATGATTATCATCTCTGAAGTCTTTATTGGTTTTATAATCAACGATATAGAGTTTACCATCTTTTAGGAAAAGAGCATCAATAGTACCTGCTACCTTCCATTTTGGTGAGAAGACTCTGGTCTCAAATTTAACAGGTGTTAATTTGTGTAGATACTTACAATAGATTTTATTAAACTTATTGATACGATGTATTAGGTCTGGATTGGTTGGTAGTTCAGACCATTTTTGATTGAAGTAATCTTCAATCCATTGGTGTGTAGCAGTTCCGATTTCGTTAGCATATCGATTAGTTTCAGCCCATTGTTCTTTGAGTATTTCAGCATCAACTCCGGTTTTTTCTGAGGTTTTTTTTGCAACAGCTTCTGTATCGAAGGGTTTGTGAAAAGTACCAACGAGTGTAGTAACAGATGTCATTACTTCACCTTTATAAGTATATCTATGTAATTTTGGATTAAAAATAAAGTCTGGCTCTTGAAAGTATTCAAGTTTCTTTAAAATTTCTTCTTTCATTTAAATTATATAATATAAAATATAAATGGTTTTAAACATAACTATAAGTAAAACCCTTTAAGAAATCTATTGCTAAGGAATACTTCTGAACTAAAGTTGTACTACTTGATGTAAATGTTGCAACTGAATAAGTTGGTGAAGTAATTTGAGTCCAGTATGTAGAAAAAGTAGGTGTAATTAAATTGATTGAACTCCAAGTATAAGATTGTATACATTCATAAAGATTATTTGTATAAGCTAAGTGATCACCGACTTCATATCTATTCACTAAAGTTCGATTTGTCTCGAATTGAGGTATAGAAGCAGCAATCGAAGCTGGGATTCCAACCTGAGCTACAATATTAGTTGAGAGTTCAATCACTCTTCTATCTCGATATGGTAGATTTACACTTATTTCTTCTTCACGAATATCACCAAGAAAGTGATTGCTATTTCTATCAAAAAGATGATAACCCACTAAATAGACTGATTTCTGGTCTAGAATTTTTTTAACTGCTTCAGCACTGTTTGTGTTTGTAAACTTTCTGATTTCTTTAAATGAAAATTCTTTGAAATCTTGTATAGAAAGAAAATATCTGATCTGGATATCATACTTGGAAAGCATTACATCCTCTAATATAGAGAGTTGTCCATTGTTGATAATTTCATCTATCAACTCGTAATATTCAAAAACATAATCAGAACCTTTCTGAGCTAGTTTATTGATTTTTGTGTAAATCTTATTATATTCTCTTCTATATGAAGTCATAAATTATATATTAAAAAAACTCTATCTTTTAAGATAGAGTTTTATTTGTTTTAAGCTTCACCTGCCATTATCTTTTCGATTTCCGCTATTTTATCTTTATTTTTTTCATCTTGTAAGAATTCCGTAAATTTAGCCACCTTACCCATTTTTGTTGGATCTTCTTTTAGTTTACCTAAATCTTCTTTTAATTTTTTATCTACCTCAAGGTCAGTTCCTTCAGAGAACTCGTATTCATTAACTTCTTTATCAGCAACCACAATTCTTTCGAGTGCACCTGTTTCATATTCATCTTTACCATCAATACTTAGTTTACCACCATTTTTCTTTAGTTCAACTAATTTTATTCTTTCGCCTTTTTTAGCTATACCAGTAATTTTTGCTGTTACTTCATCATCTTCACCTAAAACTATTTTTTTACTACCAGATTTAATTATCTTGTAAATGTCTTTCTCGCCTTCAATTTTTCTGACTTCAATTTCAACATCACCCCAATCTAAAACTATTTTACCTTCTTCTTTTACACCAGTTTGTTTTTTAAGATTTGCATAAAGTTTATCCATTTCTTCTGGTGTGACATCTAAATCCAATCTTTTCTTTAAATCAACTTGAAAACCATCTAGGAATTTTAGTGCAATTGTTTTTTTCGATTTTAAATCTTTGCCTTTATTTATCTCTGTAATATAATTAGTTTTCGAGAATTTAAATTTAACGTCTTTTTTGGTCAAACCTTTAAGTGGATCTATTAATCCAACAATACCCACAAAATCGATTTCTTTGTTACCTAAAATAATTGCTTTTGATAGTGCTGTAACCGCCTTAGATTTACCTTTACCAAGTGCTGTTTCAATATCTTTACCTATGTTATTTGCTAAATCAATTAAATTTGTAGCGAAATTGTCCATAATACCCATCAAAGCTGTTTCATCTTGAATATTATTGATTTCTTTTTGAGCGGCATCAATTGCTTGATTAAAATTAGTTAAGATTACATTGATTAAAGAATTTGGATCATCTTCTTTAAATAAGTTTTGAAAATCTTTAGACAAATCCTTGAAAGGTGCAGCAAAAAATGTAGCTAACTTACCTAAAGCTCCTTTTATAGCCTTCATAATGAATTCTTCTTGAATTAGTTCATCTTCTTTGAACTGCTTAAACTTCTGTACTTGCATTTTAGAGTTTTAAAATTTATATCTATATATTAAATCAACCAAATCTTTTTTTTGAAATATAAATTAAAAAATATTTTATGAACTGGGAAGAATATTTACCTCTGGCTGAAAAAACTTTATCAAGACAATTTCACTGTCAAGAAAAAGAACAACTTTTTTTACATGCAATTATTGGATCTTTAACCGAAGTTGAAGAACTATTAGATAATTATAAAGATGGAAATTTAGTACTATCGGTTGAAAAACAAGGATCTGTTGGGGAAGAAGCAGCAGATGTCGCGTGGTATCTTTCTATCTTGTTTAGAGAGCTTAACTTAGATTCAAAAGAAACTAATTTACAAACAGAATCATCTGTTAAATCACCGTTTAATGTTTTGATGGAATACCTTCAAATTAACTTAAAGATGTTAGATATGATGAAAAAGAAACTTTATTATAATAAAGAAATTGATATGGTAACTTTTATAGAATATACTTTCAAGTTATTTAACTTATTGAAAAATTATTGTGATTTATATAATACCAATTTTGAAACAATACTAGATAAAAACATTGCTAAACTTAAAGCTAGATATGGTGACAAGTTTTCTTCAGAAAAGGCAATTAACAGAGATTTGGATTTAGAAAAAAATGTGTTAGAGAATGAATAACGTAAACCTTATATTACAGAATATTGAACTCAGAAATAAAGTTCTTCCTTCTCAAATTCTACAATTAAAAAAGGATTTAGAGTTTAGTTTTGAGAAAAATCTACTTGAAGCTGGTGTTATTAACCCTGGATATTTTTCTCATTTCCTACCGGTCTTAGAGAAGTATAAATTGGGTAATATAATAACTAAATATCACATTTCCGAAGAACAATACACAGACAGTTTAACTGGTAAATTTATTAAAATACCTGTGGTAGACGTTTTTTTACCAGAGAACGCTACTTCATCTATTAGAGTTTTTATCACACCTGAATCATTTTTAAAACTACAATAAAACACATGAAAATTTTTTCCGGCACAAATTACAAAGATTTAACAGAGTCTATCTCAGAAAACTTCAAAAATTTTACTATAGGTGAATTGCAAATCGATAAGTTCTCTGACGGTGAGATTTTACCTTGTTTCAAAGAATCAATTCGTGATATAGATGTTTTTTTTATCAACAGTAGCGATTCTTCGGAGTCAATCTTGGAAACTTTACTTATTGTTGATGCCGCAAAAAGAGCTGGTTGTAAATCTTTTACACTTGTTAGTCCTTATTCTGGATATAGTAGACAAGATAAAACAGATCACTTACGCTCCAGTATTGGTTCTAAACTATTGGCTGATATCTTTGAAAAGGCAGGCGTAAATAGAGTTATTACTATTGATTTACATTCATCAGCAATACAAGGTTTTTATAATATACCAGTTATTCACTTAAACGGTAATATAATTACAATAGACTATATCAAATCACTAAATTTAGATAACTTGTGTGTAGTCGCACCTGATCAGGGAGCTGTAAAACGAGCTTCAGATTTTTGCAAAGCCTTTCCAGATGCCACTTTTGCACTAATTAATAAAAAAAGGATAAAACCTAATGAAATACACTCTATGGAATTAGTAGGTGATGTTAGAGATAAAAACATCATTATAGTCGATGATATGGCTGATACATTAGGTACAATGTCCAAAGCTTGTCAGTTATTATTACAAAGTGGTGCTAAAAGTGTACGTTGTGTTGCAACACATGGTGTACTTAGTGGTAAAGCTTTAGAAAACTTACAAAACTCAGAGATTGAAGAAGTAATAGTTGTTGATACAATACACTCAGTTTACGAAAAAGCAAAAAATCAAAAGATTAAAATTATAAGTTGTTCTAAATTAATTGCTAAATCAATTTTGGCACTTATAGAAAAGAAATCAATTCACGAAATTAATATAGTTTAAATGCAATCAAAAATTTTAGATGGAAAAAAAGTTTCAGAGGAGATTATTAATGAAGTAAAATCTAAAATAGAAAACTTTAAAAAACTAAACTCAATACCAAGTCCTAAAATCGGTATTATATTAGTCGGTAACAATCCAGCAAGTGAGAGTTACGTTAAGAATAAAATAAAATATTGTAAAAAGGCAGGCATAGAAACTGACATATTCAGATTTGAAGAAACTATCAGCACTGGGCAATTATTACACCAAATTGAAATACTGAATAATTCAGAAATAGACGGATTCATAGTTCAACTACCCTTACCTAAACACATAGACAAAGACTTAATTATAGAAAAAATATCACCAGATAAAGATATCGATGGATTCCATCCTACCAATTTTGGTAAAATGGCTTTAGGACAAAATTCACTAAAACCAGCTACTCCTTACGGTATACTAAAACTACTCAAAAATCAAAATGTCGAAACTAAAGGTAAACACATTGTAGTAGTAGGACGTTCCAACATAGTTGGTAAGCCTCTAGCGATTATGTTAGGTAACGACTTTGATATAGGCAGAGCCACCGTTACTTCTTGTGATATTAATACACCAAACCAACTTTTGAGAGAAGAACTAAAACGAGCCGATATAATTATAGTTGCAGTAGGTAAACCCAATTTTTTGACATCTGAGATGATTAAGGAGGGGTCAATTATAATAGATGTTGGTATCAATAGATTAGAGAGTGGTAAAATAGTGGGTGATGTTGATTTCGAAGGAATAATCTCAAAGTGCTCCAAAATTACACCTGTACCTGGTGGAATTGGACCGATGACAATTTCTGCACTAATTTGTAACACTTTTACAACTTGGTGCAAACAGAACCTCTAACCTTTCTCTATTATATCAATCAGATTTTAAGATTTTTTATCTAATTCAATCTCTTTTTGAATGTAAATACGAAGCCTTTTAGACATATCGTATCCGTTTTTTTCACAGACCTGTTTCCAACTGTCTAAAAGTTCTTTTTCTATCCTAATCGTTAAGTTTCCTGTTTTTTGGTTGTTTTCC
>JACCDY010891716.1_pt1 | contig 17600 bp, 18 predicted proteins | sample 7446391 | NCBI WGS metagenome assembly JACCDY01 (sample SAMN15323451, study PRJNA562643) | freshwater metagenome | isolation source: river surface water | place: USA:Blue River Watershed | collected 2017-08-18
AACCATGCACAACCCATGACATCAAGTGCATTGAAAGGTTCATCGAGTATCCACAGTGCAGGGGCGGAAGGCAGGGCGGTGCGTGCCAGATGCACACGTTTTTTTTGTCCCTGAGAAAGTTGGCGCGCTGGCATTAACTCACGCCCCTCTAAACCAGCGAGAGTTAGCGCTGCACGTGCATCGGTTGCAGTCATGCTGCGGCCCGCTAAGGTCTCCGCAACTTGTAGATTTTCAATAGCAGTCAGATCATCTTTTAAGCCAGCAGCATGGCCTATGTATAAAAGTGAGCGTGCATACTGTACGCGCACCGTGCTAATTTTTTCATGTTGCCAGCGTACTTCGCCCGCAGTTGGCTCTAATAATCCGCACAGCATACGCAGCAAACTGGTTTTACCCGCACCATTTGAGCCGGTCACACGCAGCAAGTCACCCGGTTGAACTTGGGATTGAATGTGGCGAAATAGCAGACGAGATCCACGCACACAGGCCAACTTATCTATTTCAAGCATGATGTCTAACAGGGGTGAAATTGCAAGGTTGGCGATGAAGACCACAATTTTACTTGTCTATTGCCTTGCTGGGATTATTGCCTTCAGAAATCCCTGATTCTCCTTAGTCATTTCGCTCTATCGAACTGCTATACCAATCCTAGTTGCAATCATTCACAGAATGACATCCATAGTCACTGGCATGAGTTGAAATCTATATCAGCGCCGGTTGACTGACAAAGTGTCTAAATAACTTGACACACTAGTTTGCCAACTGTAATTTACACCTTCACTAGACGTATCTGTCTTGAGCGGAGGAAATATGGATAACAGCAAACGTATTGAAACGGCACTATTGGCGGCAATAGAGGCACAAGAAGGTGCTGGTGGTCCACCTAAATTAGCTCAGGCTATTCGTCATGCCGTATTTCCTGGCGGAGCACGTATCCGTCCACATCTGTGTTTGGCTGTAGCGCAAGCTTGCGCGGCGGATGATCTAGATTTAGCAGCAGCTGCCGGTGCAGCCATAGAATTACTGCACTGTGCCTCCTTAGTACATGATGATTTGCCCTGCTTTGATAATGCCGCTACACGTCGCGGTCGTCCTTCCGTTTTCGCAGCGTATGGAGAACGTTTGGCCGTGTTGGCAGGCGACGCATTAATAGTTACCGCATTTCAGAGTGTGGCAGCCAGTGCTGCAACTCGCGCCGAACGACTAGTTCCTTTGATTAAAACCATTTCCGAAGCAGTCGGCGCACCGCATGGAATCGTCGCAGGACAGGCATGGGAATGCGAGCCACGTGTGGCGCTAACGGAATATCAACGTGCAAAAACAGGCGCTTTATTTGTTGCGGCGACAGCAGCTGGTGCGCAGGCGGCGGGTGCCTCCGCTGATCCTTGGCGTGCATTAGGTGAATGGTTGGGTGAGGCTTATCAAGTTGCCGACGATATCCGTGATGTTGCTTCTGATCCTGAAACCTTAGGCAAGCCTATCGGCCAAGATGCTACCCATGGTCGTCCAAGTTCAGCCGCTGAATTAGGTCTCTCGGGCGCAATTCAATATTTCGATCAATTAATCGCTTACGCAAGCGCATCGATTCCTAGTTGCCGTGGTTCAGCGCAGTTACGCACACTGGTGCGAGCAGAAGCCAAACGGTTGGTGCCAGTGGAAATGACGCGATTGATTGCGCCCACCGTCACTCGCATCGCAGCTTAATATTTGATGATAAGCGCCAGCTTGACTTGGTCCGATCGCATACTGGGATGGCGTGATCGCCTTCTCGCAAATCCTGCTTTTCTGCGCGCGGCATCAGGTTTTGTCCTGACTCGCCCAATTGCACATAAACGTGCGCGCGAAGTATTTGATCTCGTTGCAGGTTTTGTGTATTCGCAGGTGTTAGCTGCCTGCGTCAAACTCGATTTGTTTAGCAAGCTCGCAAATGGTCCACAAAGTTTGCCTTTGTTGGCCAAGCAAATGGATCTGACTTTGGAAGCAGCAGAGCGTCTGTTGGCCGCAGCACAATCTATCAAGTTGGTTGAAAAACGTGGTCTGGATGCTGATGGCCAAACACGTTATGGATTAGGTGTGCTCGGTGCACCTTTGGTGGGTAATGAAGCAGTGCTCGCCATGATTGAACATCATGCCACGCTGTATACCGACTTGGCTGATCCAGTTGCGCTTTTGCGTGGCAGCGGACCGCCACCAGAATTATCTGGCTACTACCCTTACACCGCGGAAAACGCGCCTACCAAAGCCGCAGAGTTAAGCGCAGAAAAAGTAGCCAGCTACTCGCAATTAATGGCGGCTTCACAACCCTTGGTTGCAACAGAAATCCTCGATGCGTTTCCGCTCAACCGTTTTCGTAGTCTGCTCGATGTAGGCGGTGGTGAAGGGCGTTTTCTTACCAGTGTTGCAGCCCGTGCGCCGCATCTAAAGCTCACCTTATTTGATTTGCCTGCCGTTGCTGAACGTGCTCGTGCCCGCTTTGCAACTGCGGGAATAGCCGATCGTGCGCAAGCAGTGGGCGGCAATTTCCTCGCGGATGCCTTGCCAACGGGAGCGGATATCGCCTCCCTAGTTCGCGTCATACATGATCATGACGATGAGCGAGCACTAACTATTTTGAAATCAGTGCGTCGCGCACTACCAGTCGGCGCAACCCTGATTTTGGCTGAACCTATGTCAGGCACACGCGGCGCAGAAGCAATGGGCGATGCGTATTTTGGTTTTTATTTATTAGCCATGGGTCGCGGGCGTCCACGGACCAAAGAGGAATTGACTACCTTGATAGAAGCCGCAGGCTTTGGACGGGTGCAATTGCTGCCAACTCGGATACCGCTACAGGTCAGGTTATTGGTCGCACAAGCGATGTAAAGCAAACAGAGAGAATTAAATGTAAATAATTCTTGACAGCATTTAATGTAAGTTTAGAATGACACAATCCCTACAAGCCAGGTGCATCATGACAAACCTGCACGACGAGACAAATAACCGCAGTACTAGCGCCCATCAGCGGGGTGCGGAGTGAACGCGCAAGCCGTCGTACTAGAGCAGCCATTGCAGCTTAGCGTGCGTGAGCTGCCATTAGTTGCAGCGACGGTCAATGATCTTGTCGTCGATATCAGCTGGAGTGGCATCTCGACCGGAACAGAAAAATTATTGTGGTCAGGCCGTATGCCTAGTTTTCCAGGTATGGGCTATCCACTCGTACCAGGCTATGAATCAGTAGGTCGAGTCGTCGAGGCAGGCTCAAGCACAAATTACAAAGTGGGTGAAATGGTGTTTGTGCCCGGCGCAGCCTGTTTTGGAGATGTGCGCGGTTTATTTGGCGGCGCTGCTTCAAGGGTTGTGATTCCAGCTTTGCGCGCCATGCGAATCAAAGAAGAATTAGGTGAGCAAGGCACTTTATTGGCGCTGGCAGCTACTGCCTATCACGCACATTCAGCACCAGGACTGACTCAACCAGAACTCATTATTGGCCACGGTGTATTGGGTCGCATGATGGCGAGACTTGCTGTTATAGCAGGTGCAAAGCCAGTGGTGTGGGACACTAATCCAGAACGACGTAGCGGCAATATTGGTTATGACGTGATAGATCCTAAAGACGATACACGCACAAACTATCGCTGCATTAGTGATGTGAGTGGTGATGCAAAATTACTCGACACATTAATTTCTCGTTCGGCTCCAAATTGCGAAATCGTATTAGCTGGTTTTTATGATCAGCCAATTTCATTTGCGTTTGCTCCAGCATTTATGCGTGAAGCACGCATACGTGTAGCAGCGCAGTGGAAACCACAAGACTTACAAGCAGTCGTGACATTGGTCGAGTCTGGCCGTCTCTCACTAGAAAATCTTATTACCCATCGCAGCGCGCCCGATCAGGCCGATGCTGCTTATCGCACTGCCTTCAGTGATCCGAACTGTCTGAAGATGATCCTCGATTGGAGAGCTACAAAATGACGCATTCGATACCGGCAACTGCAACCATGAAATTCATGCAAAAAGAAAACTTGCAGACAGATAGTTTGCGTGCTGAAGCAGCGATAGATCCAGATCCAGTCGTAACAACACCTGCAACGAAAGAAACACAAATCATTGCAATCTATGGCAAGGGTGGAATAGGTAAAAGTTTTACCTTGGCCAACTTGTCTTACATGATGGCGCAACAAGGTAAAAAAGTTTTATTGATTGGTTGTGATCCTAAGAGCGATACCACTTCGTTATTGTTTGGTGGTCGTGCTTGTCCCACCATCATAGAAACTTCATCTAAGAAAAAACTCGCTGGTGAAGCTGTAGCGATTGGTGATGTATGTTTTAAGCGTGATGGTGTGTATGCGATGGAGTTAGGCGGCCCAGAAGTTGGTCGTGGTTGTGGTGGTCGCGGCATTATTCATGGCTTTGAACTACTCGAAAAATTAGGTTTTCATGAGTGGGGTTTTGATTACGTACTACTCGACTTCTTAGGCGATGTGGTGTGCGGTGGTTTTGGATTACCAATCGCACGTGACATGTGTCAAAAAGTGATTGTTGTTGGTAGTAATGATTTGCAGTCCCTCTATGTCGCCAATAACGTTTGCTCCGCAGTGGAATATTTCCGCAAGCTAGGTGGCAATGTTGGTGTAGCAGGCATGGTGATTAATAAAGATGATGGCACGGGTGAGGCACAAGCCTTTGCAGCACATGCAGGCATTCCTGTTTTATCAGCGATACCTGCGAATGAAGATATTCGTCGTAAGAGTGCAAGTTACGAAATCATAGGTCGTCCAGATAGCCAATGGGGTGAGTTGTTTGCAACGCTCGCACAAAACGTTGCAGATGCACCGCCTGTTCGTCCTAAGCCAATGACACAAGATGAATTATTAGGATTATTTGCATCCGATGTAGTCGGACGTGATGTGGTGTTAGAGCCAGCAACTGTGTTTGACATGGTAGGCAAAACAGAAATCATCAAAGAAACCTTGGAAGTGGTGTACGACGAAGTTTAACCAACTGGTTAAATTGAGAGAGCACAAACTATGAGCCACCCCATCATTCCTATCGTAGCTAATCCCGACGCTTTAAAAAGCGATGGGCATGGCTGTCATTCTGGTAAAGATGAAATGCTGGCAGCAGCACGTGCTGCAGGTAAGAGTGAAGCTTTAGATCAGTACGCAAAAGATTATCCAAAAGGTCCGCATGATCAACCGCAAAGTATGTGCCCTGCATTTGGCTCATTGCGTGTTGGATTACGTATGCGCAGAACCGCAACAATATTGTCGGGCTCTGCATGCTGTGTTTATGGACTAACCTTTACTTCCCACTTTTATGGTGCAAGAAGAAGTGTAGGTTATGTACCGTTTAATTCAGAATCATTAGTCACTGGCAAATTGTTTGAAGACATACGCGATGCCGTGCACAAAGAAGCGAATCCAGATTTATATGACGCTATCGTCATCATCAATCTATGCGTACCAACAGCGAGTGGTGTGCCATTACAAATTCTGCCTAAAGAAATAAATGGTGTGCGTGTCATCGGTATCGATGTACCTGGCTTTGGTGTGCCTACACATGCAGAAGCAAAAGATGTCTTAGCTGGCGCAATGTTGAAATATGCGCGTACAGAGGCAATGGCAGGACCAGTTGCAGCGCCACGTGAAAAGCGTACTGACAAACCAACCATCACACTGTTAGGTGAAATGTTTCCAGCAGATCCAGTTGTGATTGGTATGTTGCTAGAGCCTATGGGCTTGGCAGCAGGTTCAGTTGTGCCTACACGTGAATGGCGTGAACTCTACACCGCATTGGATTGCGCAGCAGTAGCTGCGATTCATCCGTTTTATACCGCAAGCATTCGTGAATTTGAAACAGCAGGTCGTAGCATCATAGGTTCAGCACCAGTAGGTTACGACGGCACAGAAAATTGGTTACAAGCGATTGGCAATCAATGCAATGTAGGACAAGACAAAATTGATGCAGCAAAAAATCGTTTTCTACCGGCGATTAAAGCTGCGCTTGCAGCGAAGCCGATCAAGGGTCGCATCACCATGTCAGGTTATGAGGGCTCAGAATTATTAGTCGCTCGTTTGTTGATTGAAAGTGGTGCTGATCTGCGTTACGTCGGTACCGCTTGTCCACATACACCTTATAGCGAGTTAGATCGTCAATGGTTAGAAGCGCGTGGTGTTCATGTGCAGTATCGCGCATCACTCGAACAAGATCTCGCTGCAGTACATGAATTTAAACCTGATCTTGCAATTGGTACGACACCGATTGTGCAAGCTGCAAAAGAACTCAGCATCCCTGGTTTGTATTTCACTAATCTCGTTTCAGCCCGTCCTTTAATGGGACCAGCTGGTGCAGGTTCACTCGCAACAGTGATCAATGCAGCGATAGGAAATAAATCACGCTTCGATGAAATGAAAGCCTTCTTTGGTAATGCAGGTGAAGGTGATCGTGCAGGTGTGTGGGAAGGTGTTCCTGTAGGGCGTCCAGAGTTTCGTGCAGAGACACGCAGAAAGATGGACAAACTCGCCAAAAAACGCAAAGCTGAGGAGATGATCTGATGTACGTCATCGACCACGACAGAGCAGGTGGATATTGGGGCGCAGTGTATGTCTTTACTGCCATCAAAGGCTTACAAGTCATTATCGACGGACCAGTAGGTTGTGAAAATTTACCCGTCACATCAGTCTTGCATTACAGCGATGCTTTACCTCCGCATGAATTACCGATAGTGGTAACTGGTCTAGCAGAAGAACAACTCGGTCGCGAAGGAACAGAAGGATCCATGAAGCGCGCACATGCAGCGCTCGATCCTGATTTACCAGCAGTGGTTGTGACTGGCTCTATCGCAGAAATGATAGGTGGTGGCGTCACACCTGAAGGCACCAACATCATGCGCTTCTTACCGCGCACGATTGATGAAGACCAATGGCAATGTGCGAATCGCGCCATGTTTTGGTTGTGGAGTGAATACGGCATGAAAAATGTGCCGGCACGTAAACCATTTGCAGAACGTCCTGCTGGTGAAAAACCACGCGTCAATATCATAGGTCCAAGCTACGGCACATTCAACATGCCGAGTGATTTAGCTGAGATCCGTCGCTTAGTGCAAGGCATAGGCGCTGAAGTCAACATGGTGTTCCCATTAGGAAGTCATCTTGCTGATGTTTCACGTTTGGTTGAAGCCGATGTCAACATTTGTATGTATCGTGAATTTGGTCGCATGTTATGTGAAGCATTAGATCGCCCATATCTACAAGCACCAATCGGTTTACACAGCACGACAAAATTTTTACGCAAGCTCGGTGAATTATTAAATCTTGATCCCGAGCCATTCATCGAACGCGAAAAACACACCACCATTAAACCGATCTGGGATTTATGGCGTTCAGTCACCCAAGATTTTTTTGGTACAGCCACATTTGCAGTTGTCGCCAATGAAACCTATGCACGCGGACTAAAAAATTTCTTTGAAACAGAAATGGGCTTGCCTTGCAATTTTGCAGTCTCGCGTAAGCCTGGTGAAAAAACAGATAACGAAGCAATTCGAAAAATGGTTCATGAGAAGCCACCACTCGTGATGTATGGCAGCTACAACGAGCGCATGTATCTGGCTGAAGGTGGAAGTGCCTCGCCCATGCGTGCCACCTTCATTCCTGCTTCATTCCCAGGCGCGATTATTCGTCGACATACAGGCACGCCATTCATGGGCTATGCAGGTGCAACTTATTTGATTCAAGAATTGTGTAATGCATTGTTTGATGCACTGTTTCATATTTTGCCTTTAGGCAGTGAGATGGACAAAGTCGATTCGACTTTGGCACGCGGCCAACAAACCCATAGTGAATGGGATGACGCAGCCAATGACTTACTCAATGAATTAGTTAGCAGTGAACCGGTGTTGGTGCAGATCTCTGCAGCCAAACGATTACGTGATCGCGCTGAGCGTGATGCACGTAAAGCCGGTGAAGAACGAGTTTCAGCAGAACGAGTAGCCCTAGCGAGTGAAGCAATGCGTCAGGGAGAGCCAGCATGAATCACATGATGGCAAAACAGATAGGACTAGTGGCGACACATCGCCCGTCCCACCAAATGTCGTGGCGTCATGCTGCGGCTGCCTCGGTTGCGCAGGCGTTGCGCGCAACGGGCCGTAAGGCCAATTTGAAGGAGCGTTCTCATGGCTGATAGGAAGAGCATCTCCGGTCTGACTGATGAAGAGGCGCAGGAATTCCATGCGTATTACATGCAAGGCATGGTGGGCTTTACGGTAGTTGCCGTAATCGCACACGTCCTCGTATGGGCATGGCGTCCCTGGATCACCTGATCTCGGTTAGCCAATAAGCGAAAGGAAAAACTGTTATGACCAATTCACCTCAACATTTCGACAAGCAATTGAAGGATGCATCAGTATCTTTTTGGCTCGTCTTTTCATTGGGCTTTGTCCTAATTTCCACCATTGCGCTAGTCGGTACGATGACTGGTTTGCCATGGAGAAGCTGGTTGCCTGGTGCAGAGAGCTGCAAGTCCGTGTTCGGCGGTGTGCTGGCTGCGGTTTATTCAATCTTGTCTCAAACATCTTAGGGAGCAGGAACCATGTGGAGAATATGGCGCCTTTACGATCCTCTACGAGCCATGGTGGTTCAGGGGATTTTCTTGTTTGCCTTAGCAGCGATGATTCATCTCATCTTGTTAAGCACAAACAAGTTCAACTGGTTGGACGGTGCAAAAGGCGCAGCTACTGCGCAAAACGCCGCGATGCCGAAGTAATCCACTTACCGGTGGTGGGCGGGGAGGTATTCATGCAATACAACCCTGCCCTTTACAGAATATTTGAAGTTTGCGCAGAGCGCGAATTTCGCAGGGAGGCTCGATTATGGCCATGCTAAGTTTTGAAAAAAAATACCGCGTACGTGGCGGCACATTGTTAGGTGGTGACCTATTCGATTTCTGGATGGGACCCTTCTATGTCGGTTTCTTTGGTGTGACCACGATTTTCTTTGCCTTCTTGGGAACGGCGTTGATTTTGTGGGGAGCCTCACAAGGACCGACTTGGAATCTTTGGCAAATCAGTATCGCGCCACCTGATTTATCGTATGGCTTGCGCGCCGCGCCGCTGATGCAAGGCGGGCTATGGCAGCTGATTACAGTTTGTGCGATTGGTGCGTTTGGATCTTGGGCCATGCGTGAAGTTGAAATCTGCCGCAAGCTCGGTATGGGCTATCACGTACCGTTTGCCTTCTCGGTGGCGATATTGGCTTATGTCACTTTGGTCGTGATACGTCCTATCTTATTAGGCGCTTGGGGGCATGGCTTCCCGTATGGGATTTTCAGTCATCTGGACTGGGTTTCTAACGTCGGCTATCAATACCTACATTTTCATTACAACCCAGCGCACATGATTGCGGTGAGTTTTTTCTTCACCACGACCTTGGCCTTGGCTATGCACGGTGGTTTGATTTTGTCTTCCACCAATCCTGCACCGGGTGAGACAGTAAAAACACCTGAGCATGAAGATACTTTTTTTCGCGACATCATTGGCTATTCAGTCGGTACGCTAGGTATTCATAGACTAGGTTTATTCCTAGCACTAGCAGCGGTGCTGTTTTCTGCGCTGTGTATCGTAATTTCTGGCCCGTTTTGGAGCCGTGGCTGGCCTGAGTGGTGGGGCTGGTGGCTCAACATGCCGATCTGGCACTGACATTAAGCCAAACTGGAGAACAAGATGGCTGATTATCAAAATTTATTTACGACTGTTCAAGTCACCGGACCCATACATCATGGTGTTCCGCTGCCACCGGGCAATGAAGAACGCTTAGGCGAGCCTATGATTGTGCATTTGCTGGGTCGCCTCGGCAATGCGCAAATCGGACCGGTTTACCTCGGTGGTCTGGGACTGATTTCCTTAATCCTCGGCACGCTAGCGTTCAATATCATCGGCCTGAATATGCTGGCTTCCGTGAACTGGGATCCGATCCAGTTTGTACGCCAGTTATTCTGGTTGGCCTTAGAACCACCTGCACCGGGTAACGGCTTAGGACTTGCGCCTTTGAACCAAGGTGGTTGGTGGCAGATAGCCGGTTTATTTTTAACTGCTTCTATGTTGTTTTGGTGGGCGCGAGTGTATCGCCGTGCACGTCAACTCGGCATGGGCACCCATGTGGCTTGGGCGTTTGCAGCAGCAATTTGGTTGTTCTTAGTTTTAGGTCTGATCCGTCCAGTGTTAATGGGCACCTGGGGTGAGTCGGTACCTTTCGGCATCTTCCCGCATCTAGATTGGACGGCGGCATTTTCTCTGCGCTACGGTAATTTGTTTTACAACCCCTTCCATGCTTTATCGATCGCCTTCCTGTATGGATCAGCCTTGTTGTTCGCCATGCATGGCGCAACAATTTTGGCGGTAGGTCGTTATGGCGGCGAACGTGAAATTGAACAGATTGTTGATCGCGGTACGGCGTCCGAGCGTGCAGCATTATTTTGGCGTTGGACCATGGGCTTTAACGCCACCATGGAATCTATCCATCGTTGGGCTTGGTGGTTTGCGGTGCTGTGCCCCTTAGTCGGCGGCATAGGTATTTTGTTGACGGGAACTGTAGTCGATAACTGGTATCTGTGGGCTGTGAAACATGGTGTGGCACCACCGTATCCACCTGTATTCGATCCCGTGATTGATCCCGCCACCTTGCAGGGAGCCAAGCCATGAAAATAAAAACACTTTATTTCGCAAGCCTGATCGGTTTAATGAGTTTGTTGGTCGGATGCGAACGCTTTCCTATGGATAGCGTGCAGCATGGATATCGTGGAACAGGGATGGTGCAGGTTTATAACCCGCGTATCTTGGAAACACAGGATGCACTGAACACCGCACCGCCTGCAATTCCTGCTGCTTCACCGGATGGCCCAAAAGCCAAGACCTTGTATAAAAACGTACAAGTACTCGGTGATTTATCAGGCGGTGAATTTATACGACTGATGACAGCCATGACAGCTTGGGTATCTCCGCAAGAAAGCTGCATTTACTGCCATAATCCAGCCAATTTCGCCGAAGATAGCAAATATACGAAGATAGTTGCGCGCAAGATGATACAAATGACGCGCCAAATTAACAGCGAATATAAAAATCACGTGGCGGAAACCGGCGTGACTTGCTACACCTGTCATCGCGGTAATCCAGTACCTCAACAAGTTTGGTTTACTTTGCCAGACCAACATAAAGGTGCAGATTTCATCGGTGATTTAGCGGGACAAAACACCCCAGGCAAGTTAGTTAATCTGTCTTCGTTGCCTACCGATCCTTTAACCCCTTATCTGTTGGATGACAAACCTATACGGGTGAATGGCACGACGGCACTGCCATCAGGCAATCGTCAATCCATGAAGCAAGCGGAATGGACGTATGGCTTGATGACGCATATGTCGAATTCACTTGGTGTGAACTGTACCTATTGCCACAACTCGCGCTCATTCTCTAGCTGGGAAAATAATCCGCCTCAGCGTGTGACGGCGTATTACGGCATACGTATGGCGCGTGATCTGAACAATGCATACATGGAGCCTTTGACGGATACCTTCCCAGATAATCGTAAAGGCGCCAAAGGCGACGTAGCAAAAATAAGTTGCGCAACCTGTCATCAAGGCGCTTACAAACCTTTGTATGGCTATTCGATGTTGAAAAATCATCCGGAGCTGGCGGCAACGCCATGATCTGAGGCGTTGGGTCGAATCATGCCTGACGCATATCAAGCTCGGCCTAATCAGGCCGGGCATGAATCCGGCACTGCGGATCCCGCAGTCACTGTTAGCGGCGTGGTGTTGTTACTGCTCGCAAAAATCAAACCGGCCTACTGGACTTGGGGCTGGAATCGTATTGCATTTGGGCGATGGACTACAGGTCTGGTACCCGGACTGCAATTTTCAAAAGTCATGGGTAGTGGCCAGAATGGCGGTTTCGGTTTAGTGCCCAGTCCATCTCATCAAGGCATGTTCTGTATCTTTGATAATGAAGACAGTGCACGCGACTTTGTAAACAACTCAAGCTTAGCAGCGCAATATCGCGAACGTTCTGCGGAGCTATTTACTGCCATGTTGCGAGTAGGATCTGCACGCGGTTCTTGGGATGGCGTAGCACTGGAAGCCGATGTCACTTTGCCAGAAAAAGGCTTGATCGCAACCTTGACCCGTGCTTCGATTCGTCCTTCAGCGGCTACTGCATTTTGGCGCCGTGCACCTGCAACCCAAGATAGTCTGCATTTAGCAGAAGGTTGTAAATTGGCTGTTGGTTTGGGCGAAGCACCTCTATTACGTCAAGCTACCTTTAGCTTGTGGCAAGACACAGAGTGTATGAATAATTATGCGCGAACCGGTGCGCATATGGATGCAATCAAAGCAGCACATGAACATCGATTTTTTTCGGAGTCCATGTTCGTGCGATTTGTGCCAGTAGAATTTACAGGATCTTGGCAGGGGCGTAGTTTTGGCTAATGCTCAGCAAGAGCATAAAGTCGTCGTCATAGGTGCAGGCATGGCTGGCTTGGTCGCAGCCTTGCAACTCGCGCAAAAAAATCTCTCCGTTACTTTAGTAGAAGCTTCATCTGCACCGGGTGGCAAAATGCGTCAGCTCATGGTTGATGGTGCGCCCATAGAAAGTGGACCGACGGTATTCACCATGCGTTGGGTGTTTGAACAAATTTACGCTAATGCCGGTGCCAAGCTAGAAGAAGAATTACATTTAACGGCATTACCCGTGTTAGCGCGACATGCTTGGGGGCCGGATGAATGCATGGATTTATTTGCCAATCCTGCACTCTCGCGTGATGCGATTGCGCGTTTTGCAGGGCCAGCAGAAGCAGCACGCTTCATGCAATTTTGTAAGCAAGCGCGCGAACTCTATAACACCTTAGAAGGTCCCTTCATACGTTCGCAATCTCCCACGCTCGCGAGCATGGCAGGTGATCTGGGTTTGCAAGGACTCGCCGTATTAGCAGCCTTAGGTCCACTAAGTAGTTTATGGAATAGCTTAGGGGAATATTTTCACGATCCTCGTTTGCGTCAATTATTTGCTCGCTATGCCACCTATTGCGGATCATCACCTTGGCAAGCACCTGCCACACTCATGCTCATTACACAAGTTGAGTTAGATGGTGTGTGGTCCGTGCAAGGCGGCATGCATGCGTTAGCGCAGTCACTCGCTAATCTCGCTATGCGACATGGCGTGACCATTCGTTATGACACACCGTGTGAGCAGATAGAAACCCATGCTGGAAAAGTTTCTGGTGTGCGACTCGCAAATGGAGAAACGCTTGCGGCAGACAGTGTGGTTTTTAATGGCGATGTTTCAGCCTTAAGACAAGGTCTGTTAGGTGATGCAGTAAAAAAATCTGCTAAGGCAATCAAACCTGCGAAACGATCTTTATCTGCTTTAACTTGGTCGATACATGCGCCCACTAGTGGCTTCGCATTGGATAGACATAATGTGTTTTTTCAGTCGGATTATGCGAGTGAATTTACTGACATATTTTCACGTGCACGTTTACCTCGCACGCCTACCGTTTATATCTGCGCCCAAGATAGAGGTGGTGATGTGAATGACAGCGCGCTAGCAGCAGATCGTTTGCTCTGTCTGGTAAATGCGCCAGCTGAAGGCAATGGCAAACCGCTCACTGAATCGGAGATAAAAGAATGCGAACAAAAAAGTTTTTCGATGTTGGAGCGTTATGGCCTGCGCATACAGCGCAATCACCAGAATACGCAATTAACGACACCAGCGCAGTTTCACCAAATATTTCCGGGCAGCGGGGGAGCGCTATATGGCATGGCAACCCATGGATGGATGTCGGCCTTCGCTCGCAACGGAGCGAAGACCAACATAACGGGTCTGTATCTAGCCGGGGGCAGCGTGCATCCGGGACCGGGAGTGCCGATGGCAGCCATGTCAGGGCAAATCGCGGCCGCAACGCTATGGGCGCACCTCGATTCGACCAGTCAGTCGCGTCGGGTGCTTATCTCTGGTGGTACATCGATGCAATAAGTGATGATGGTCAGTATGGTTTGACCATTATTGCTTTTGTCGGCAGTGTGTTTTCACCGTATTACGCGCAAGCCGTTAAACGCGGCAATGCGAATGCGAACAATCATTGTGCTTTAAATGTCGCGCTCTACAGTCGTAGTGGTAAACGATGGACCATGACGGAGCGCAGCCAGCAAAGCATACAGCGTGATGCAACGCACTTCAAAATAGGACCGAGTCATTTGCATTGGAATGGTAGTGCATTAGAAATTCATATTAATGAACTCGGTGCACCCTTACCATTTCCAGTGCGAGGCATCGTACGAGTACACCCTCAAGCATTATCCACTTATAGCACTGCACTCGATGATGGTGGTTTACATCATTGGGGTCCGTTAGCACCTTGTGCAAGAGTCGAAGTCGAATTGAATAACCCATCACTGCGATGGAAAGGTCATGCTTATCTTGATTCGAATGAAGGCGCAGAACCAATAGATCGTCCATTTCGTGAATGGGATTGGTCACGCGCTACTTTGTCAGATGGAAGCACAGCCATCATTTACGATGTACAACAAAAACAAGGTAAGGATCGTTTGTTGGGATTACGCTTTAATCCCGATGGCACACACACAGAGTTCATACCACCGCCTAGACAAGTCTTACCTTTAACTGCTTGGCGCATACCTCGTCGTATGCGTAGTGAAGGTGAGCAGCGAGTAGAGATCATTAGCATGTTAGAAGACACGCCGTTTTATGAACGCTCTGTATTACAAACTAAATTATTTGGCGAAGAAGTTATTAGTGTGCATGAAACGCTGAATGTGCCACGCTTAACTTCACCTGTCGTGCAATGGATGTTGAAGTGGCGTATGCCACGCTTTGGATAAAGAATATAAATTGATGAAAGCGTTAAATTCTTTTGCGTGGAACAGATAAGCGTTCAAATAAATCTATCATCCATTCCACGCGCTCATCAAAATTACGTTCTATCGGTGCAGAGATATGCATAACTTGCTGTGCGTTGTTGTCACATGCATGAATTAAAAACGTGATGGCATGCAGAGGTGGTGTTTGCATATCACAGCGACTAGGTAATTGCGCGCGCGTTTTAGCTAAACAAAGTAAAGTCAGTTTGCGCCCTTTGCTCACGACAGCACGTTCATCAATAGAATTCATACAATTCTTTGCAACCACTTGACCTATCTCGCTGTAAATCATAGCGGCAGCTAAGATTGCACTACGACAGTCACGCGGTAATGCTGCCACACCGGTACTGGCTTGCTTATACAGTCGATCAGCTTCTAATAACACTCTTCCGATCACAGTAGATAGCTGCGGTGTAAATACAGGATTAGCTAACCATGCTTGTGGATCAATGCCAGCTTCACGCATCCAACTACGAGGAAGATAAAGTCTACCATTGCGAGCATCTTCACCCACATCACGAGCAATATTTGTGAGCTGCATGGCATTCCCTAATTCACAGGCGCGCGCTAACACTTGTTTGTTTTTTACACCCATGATTAAAGCCATCATCGCACCCACGCTACCTGCAACGCGCGCACAGTAGTCATGCAATTCATCTATAGTTTCATAACAACGACCAGCAGCATCCCAAGCAAAACCTTCTAATAAAGCAGCAGGTAACTCACGCGGTAATTTATGTGTTCGCACCACCATCGCTAAGGCACGATCTTCAATGATGTTGCCAGGGCGACCTGCATACACATTATCTAATCGTTGCAGCAGATGTTGCATGGCATCGGGATCATCGGGATGCAAATCAATCGCATCATCGGCTACTCGACAAAATGCATACAAAGCGATCGCAGCAGTGCGTATGCGTTGCGGCAGTAAGCTACTCGCAGCAAAAAAAGATTTAGAACCGCCGCGCATTAATTCTTCGCAGGCAGCCATATCTAATGGCATTTGTTCAGGAATGGTGTGTGACATCAGGAATCACTTTCTCAAGTGTTTTGGCAGACATTAATACACCAGGTACGCCTGCACCTGGATGTGTGCCTGCACCCACCATATATAAACCGGGCACATCTTCACTGCGATTATGAGGACGGAACCAAGCACTTTGTAATAACAAAGGCTCTAGTCCGAAAGCAGCACCCTTGTAAGACCAAAGATTGTCATGAAAGTCTTGCGGTGTCATAAGCTTTTGTGAAATCACTTCTGCACCTAATCCTGGCATCACTGTTTTTTCTAATAAATTTTGTATGGACTGACGGAAGGGTTCAGCTTGTTTACTCCAATCGGTGCCACTACCTAAATGGGGAACCGGTGCTAATACATAAAATGCATCACAGCCTGAAGGTGCAACAGAAGGATCACTCGCACTTGGTCTGTGTAAATACAAACTAAAATCATCAGCCAATTTATGGCGTTTAAAAATATCAGTTAATAACTCACGATAACGTGGGCCTAACATAATCATATGATGCGGCACATCGTGATATTGTTTTTTGGTACCGAAGTACCAAACAAATAAACTCATAGAATATTTGCCATTAGCGATTTTTCTATCAGTCCAATGCTGCCTATATTTTTTATCGACTAGATTTTTATAAGTCCATGCAGTGTCTGCATTCGAGACCACGATATCTGATCGCAGTGTTTCACCGTTTTGTAATTCCACACCAACGGCACGGCCGTTTTCTATCAAGATGCGTGTAACAGGTGCATTGCAACGGACTTGCGCACCACGCTCTTCTAATAAATTCACTAAGCCTTTTATTAGCGCGCCTGTTCCACCCATAGCCCAATGCACACCGAAGCGACGTTCTAGCGTGTTAATTAAACTGTAGACAGAAGTCACAGAAAAAGGATTACCGCCTATGAGTAAGGGATGAAAACTAAACACCATACGCAGCTTAGGATTTTTAATATGCTTGGCAACTAAAGCATAAATACTGCGCCAAGCACGCATGCGCACCATGTTAGGTACGGCAGCAAGTAAATCCCAAATCGTGTCAAAGGTCACGCCACCTAAGTCTTCAAAGCCTAACTTATGCGCCATGTTGGCTTCCACCATGAAGCGGTCATATCCCGCTAAATCATCGGCAGAAAAACGTGCAATCTCTGCACGCATGGTTTTGTCATTGCCACTGTAATCAAACCAAGTGCCATCATCAAAGCGTATGCGATAAAAAGGCTCCATCTCTTTAAGTGTGATGTCATGACTAAATTCTCGACCACACAGAGTCCACAATTCTTCTAACAAATAGGGAGCAGTAATAATGGTGGGGCCGGCATCGAATGTGAAACCGTCTTGTTTATGCACACTAGCGCGACCGCCTGGTGCATCTAGTTTTTCTAATACCTGAACTTGATAGCCTTTACAGGAAAGGCGAATGGCGGCTGCGAGGCCACCAAATCCGGAGCCGATCACAATGGCGCTCGGCTTGGTCATGATTTAACTTCCTTTGGTGGATGCAGATGTCGTCAAAAGACGCGCAAAGACGCTAGCATTGTTAGGACCAAAGGATTCCAAATCAATGCGTACACCTGTTGCTGGATCATGCAAGGTAAGACGTCCATCTTGTCGAGCAATGAGTTCGAATGCTTGTTCAGCACCTAGCCCACGTTTTTTACGTTCACGTGCTAATGCACGAAG
>JACCDY010911611.1_pt1 | contig 17599 bp, 11 predicted proteins | sample 7446391 | NCBI WGS metagenome assembly JACCDY01 (sample SAMN15323451, study PRJNA562643) | freshwater metagenome | isolation source: river surface water | place: USA:Blue River Watershed | collected 2017-08-18
AGATCATCGACGACAGCCCACGGCAGTTTGGCGGTGGCCAATTCCAGCATGCGGAGGCGTGCGTCGCCTGCGGTCGGTGGCTGGTCCAGCTTGTGGGGGGACAAGTGGCAGGGGATGAAGCGCACCTGGTCCAGTTGGAATGCCTCCTTTGCGGCCTCGGCCATGGCGATGTGACCGAGGTGGACCGGATCAAACGTGCCGCCGAACAGGGCGATCTGGGAGGCCTCGGGCATGCATCAGGCATGGGGATCGGGCGGCGGCGGGTCAAGTGTCGATCGGCCGCCGGTGGCTGTAGTCATCGCGCATCCGGGTGCTCTTTGGGTGCCTGAAATCGCCCTCAATAAACTGGTTATGAATGGCTTGTGAAAATTGTTGATTCCGGGCGAGACAGCTGGCGCAGGATCCGTTAAAGAATGCGTAATGTCCGAGGAAGAAGACGATCAGGATCTGAAGCGAGATGATATATTGAAACAGGCTTATGCGAAGACCCGCAAGAGCCTGATTGCTCGTTTGGAGAACTGGGAGGACCAACGCACTTGGGACGAGTTCTATCAGACCTACTGGCGGCTGATCTACGCGGTGGCGATCAAGGCCGGCCTGCGACAGGACGAGGCGTTCGATTGCGTGCAGGAGACGATCCTGTCGATTGCCAAGCAGAGCAAGAAGCAGCTTTATGATCCCGAGCAGGGTTCCTTCAAGACCTGGTTGATGAATATGACGCGTTGGCGCATCAACGACCAGTTCCGCAAGCGCAAGAAGGATACGGCGATGGCGGGTGGTGATTGGGACGACGATCGCAAGACCGCGGTGATCGATCGCGTCGAGGATCCGCAGGGAGATGTGTTGTCACGTTTGTGGAACGTCGAATGGAAGAAGAACGTTGCGGATGCGGCGCTTGCCCGGGTCAAGGCGCAGGTCTCGCCGAAGCAGTATCAGATTTTCGATTGTTACGTCATCAAGGGGTGGGAAGCCAAGAAGGTGCAGGATAAGCTCAACGTGAGCATGGCTCAGGTCTATCTGGCCAAGCACCGGGTTGGCGCTGTCCTCAAACGTGAGCTGGCCAAACTCGAGGACGAGAACGATGCCGTCTAACCTCCGGCCAGCCCCCAGGATTCCCGACCACGATGTTCTACGGAAGATCGGCGGCGGTGCCTACGGTGAGGTTTGGCTGGCACGCGGAGTCACCGGTGCCATGCGCGCCGTGAAAGTCGTCTGGCGCGAGGATTTCGACGACGAGCGTGGATTCGAGCGGGAATTCGAGGGGATCCTCAAGTTTGAGCCGATCTCGCGCGATCATCCGGCATTGGTGAACATCCTGCACGTCGGCCGCAGCACCGAGGGTGAGCAACCGTTCTACTACTATGTGATGGAGCTGGGTGACGATGTTCACACCGGCCGCGAGATCAACCCGGTCGAATACGAACCGCGCACGCTGCGCGGTGACCATCATCAGGGAGTGGGGCTGCAATGGCCTTTGGAAGACTGCCTGGATATCGGACTGCGTCTCGCCGAGGCCTTGCAACACCTGCACGAGAACGGGCTGGCTCACCGCGACGTGAAGCCATCCAACGTCATCTTCGTCAACGGCCGCGCCAAGCTGGCGGACATTGGATTGGTGGCGGCTCGCGGGCAGCGGACTTTTGTCGGCACCGAAGGTTTCGTGCCACCGGAAGGACCGGGATCGACGCAGGCCGACATCTACAGTTTGGGCAAGGTGCTGTATGAGATCGCCACCGGGATGGACCGGATGAATTTCCCGGAATTGCCCGATGACATGCCCGCGGCAGCGGATCGCAAACGCTGGCTCGAGCTCAACCGCATCATCTGTGAAGTGTGCGAGCCACGGATCTCACGACGCAAGATCGTCACTGCCGCCGTCCTCGCCGATGCGCTTAAAAGCCTGCAACGAGGCAAGCGTCGTCGCCGGCAGACCGGATTGTCGCTGGTGTTCAGCTCCTTGCTGATCCTGGGTGTCGCTGGTTGGGCCGGTTGGCAGTATGCCAAGCAGACCGAGTGGGTGAAGAATCTGAAGCCGCAGCCGGTGGTTCCGGTTCCGGTGCAGGCGATGCTGCGCGTGTTCAGCGCGCCGGAAGGGGCGGACGTCTATGACGAAGGTGGCAAGTTGATCGGCACCACACCGACACAGCAGATCGACGTGACGGTTGGACAGAAGGTGTCCTACACGCTGCGCAAGGACGGTTACCGGCCCTTGCAGATCGAGGGCTTGGTCGAGATGTCTGCTGTCAAGGAACCGATGATCCTGTATGGAGAAATGCAGGTATTTTCGCCGCCGGTGGTCGGCGAGTCGTGGGTGGATCATCGTGATAACGTTTACCAACCGGTGGATGACAGTCACGTCAGCTCCAGCTTCGTGGCGAAGCGTTTGTGGCAGGAGGCGTTGAAACCCGCGCGCTTGGAAAAGGTGCCGGCCGCGTTTGTGAAGATCACGGAGAACGGCGTGCCGGTTGAGGTGGTGCTGACCGATGCCCAAGGGGCCGAAAAGTTCTGCACTTGGCTGCGCAGCACCGGAATCGAGTCGGGATACCTGACGGATAAACACGAGCTCAGCCCGCTGCCGGAACTGGTGTTCAATGATCCGGCGGTGCCGGAAGCGGCCCGCACTCAGAAGTTGGTGCCGTTCCGGCTGAAGGTGCGCAAGATCCTCTATGGGCAGGTGTATGTGACCACCGATCCGCCTGGAGCCGAATTGTTCCTCAACGGGCAATCGGTCGGCATGACCCATGGCGAGTTGTTGGTTCCGGATGTCAAACCGGGGGCATTGAATCTGTTGGTCGTGCTGGAGGGCTACAAGCCGATGTCGAAGAAATACCAGCTTGGCGAGGGGGCGATGCTTGAAGTGCATCTGACCCTGACGAAGAACCAAGGGGTGGTGTTCGGTCGCCCATGGCAGAACGAGCTGGGCATGAAGTTTGTGCCGGTGGGCAAGGACCTGATGGCCGCCGTATGGGAGACGCGGGTCAAGGATTATGCGGTGTTCGTGAAGGAGGGCAGGCATGCGGAGCCGAAGCACCCCGCATTCAAGCAGGAGGAGACGCACCCGGTGGTGAATGTTTCGCGCAGCGATGCGATTGCCTTCTGCGAGTGGTTGACCAAGCGTGAGCGCAGCCGTGAGCGGATTTCCCAGAACCACCGCTATCGGTTGCCGACCGACATGGAGTGGAGCCAGATGGTGGGATTGAATGATGAGGATGGCACGGCCAGCCCCGGTTATCGGGATTCGCGCAAAAAAGAGGTGTTTCCCTGGGGTGCCAGCTGGGCGGAGGGGAATGTGCCTGGGAATTTCGCCGACCAATCGGCTGGACTTACACCAGGTGTCGATGTCAACCGAACGATCCTCGGCTACAACGACGGATACGCGTTCACCTCTCCGGTCGGGTCGTTTCCGGCGAATGATCTGGGGATCTTCGATCTCAGCGGCAATGCGCAGGAGTGGGTGAGTGATGCGTATTCGAGCTTGGGCAACAGTCGGCTCGGGGTGCTGCGTGGTGGCGGCTGGAACACCTACCAACTTGAGAACCTCTACAGCGGGTCGCGCAATGCGGTGCCTCCGGATTATGCGGATGTGATGTATGGCTTCCGCGTGGTCCTCGCCAAGGAGGCGACTCCTACTGGGAACTAGAACCTATCCCAAAACCTTGTGCCACCCCTGTGCTTGATTTAGGGATGATTGATACCTTGCGGCTGCGCCGATCAGGTCCTGAGGCACCCTGGGGGCTGCGGCCCCTTGAAATTCAGGCAGCGTTACTCTTCGGTCGTGGGTGTTCACCCACTCCCTCTTCACGCCTTGCCTGACTTCCAATGGTCTCGCAGCAGTGGCGACACCGGTTCTGGGATAGGTTCTAGATCGTTTTCAAAACCGGAGTTGCCCCGGAGGGTGGCGCATGCTAGCGGGTGCATCCGTCGCATGGGCAAAGCCGCTCCCAACACCACCGCCGCACTGGCACGCCACCTCGGGATTTCCCGCTGGACGGTGTCCCGTGTGCTCAATGGCCACAGCGGTGTCAGCGAGGAGACGGTCAAGCGGGTGCAGCAGGCGATTCAGGAGCTCGATTTCCAACCGAGTGCGCTTGCCCGAAGCCTGCGCGGCGGCCAAACGGCCACTGTCGGCGTGTGTTTCCAGGACCTCGACTCGCCGGTCATGGCCATGCGGGCGGCCTCGCTCCAGCAACGTCTGCGCGAGGAGGGATATCAAACCGTGATCGAGCTTTCCGGTGCCAGTGTGGAGTTGGAGCGCGATGCGATCCGTCGCTTTGTCGGCCAGCGGGTCGATGCCGTGGTGTCGATTTTCTCCAGGTTGCCCGCAGATGATTCGGTCATTCGCCTGCTGCAACGCGAGAACATCCCGTGCTTCTGGATCGATCCGGAGCATGCGGTGCCCGGCGACAAGGTGGTGCTCGACCGGGCGCGGTCGATGAAGCTGGTCCTCGAGCATCTTTCCGGTCTCGGTCACCGTCGCATCGCCCTGCTCGGGATCGATCCGGCCGACCCTTTCGGCGCTCTGCGCATCCCGGGACTGCATCAGCATGCCCCGCGTTTCGGCTACCACTTCGACCGCGATTTCATCCAGATCTACCACCCGGGCGAAACCCGCCACGGATTCGAATACGGCTACGAGTTGGCAGGTGAGTTCATCGCCCGCTGCCAGCAACCGATGCCCACCGCCATCATCGCCCTCAATGACCGCATCGCCATCGGCGTGATCAACCGTCTGCGCGAGGACGGCATTCGCGTGCCTCACGACGTTTCGGTGGTCGGCTACGACAATATCGCCGTTGCCGAGCATTACTACCCTTCGCTGACCACCGTGGACCACCAGACCGAACGCCTGATGGACCTCGCGGTCAGGGGGATTCTGGAGCGTCTGAAGCCTCAGGGGGCGACCAATCCGCCACAGGAATCGTCGGTGCGACCGAAGCTCGTCATCCGCCAGTCGACCGATAAAGCCGGCCGCTGAATCCATTCACGATTGACAAAAACCTACACGTGTAGGATGGAGGCCTTCTCCGGCTGCCGGAGCCCTTGCCTAGGGCCTGTGATCCGGAATGCTTTCAACCCATCATCGATCCATGAGCCAAGTCCGCATCCTCCTCACCACGACCTCATATCAGGACATTCCCGGTCCTCATCACGAGTTGCTTGAATCGACGGGAATCGAGATCGTCCGCGAGCGTGGACCGCTGAGCGAGGAGCGCATGTTGGAGTTGGTGGGGGATTTCGATGCGATTCTCTGCGGTGACGACCTGATTTCGCGCGCGGTGCTGGAGAAGGCATCGCCGCGTCTGAAGATTTTGAGCAAGTATGGCATTGGCGTCGACAAGATCGACGTTGCTGCGGCCACCGAGATGGGGATTCCGCTGTCGTTTTGTCCCGGTGTGAACCACACCACGGTGGCTGAGCACACGTTCGCGTTGTTGCTGGCGCTGGTGCGCCATCTGGTCGACATCGCCAATGCCACGCGCTCCGGCAACTGGAAGCGTCTGACCGGTCATGAGATCATGGGCAAGACGATCGGCATCGTCGGTCTTGGCCGGATCGGCAAGGAAGTGGCCATCCGGGCGCGCGCGTTCGGCATGACCGTCCATGCCTATGACGTGTATTGGGACGAGGCCTTCGCGGCTTCCCACGAAGTGGTGCGGGCCGCCAGCGTGGCGGAGATCTTCGAGAAGTCGGATGTCATCTCGCTGCACACGAACCTGACGCCTGAAACGCGCGACATGATCCGTGCCGAAACGATTGCGACCATGAAGGACGGCGTGATCCTCCTCAACTGCAGCCGCGGCGAAGTGGTCAAGACCGACGACCTAGCAGCTGCATTGGAGAGCGGCAAGGTCGGCGGCTACGGTGCCGACGTGCTCGACGAAGAGCCGCCGCGCGCTGACCATCCGCTGCTCAAGGCGAAGAACTGCATCATCACCTCGCACATTGGTTCACGCACCTATGAAAGCGTCCAGCGTCAGGCGATGATGGCCGCGCAGAACCTTCTCAACATGCTCAAAGGTGAGAAGCCCTTGGCTCAGGTCAACCAAGTCGCTCCGCCCGCCGCCCTTCTCTGATAACCGAACCCATACCGATCATGTCCGAAACCTTCTACGTCGTCCCTGAAGACCAGCACAACCTGCTGGTTGCCGCCGCCTACCGCAAGCGTGGTTACAGCGCGTCCGAAGCCGAGGCCGGCGCCCGCTTCTGTGCCGAGGCGTCCCGCCACGGCATCCGCACCCACAACGCGCTCAAGGCGCTGCATCTCGATCATCTCTTCGGCTCCGCTGCCGGCGGCTGCGTGCCCAAGGCGAAGATCGAGAAGGTGAAGACCCGTTTCAAGGGAGCGCAGGTTTGGAACGCCAACAAGAAGCTGGGTCAGGCGACCGGATACGCCGCGATCGAAGAAGCGATCAAGTTGGCCGACAAGTATGGCGTCGGCATGATCTCGGTGGACAATGCGTTCCACTACCTTTGGGGAGGTGGTTACGTGATGGAGGCTGCACGCCGCGGCTACATCGCTTACACCAACTGCACCGCTGCGCTGGCCGAAGTGGTTCCCTTCGGCGGCAAGTATCCGACGCTCGGTACCAACCCACACTCCTGGGGATTCCCGACCACCGATGCCATCGGCTATCCGCTGGTCATCGACTGGGCCACCTCGGTGGTGGCGATGGGCCGGGTCCAGCAGTTGGCTCGCGAAGGCAAGGAATTGCCACCGGGTGCTGCGGTCGATGAGAACGGCCAGATGACGACCGATCCGAACCGCGCCAAATACCTGGTGCCGTTTGGTGCTCACAAGGGCTATGGTCTTGCGCTGATGAACGAGATCGTCGGTGCCTTCATCGGTGGCTCGCTGCCAACGATCCGCAACCGCTGGGATCAGGTGGGTGACGACAAGGGGACCTGCTGCTTCTTCTTCCAGGTCTGGCATCCCGATGCGATGAACGCCGGTGCCTTCGCCAAGGGCCGCAATCAGAGTCAGAACGTCAAGGCGGTGATCGACGATATCCTCGGTCACGGCAACGAGAACTGCGTCTTGCCCGGACAGTTCGAAGCTCAGGCTGCGGCGCGCTGCGAGAAGAACGGTGGCCTGCTGTTCTCCGAAGCCGAGATCCACGCCTTCAACGAACTGGCCACCGAGGCCCGCAAACGCCGCTGGAAGCTCTCCGAATTCAAAGTCGCCCAATGATATTGAAACCACGGATACACACGGATGGACACGGATTGCTATTGGGAATGCTAAGCATTCACCATCCGTGTTCATCAGCGTTCATCCATGGTTGAACTTAATCTTAACATTAAAATCGACCGATCATGTCCCTGAACATCAAACCGAAATCCGAATGTGCCTTCGACCAGCTTTCGCTGGGGGAGGTGATGCTCCGTCTTGATCCCGGTGAAGGCCGGATCCGCACCGCCCGCCAGTTCCAGGTTTGGGAAGGCGGCGGCGAATACAATACGTCGCGCGGGCTGCGCAAATGCTTCGGCTACAAGACCGCCGTGGTCACGGCCTTCGTCGACAACGAGGTCGGCCACTTGGTCGAGGACTTCATCATGCAGGGTGGCGTGGCCACCGACTTCATCGTCTGGCGCGACGATGACGGCATCGGCCGCTCGGTGCGCAACGGCCTGAACTTCACCGAGCGTGGCTTCGGTATCCGCGGCGCGGTGGGCAATCCGGACCGCGGCAACACCGCTGCTTCGCAGCTCAAGCCTGGCGACGTCGATTGGGATCACATCTTCGGCAAACTCGGCGTGCGCTGGTTCCACACCGGTGGCATTTTCGCCGCGCTGTCGGAATCCGCCGCCGAACTCACGGTGGAGGCGGTCAAGGCAGCCAACAAGTATGGCACGATCGTTTCCTACGACCTCAATTACCGCCCCTCGCTGTGGAAGTCGATCGGCGGTCTGGCCAAGGCTCAGGAGGTCAACAAGGAGATTGCCAAGTATGTCGATGTGATGATCGGCAACGAAGAGGACTTCACCGCCTCGCTCGGTTTCGAGGTCGAAGGGGTGGATCACAACATCTCGACGATCGAGCTCGATGCCTTCAAGGCGATGATCGAGACCGCGGTGAAGGCGTATCCGAACTTCAAGGTGGCGGCGACCACGCTGCGTGCGGTGAAGACCGCGACCGTCAACGACTGGTCGGCCATCCTCTGGCACAACGGCCAATTCTTCGAAAGCCGGAAGTATCCCAACCTGGAAATCCTCGACCGTGTCGGCGGCGGTGACTCGTTCGCTTCCGGCGTGCAGTTCGGATTCCTTGAATTCAACGACCCGCAGAAGGCGGTTGATTACGGTGCCGCCCACGGCGCGCTGGCATCGACCACTCCCGGCGACACCTCGATGGCCACCCGCAAGGAGGTTGAAAAGGTGATGGGTGGTGGCGGCGCCCGCGTCGTCCGCTGATCTCCCGCGTGCCGGTGTTCCCAGCAATTTCAAGCGATTCCGCATTACGAAAACCGCCTGTGACATCCGCATGATCCTCGATTAACTTGTCCTGTATCCACTCAACTCGAACACATAGAAGCACCTCATCATGTCTGAACAACTCTCCGATATCGGCCTGATTGGACTGGCCGTCATGGGCCAGAACCTGGCTCTCAACATCGCCGACCACGGTTTCCGGATTTCGGTCTACAACCGCACCACCTCGACGATGGAGAAGTTCGTTGCGGAACATCCGAACACCCCGGGCGGGCTGGTCGGTTGTCCGACGCTCGAGCAATTCGCGGCCAGCCTGAAGCGTCCGCGTCGTGCCGTGATCATGGTGCAGGCCGGCAAGGCGACGGATGCCGTGATTGACGCGCTGACCGAGGTGTTCGAACCCGGTGACATCATCATCGACGGTGGCAATGCCAAGTGGACCGACACGATCCGCCGCGAGCAGGATCTCAAGGCCAAGGGTTTCCTGTTCATCGGCAGCGGTGTTTCGGGTGGTGAGGAAGGTGCGCGTTTCGGTCCGGCATTGATGCCGGGTGGTGACGAAGCGGCCTACAAGCACCTTGAGCCGGTATGGAATGCGATCGCCGCCAAGGTGGATCCGAAAACCGGCAAGGAACTCAAGGGTGCAGCACCCGGCAAGCCGATCGTCGGTGGTGTGCCCTGTGCGACTTACATCGGTGAGAACGGTGCCGGCCATTACGTCAAGATGGTCCACAACGGCATCGAATACGGCGACATGCAGATGATCTGCGAGGCTTACGACCTCATGCGCAAGCTGCTGATCATGGAAGCGCCTGAGATCGCGCAAGTGTTCAAGAGTTGGAACACTGGCGTGCTCGACAGCTTCCTGATCGAGATCACTGGCGAGGTGTTGGCCCAGGAGGATCCGGTCAGTGGCGGAGCCTTGGTCGACATGATTCTGGATACCGCCGGTCAGAAGGGTACCGGCAAGTGGACCAGCGTCAGCGCGCTGGACATGGGTGTTCCTGCACCGACCGTCGCCGAAGCCGTGTTCGCCCGCTGCCTGTCGGCGGTGAAGGACGAACGCGTTGCTGCCAGCGAGATCCTGACCGGCCCGGAAATCCGCTACGCCGGCGACAAGGAGAAGCTGATCGAGGCGATTCACGCCGCGCTTTATTGCTCGAAGATCTGTTCCTACGCCCAGGGTTTCCAACTCATGCGCGAGGCGCAGAACGAATACGGCTGGAAGCTCGATTTCGGCAAGATCGCCCAGATCTTCCGCGGCGGCTGCATCATTCGTGCGGTCTTCCTGCAAAAGATCACCGAGGCATTCGAGCGCGACGGCAAGCTCGCCAACCTGCTGCTCGACCCCTACTTCCAAGGTGAGGTCGACCGCCTGCAGTGCCAATGGCGCACGGTGATCGCCGAGGCGGCGATCCACGGCGTGCCGACGCCTTGCTTGTCGAGTGCGCTCAGCTACTACGACGGCTACCGTTCCGCCAAGCTGCCGGCCAACCTGCTCCAAGGTCAGCGCGACTACTTCGGCGCCCATACCTACGAGCGCGTCGACCAACCGCGCGGCAAGTTCTTCCACGTCGACTGGCCGGAGCCCGGCCGTCCGCAATTGGAGGTCTGATGACTTGGTAGGGACGAGCAGCCTTGCTCGTCCCACTTGTTCGCTACAGACGAATATCCAAGGACGAGCGTGGCCGCTCGTCCCTGCCGATGGGTCCCTGAGCGGATTTGCGCGGATTCGTGCAAATCCCGCCCAAGGAAATGGTTGGAATAAGGGGGCTGCTGTGCTACTCTAACCAGCGTATGAGGTTCTTGTCCGCCATTCTGACTGCCTTGGTTTTCCAGGTGGTCCAGATCACCCCGGTGTTCGGGGTGGTGGATGATTGTTCGTCCGAGACTGGGAAAGCCCCGGTTTGTGCGTGTTGTGAGGGCTTGGCTGCCTGTCCTTGTGTGGACCAAGGCGAACCCGCGCCAACGCCTCAGCCCTTGCCGCCGCTTTCCAGTGAAACGCTCAAGGTTCCGGTTTCGGCTGTGACCGATGTGCGTGTCGCGATTGCCAGTGAGGGTCTCATCAACCCGCTTTCCCTGAATCCATCGCTGACAGCGATCAGCGCGATGGAGTTCTACCGCGGTGTCTCCTTGGGCACCGCTTTCTGCAGTTTCCTCATCTGATTCGGTGCCCCTGACAGGCGTACTGTGCCCTGAGCCCGTGGTTTTTTTCGTGGTCAGGTCACGCTTTGGACTGATCGCAATCCAACCGAATCCGATGAACCATGAAACGATTGATCTATTTGATTTCCGGCCTGTCGATGGCCGGCAGCCTGCTGCAGGCAGGTGAGACCAAACCTCTCGATGAGGCCTTCCTCGCGGCGTTGCGCCGGGAGGCCGGTGAGCAGCATCCTGCGGCAGTGGCGGCACGTCAGCGCGCTGAGGCGGCGCGCCATGAAGTGCGCAGCGTCCGGCGTTGGGATGACCCGATGGTGGATGTCTCCGGCATGAAGGCTCCGCGGATGATGCGAGCCAACGATGGCGACCTGATGCTGGGCTTCGAGCAAGCATTGCCGAAACCTGGGCTCTACGCGGCGATGCGGCAGCGCATGGAAGCGATGGAGCGTGCCGAAGACGGCAAGGTCGAAGCCACCTCGCTCGAAGTAGCGGCTTCGGCTGCACGGGCGGCGATTGATCTCGCACTGCTCGATGAAGCATTGGTTCTCCAAAAGGCGCAGCTCGACTGGATGCGCGAGATGGTTCGCAACGCCCGCCAGATGGCGGCGGATCCCATGGGTGGCAGCACCGATGCCTTGCGCATGGAGACCGAACTGGCGAAAGAGGAGCAGATGTTCGAGGCGACGGCTCGCAGCCGCGTGGCGGCTGCACAGACGCTCAATCTGATCCTCGGTCGGCCATTGGAATCCGAGTGGCCATCGCTTCGATTGCCGGAGCAGGCACTGCCGGTTCCGGTGGCCGTGGCCGAAGTGGCCAGGATCCCGCGCGTGAATCCCGAATTGCGTGCGATGCGCGAGATGGCCGCCGCTGCGGATGCGGGCGTCAAGGCAGCGCAGAAGGAGAAGTATCCGATGGTTTCAGTGGCGGTCGAAAACCAGCGCTACGCGGCATCCAACGACAGCATCAGCACCACCGTCGGATTGAAGCTGACCTTGCCGTGGTTCAATAATGGCGCGTATGAGGCGGACATTTCCGCCGCGAAGGCGCGCAAGGCGGCTGCCGATCAGGATGTCGAAAAGATGCGCCGCATGCTAGCCGAGCGGGTATCGATGCTGGCGGCTGAGGCCGCCAATGCGGCAGCCCAGGCACGTGCCTTCGGTGGCGATATCCACGACAAGGCCAGCATGGCGGCGAAGTCCGCCGAGGCGGCTTGGATCAGCAGTCGGGTGCCACTCAGTGACGTTCTTGATGCCTCCCGCGTCCTTTACGGCATCCGACTCGAACAACGGCGCATGATTGCCATGCAACTGGCAGCGCTGGAAGAACTCAACACCCTGGTTCCCTGAACCGAAATCCAATCCCAATCATCCTATGAAAACGATTCTGACCATTCTCATTACTGCCGTGCTGGCTGCCGGTGGCACCTGGTTTGCGCTTCGCGACCGTGGCGGCAGTGATGCCGGAACCTCGGCCGAACGCAAGGTGCTCTACTACCAGAGCGCCATGCACCCGTGGATCAAGAGCGACAAACCCGGCCGCTGCACGATCTGCGGCATGGAGCTCACGCCGGTCTATGAAGGCGATAAGGGCTTCGATGGAGCCGCTGGCGATCATGTGACCACCCTGACCCAGACACAGATCCAGGTGCTCCACGTCCAGACGGTGGACGCCAAGGTGCAACCGCTGGTGCGCACGCTGGAAGTCGCGGGCACGATCGATGACGACGACACCCGCCACCGGATCCTTGCCGCCTATGTCGATGGCCGTATCGACAAGCTGTTCGTCAACTTCACCGGTGCCGAAGTGCAGCAGGGTGAACCGCTTGCCGATTTCTACAGCCCGGCACTGTTGCAGGCCGAACGGGAATACCGGCAGTTGGAAGGGGAGTTGAAGCGCAACACCGGTCTGCGCCTGCAGCAGATGGGCTTGAGCGCGGAGCAGATCGAGCGACTCGACAACAAGCCGATCGAGCAGTTGAACTCGCAGATCCTGGCTCCGATCAGCGGCACCGTCGTGGCGAAATCCGTCTATGAAGGACAGTATGTCTCGACCGGCGAATCCTTGTTCGAGATCGCCGACTTCTCGACGATGTGGTTCATGTTTCGCGCCTACGAGCAGGACATGCCATGGATCAAGCCGGGACTCGAAGTCAAGGTCACCACGGCGTCGCATCCCGGAAAGGTGTTCACCGGAAAGGTCACTTTCATCGACCCCAACTTCGACCCGGTGACACGCTCGACCGAGGTGCGGGTGGAATTGCCCAACCCGCTGGTCGACGGTCGTCGTGAACTGATGCACCGTTTGTATGCGGACGGGTTGGTCGCGCTGCAGGCGCCAGAAGTGCTCAGCATCCCGCGTTCGGCACTGATTTGGACGGGCAAGGATCCCTTGGCCTATGTCGATCTTGGTGGTGGCGCATACGAACAACGGCGAATCAAGCTGGGACGCTTGGGTGATTCGCTCGTCGAGGTGTTGTCCGGACTGAGTGCCGGTGAACCGGTGGTGACCAATGGCAACCTGCTCATCGACGGTCAGGCGGAGATGAATCGCGCCTTCATGACGGTGGCGGCGGAGGAAGCGGTGCCCGCGGCCGACCCGCAGTCGGTCGATCCGGCCATCGTCAGTTTCATCGATCTGGCGGATGCGATGGCAGCCGCTCTGGCGGCCGATGATCTGAAAGCCTTCAACGAGGCAAGCAAGCCGGCAATGAACGTGACCGGGGATCTGCTCAAACTGCTTGGCAAGGAAAAGCCGGAGCTCAAGACGCTCGACGATTCGCGGCACTTCCACGGATTCGACGACATCAAGTCCGCCCGCATCGCTTTCCACAAGTTCATTGTGGCGGCCGTGGCCGTGATGGAACCGCTGCGCAAGGAGGGAAAGACGCCGGGGTTCCAGATCTACGAATGCGGCATGGTTGATGAAGCGATTCCGAACGTGCCGGCGGCGGCGCGCTGGATCCAGACGCAGAAACGCAAGCTGGCCAATCCGTTCTTCGGAGCGGAAATGCTGCGCTGCGGTAGTGAAATCAAACCCTGAGGACCTGCAGGAACGAAGACCTTAACCGATATCACGCCATGATTGAGAAAATCATCGAATGGAGTTTGAAGAACCGCTTTCTGGTGCTTTGCGGCACGCTGCTCATCATCGCCCTCGGGGTGAGGGCGGTGAAGTTGACACCAGTGGATGCGATCCCCGACCTCACTGAGAACCAGGTGCTGGTTTACGCCGACTGGATGGGTCGCAGTCCGCAGGAAGTGGAGGACCAGGTGACCTTTCCGCTGACCAGTGGGTTGCAGGGTTTGGCCGGAGTCAAGGAGGTGCGTGCCACCTCGATGTTCGGGTTCTCCCTGGTGACGGTGATCTTTGAAGACAAGATCGACACCTACTTCGCCCGTGCCCGGGTGCTGGAGCGGCTCAATTACCTGCAAGGGCAGATGCCCGAAGGGGTGTTGCCGCAGTTGGGTCCCGATGCCACCGGGCTGGGATGGGTCTACCAGTATTATCTGGATGTGGACCCGGAGAAGGCGCCGGATGGTGGTTACGATCTGGCGCAGCTGCGATCATTGCAGGATTGGAAGATCCGCTACGAGTTGGCTGGGGTGCAGGGGGTGGCCGAGGTGGCGAGCATTGGTGGCTTCGTGAAGCAGTATCAGATCGAGCTTTCGAGCCGCCGGATGCGCGAGCAGGGGGTGACGCTGATGGATGTGATGAATGCCGTCCAGAACTCGAACCTGAACGTCGGTGGTAAGACGCTAGAGGAAAATGGCGTGGAATTCGTTCTGCGCGGCGTTGGTTTGGTCACCAGCACCGAGGATCTCGAATGGGTGACGGTGAAAGCGGTCGATGGCACGCCGGTTTACCTCAAGGACATCGCCACCGTGCAGATCGGTGGTGACTACCGCCGGGGCACGCTCGACATCGACGGACACGAGGCGGTCGGTGGCACCGTGGTCATGCGCACCGGTGAGAATGCCAAGGCGGTGATCGAGCGGGTGAAGCAGAAGATCGACGCGATCAGTCCGAGCCTGCCGCCGGGTGTGAGCATCCGCGCGTTCTACGATCGCAGCGATCTGATCGATAAGACGATCGACACGCTCAAGCACGCGCTGGTCGAGGAAATCATCCTGGTGACGCTGGCTCATATCATCTTCCTCTGGCACTTCCGCAGTATCCTGATCGTCACCCTGCCTTTGCCGATCTCGATCCTGGTGTCTTTCCTGCTGATGAAGCAGTTCGACATCACCAGCAACATCATGTCGCTGACCGGTATTGCCATCGCGATCGGTGTGCTGGTCGACGCGGCGATCGTGGTGACCGAGAATGTGATCCGTCACTGTGAGAGCGAGGAGAAGGAGAAGGGTCGGCCATTGACTGCGATGGAACGTTGGCAGACGACGCTAGTCGCCTCGAAGCAGGTCGGGCGGCCGATCTTCTATGCGATGGCGATCATCCTGCTCGCATTTGTTCCGGTGTTCGCACTGACCGGTCAGGAGGGCAAGTTGTTCCATCCGTTGGCCTTCACCAAGACCTTCGCCATGTTGGGAGCCACCATTCTGGGTGTCACCTTGGTCCCGGTGCTGTGTTCGTATCTGGTGAAAGGCCCGTATCATGAGGAAGACCGCCACATCGTGATGCGGTTCCTAATGCGCATCTACGAACCGACGCTTGACCATGCGCTGCGCTTTCCTCGCACCGTGGTCGGTGCTGCGGTGGTCTTGCTTGGATTCTGCCTGCTGATGGCCTTCGGTCTGCCGCGGGCGACCACCAAGTCGCTGGCGGATGCCGGTTGGGTACGCACGGCCAGTCTCTTCAAGGGTTTCGGCAAGGAGTTCATGCCACCGCTCAATGAGGGTGGACTGCTGCACATGCCGGTGCTCAGCCCGAAGACCGGGCTCAAGGAGATCCAGCGCGTCATGTCGTGGCAGGACAAGGTGATGGCCGAGTTCCCGGAAATCGAGATTGTCGCCGGCAAGCTCGGGCGATTCGAGACCGCCACCGACCCGGCGCCGACGGAAATGCTCGAGACAACGATCATGCTGAAACCGGAATACATCCCGGATGGCCCGATATTCATGAAGCGCAACCCCGACTGGCGTCCCGGGATGACGGTCGACAAGTTGAAGGCCGAGCTCACCGAGCGGATGAAGGAAGTGCCTGGCTATGTGCCTGCATTCCTGCAGCCGATCGAGAACCGGATCCTCATGCTCTACACCGGTATCCGAGCACAGGTCGGCGTGAAGATCTATGGGGACAACCTGGATGATCTGCAGCAGAAGGCCTTCGAGATCGAGAAACGGATCAAGGAGATCCCCGGAGCCTCAGGTGTCTCGCCGTCGCAAGTGCAGGGGAAACCCTACCTCAACATCGAAGTCGATCGTCGGGCGATGGCTCGTTATGGACTGAGCGCCAAGGATGTGCTCGATGCGGTGGAGATCGCCATCGGTGGTAAGAATGTCACCACCACCATCGAAGGGCGTGAGCGATTTCCGATCCAGATCCGCGTGCAGCGCAGTGAGCGCGATGACATTGAGGAGCTCAGTCGCATTCTGATCGCCACCCGACCCGGCATGGCGCCGGCTGCGGTGCAGGGCACAGCTGCCGGTGGTGGGGGAATGGGTGGTGGCATGGGCGGTGGAAAAGCATCGGCTGCAGCACCATCCGCCCCGGCGGCATCCAACACCGACAGCCCTTACATCCCGCTCGGCATGGTGGCCCGCATCACCCGTGAGATGGGTGCCAACGAGATTGCCTCCGAGAACGGTCGGTTGCGTGCCTATGTGCAGGCAAATGTGGAGGATCGCGACCTCGGTAGTTTCGTCGAGGAGGTCGAACAAATGCTGACCACGGTCGACTGGCAGGGGATGACCTACAAGATGAGTGGTGAGTATGAAAACCAACGGCGTTTCACCGATAAGATGATCGTGGTGTTTCCGCTGGTCCTATTGATCATCTTCGTCCTGCTGTTCATGGTCTTCCGCAGCGGGGCGGAGGCGGCTCATGTCATGCTGGCCGTGCCCTTTGCGTTGAGCGGAGGCGTGATCCTGCAGAAGTTGCTCGGTTACAACTTCAACGGCGCGGTGTGGGTCGGTTACATTGCGCTGTTCGGCACTGCGGTGCAGACCGGGGTGGTGATGGTTGTTTACCTGGAGGAGAGCGTGAAAGCGAAGATGGCAGCTCTTGGTGAGCGCTTCGGCCGTGGCGACTTGATCGAGGCGATCAAGGAGGGGGCGAAACTCCGACTGCGGCCGAAAGTGATGACCGTGGCGACCACGGTGGCCAGCTTGCTGCCGATCATGTGGAGCAGTCGTCAAGGGGCGGAAGTCATGAAGCCACTGGCCACACCGGTTATCGGTGGCATGATCTCCAGCTTGTTGCACATCCTCATCGTCACGCCGGTCATCTTCCTCTGGTTGCATCAGCGCGGATTGAAGAAGCGGGAAACCACGGATGGACGCGTATGAACACGGATGGAGGATGAAATCGATTCAATGATTCGAGTTTAAGTACCGAACAGTGCTTTGTGATGAGGATTTAGCAAGTGGTTCGGAGTTGCCGTCTGATCCCGCGGTGAGCTTGGACTGGATTTGGCTTTACTGCCTCACTTCAAGAATCGGCCCTCGGTTATTGGCTATCCGCATTAATGGCGGCCGGGATTACTATTACGCAATCTGACAGGCCGGAGGGAGGGGTGAGGCGTGGTAGCGCCGTGTCGACGAGACGGCACGCTGAGGGAATCGAACATCGAAGTGAGGCGGTTAAGACGTATCGATTTTCCCCACCTCTCTTCACTTCGATGTTCGATGTTGGGCGTTCGATGTTCGATGTTCAAATCTGTCTCTAGGTGCCGACATAACCACTTACATCAGTCTCAAACCGGCCTGTACTATTACGCAATACTGTAGGCCGGTGGGTGGGGGTGAGGCGTGGTAGCGCCGTCTGGCGTAAACGGCACATTGAAGAAACCGAACATCGAACATCGAACGTCGAAACTGAACGTCGAAGTGAG
>JACCDY010514336.1_pt1 | contig 17590 bp, 12 predicted proteins | sample 7446391 | NCBI WGS metagenome assembly JACCDY01 (sample SAMN15323451, study PRJNA562643) | freshwater metagenome | isolation source: river surface water | place: USA:Blue River Watershed | collected 2017-08-18
ACCAAGTCTTTTGCATGAAAGCTGCCCCCCGCCATTGCTTGAGCTCCAAGGCCATATCCCTTGCGCAACACCACAGTGATCCATGGAATGGTGACACTTGCAGCGGTAACAAATAGTCGAGCAAAGTGACGCACTTGTGCTGTCTCTTCAGCGTCTGGCCCCACCATGAATCCCGGCGTATCGCACAGCGACATACGTGGAATATCGAACGCATCGCAGAGTTGCACGAACCGTGCCATCTTGTCGGCACTTGGTGTGTCGATTGCTCCACCCAGGTGCGCAGGGTTATTCGCAACAATGCCAACCGGCTTGCCCTCTATTCGCGCAAACGCAGTGACAATTCCAACACCAAATTCAGTTCGTAGTTCAAGAACAGAGTCAATATCGGCAAGCGTATTTATCACTGCACGCACGTCATACACGCGAGTGCGCTGCTCTGGAATCAGTTCGCGCAATGCCTCATCGCCATGACGACTGAATTGAGAAGTTGTGCCTTGAAAGTAGGACAAATACTTCTTTGCAACCGCAACGGCTTCCGACTCGTCAACAACACGAATGTCAACAACACCATTTTCAGTTTGAGTTGCAATCGGACCAATTTCGGTTGGCTTCACTACGCCAAGACCGCCACCTTCGATCATTGCTGGACCTGCCATACCAATGTTTGAGTTTTCTGTGGCAATGACTACATCGCAACAACCGAGTAATGCTGCGTTGCCCGCAAAGCAATAACCCGACGCAATGCCGACCAATGGAACAAGACCAGAAAGTTGCGCGAACGATGCAAACGACATCACGTCAAGACCTGCAACTCCCGGCGCATCAGTGTCGCCCGGTCGACCACCACCACCTTCGGCGAACAACACCACTGGTGTCATATTTCGTTTTGCAACTTCAAAGATGCGATCTTTCTTGCGATGGTTAATGAACCCTTGCGTGCCGGCAAGCACGGTGTAGTCGTAAGCGACAACTGCGCAACTGGTGTTCTCCTCACCAAAAAGTTCGGAGTTGATCGTTGCAATTCCAGTTATGAGTCCATCGGCGGGAGTGTTGGCGATCAAGTCGTCCTCGCTCCTGCGACTTCGTTGTGCTGCAACAGCAAAACTTCCGAATTCAACAAAGCTTCCATCATCGGTCAAGTCGGCAACATTTTCTCGCGCAGTGCGCTGACCTTTTGCATGACGTTTGGATACGGCTTCGCTACGTGATGCGTCGAGCAACAGTTCCTGCCGCAGTCGCAACTGTTCCAAATCGGCACGTTTCCCTGAAGATGAATAAGAGGTGGCAACCGCGCTTTGCGAAACACTTTCGGCAACGCACTCAGCAAGGAGTTCACCTTCTGCTACCGACTTTCCGACAGTTGCGAACAGCGCAGTGATGCGACAAGCCACATCGGCCACAACGGGATGTTCCATTTTCATGGATTCAATAACCACGATCTCTGATCCAGCAGCAACCACGTCACCAACTGCAACCTTCACTGCAACCACTGTTCCTACAAGTGGCGAGCGCAACGACGAAGTGGTCATGCGCAAACTGTAGACAACGAGGGCTTACGCCTTTGCACGGGTGCGGCGAAGCAGCGGGTCTGCAATGCGGAGAGCATTGTCAGCAAATCGCATCACGCGGCCCGCAGCACCTGGCGTTGAGGAGTCAATGAGATTCCCCATGACCGCGAGTGTGATGTCGGCTGCTGTTTGCGAACCCACCGCCACTCGAAGACCTGGCTTCAGCAACCACGGGTGACCAATGATGAAACTGAACCTGCGCCCCGTGCGCAAGAACGCGTCAAACCTCTCGCCCACTCGCTTGTCATATTCGACAGTTGCAGTATCAGGATTTTCCACGAAGCACTGGATTGCCAACATGCCCGACTCCAATGAGTAGTCAATTCCTTCGCCATTCATCGGGTTCACAAAACCGGCTGCATCGCCAACAGCCACCCAGCCTGGGCCATGTCGACGCACACAACTCATGGGCAAGCGCCAAGCACGCGGCTTATCTATATAGTCACCGAGCGACCACGGCTCACGAACGATTGACGCATACTGATCGAGCAACGTGTTGAGATTGAGTTTCTTGAAGCCCTTCATAGTGCTGAGTGCACCAACACCGATATTCACTGTTCCGTCGCCAGCAGGAAACATCCATCCGTAACCGGGAACCGGCGTGCCGTGCTCATCGCGCAAACTGAGACACGCTTCAAGATGACGCTCTGCGTGACGTGGAGTTGGCGCATATGCACGAATTGCCAAACCAAATGTTTCGTCGGGGTCGCGAACTGCTCCAAGCATTTTTGCAGCAGCACCTTGTGCGCCAGTTGCCAAAACTACGAGTGAAGCGCGAATCACTTCGCTACCAACCTGCACGCCAACTGCACGATCCCCTTCAAGCACTGGCAATGCTTCTGACTCGAACCGAACTTCAGCGCCAGATGCAATAGCAACGTCAAGCAAATGATTGTCAAACTTTTGTCGCGGCCACACAGCGCCGTGGTTAGGAAAACGCGATGTCGTTGGCCAAGCCAGCTCGCGTTGCGTTTTTCCGGCAATCATGCGCAAACCATCAATGCGATGCGCAACCGAGTAATCAATTTTCAACTCATCGAGTGCAGCAATTGCTCGCGGCGTTAAGCCATCGCCACACACCTTGTCTCGTCCATATGGACCTTTTTCAACAAGTAGCACCCGAAGCCCAGCGCGAGCGGCAGTAATCGCAGCCGAAGAACCTGCTGGTCCTCCACCAATTACTGCGACATCAAATTGCATACTTGCGAGCCTGTCACTCTCATTCATTCAATGCCAACATTGGCTCGGTACATATTGGACACAGTGGTGGGCCAGGTGGGGATTGAACCCACGACCAAGGGATTATGAGTCCCCTGCTCTGACCACTGAGCTACTGGCCCGCAATTGCTCCTTTTTCGTGAAGCAAACTGAGCCTAATGGCAGGACTTCGGAGATGGCGCAACGTCAATCCCTGGACTCCTGCGAAAAAAGCCGCTGGGTTTCAGATGGAAGCCAGTTCGCTCTACGGGCATCACAGGCCAATCTTCGGTGCGCGGGATGTGGTTGGTGCCAAATACGAACCACAAAACAAGATCAGTGTTGTCAACAACACGATCAGCTTTTGTCCATTCAGGCAGTCCTGCTCCTCCGGCATGTTGATATGGATAATCACCTGCTGGAAATTTCTCTTTTGATTGCTGAGGAGTCACCCACAAATGCTTATACATAAAGCCTGCACGCTTGCCTATAACTGACTCTGGAAGCGCAAGAGGAAATGTCGTGTGACCCGGAATCAATTTGTAACCAACGGCTTTACCCATGTGATTCTGTTTGCTCTTATTAATTATCTTCCAGAATCTTCCCACCATCGGGTCAATTAAACGCTGAGCATCTCGCTCGGTTTTCAGAGTCGTCTCTTTGGTTTCGTAAGCGCCTCCATAGAGATTTCGCGGACCCATGTCATGGGCAAATGAATCAACTTCAACAACGGTGTTGGTCGAACCCTCGTTGTCACCATCAATATCAAGGTCAAGTCGAGCGCAGAAAATGTGTTGATGGTACGGAGCCCATAGTCCTGGTTCGATCTCAGTTGCAGACGGGTGGCTGGCTCCAACATGATCCGCCAATGTCAACACGATTCCTGTGAGCTTTGCCTCGAACTCAATTGAACCGTCTTGATAGAAATACCAGAAATAACCGTATTCATAGTTATTGATCGTCACAATTGAGGAGACCACGAAACGACGACCGCGACGTACTTCAACATTTCCGTCAACGTCAGTGTGCTTCCATAGAATTCCAAAGTCTTCTTCGTGCATACAAATTGCATTGCCTATTTCGCGCACCTCGCCAGCAGGGTTGGTTACAGCAACATCGAGATACACAATCTCTCCAAGGCAATCACAGCCAAGAGTGAGCGAATTGGTGTAATTGCCAAGGCCAAACTCTCCAGTATCAAATGCATTTTTACGATAAGAACCTTGACTTTGATCGCCATAAGGAATCACCAATTCTGCGATTGACAGGCGGTGAGCAATCTTTCGCAACGAACCGTTGTCGTCAAACCACACGTCGTGCAGAACCAAACCCTCGCGTTGACAAAACCCAACACGAAAGTTCCATCGTTCCCACTGCACGTGATGACCTTCCAATTTGAACGAAACCCCTTCAGGTTGGTGAATGGAAAGCGGCTTCAAATTGATCGTTGCGCCAGTTTGGCTTTCGCGGTACGGACCAGGAGTTTGCGGGATTGCAATTTCAGGATCATCCTCAATTGCAACTACAGAAAAATCTGCAAGATCGACAATCGCATGTAGCCCAGATATTGGATGTGCATAGAAGTTTGCATTGGGTTCTGGTTGCAACCACATGGGCGTCCAGATCAACCTCCTACCGTCATCTAAATGTTGTGGAATCTGTGCACCAATTGACCACGTCTCCATTTGCACTGATGCAACATCGTGAATACCTCGAGTTTGCAAGGCTGCGATAATCCGTGGATCAGCCCTTACCGCGGCGATTGCCTTCTGCGACTCAATACTCAGAATCGGCGCCTTAGCGCCCTCAATTACTTCTGTGTTGAGAAACGTCCCATCAACAGCAATTACACATTCCTGTACTTCGCAATTTGACTTATCGAGCACCGTCACACGTGCTGCCCGCTGTATGTGGTTGCCTAATTTGAATTGAGCAAGGTCTGACTTTGAAGGTTCTTCAACCTGCACCATTGCTATGAGGTGACGCTGATTAATGAGAAACCGCGATTTGAGAGCAGCGACAACGGTTTCGAGTTCTGCTTTAGACAGAGGGTCTAGTGGGTGCACTCGAGTTTCCATAACGAGAAACTAGTCGTATACGACTAACGATTACGGTGCCGATGCACCGCGATCTTGGAGCTTTCGCTCCGAGGGTGGGGATCGAACCCACGACCCACGGATTAACAGTCCGTTGCTCTGCCAGCTGAGCTACCTCGGAAGGACGGGCGTCAGCCTATCGGGGTTATCTGCGCAGTTCGTCCATCGCGGCAATGACCGCAATACATTCAGGATTTGCAATGGCTTCGCTATTTCGCACCGGTCTGCCATTCACCGCGTCGGCAAGGGCTAGTTCCACCAACTTGTTGCTTCGAGTACGTGGCAGGTCATGCACTTTCACCACAAGAGCCGGAACATGTCGTGGTGTACACGCAACACGGATGCGCTGCTTCAAATCTGCAACAAGTTCGCCTGTAAACACTGCGTTTTCAGCGAGGCGAACAAGCAACACGATGCGCACATCGTTATCCCAATCTTGACCAAAAACGAGGCTTTCCAATACATCTGAATGCTGCTCAACCACTCGATAGATCTCGGCGGTTCCGATGCGCACACCACCAGGGTTCAATGTGGTGTCGCTTCGACCGTGAATGATCATTCCCCCATTCGATGTCCACGATGCAAAGTCGCCTTGTGCCCACATTCCATGCAAACGTTCAAAATATGCCGACAAAAACTTAGGACCAGGTTGAGATTGAACCGGAAAGCCTTCGTTTCCATCGTTCCAAAAACCAATCGGCATACTTGGAAACGGCTGACGACACACCAATTCGCCTGGCGTGAGCGGCTTGTTGCGCAGCGAGCTCAATTGCTCGTCAACAACATCAACTGCCATGCCAAGCATTGGTCCTTGAATCTCTCCGCGATACACCGGCTTCGTTGGATCTCCACCAACAAAGCATCCACACAAATCTGTGCCACCAGAAATGGATGCAAGATGCACATCGCTCTTCACCGATTGATACACCCAATCAAAACCTTCTGGGGCAAGCGGTGATCCTGTTGAGCAAATAGTGCGCAGTGACTTCAATGCATGCGTGCTCTTCGGCTGAAGATCGGCTTTGCGCAACGAGTCAATAAATTTTGCAGACACTCCGAGCAGCGTGATGTTTTCTTCATCAACAATGTCAAACAATCGCGACATGGTCGGCGCAGTAGGCGCTCCGTCAAACAACACCGCTGTTGCACCAGAAGCCAACACCGAGACCAGCCAGTTCCACATCATCCAACCAGTAGTGGTGAAGTACATAACTCGGTCGCCAGGTTGAACATCGCAGTGCAGTTGATGCTCTTTCATATGTTGCAGCAACACGCCACCAGTGCGATGCACGATGCACTTCGGAATTCCTGTTGTGCCCGATGAGTACAACACGTACCACGGGTGATCAAACGCAAATCGTTTTGGACTTACCGGAGCATCCGATCCACTGGCAACAAAACTGTTGTATGCAACTGCACCTTCTGGAATCGTGGTTCCAATGTTGCTGACAACGACCGTTTCAATAACTGTTGGCAACCCTTTAGAAATTTCCGCCAAACGTTCGAGACAATCAAATTGTTTTCCGTTGTACAGATAACCATCGACTGCAAACAACACCTTTGGCGCAATCTGCCCAAATCGATCGAGTACTCCATTTGTTCCAAAGTCTGGAGACGATGAAGAAAAAACCGCACCGATAGATGCAGCACCGAGCATGACTTCGATGGCCTCCAAGGAATTTGGCAACCACGCAGCAACACGATCGCCTGCCACTACACCACGCGCTTGCAACGCCGACGCAATCGAAGCGACACGACTGCGCAATTCATCCCATGAGCGGACTCGTCGAACACCTGCTTCATCTATTGCTACGAGCGCTTCCCCGCTCCCCGTTGTTGCCAGCAGATTCTCAACAACACTGAGCGAAGCATCGGGGAAAAACTGTGCAGTTGACATCGAAGCGCCGGCCTGCGGGGCAACGTATGCGCGTGCACCTTTTTCACCAATAACCCCGCATTGATCCCACACCAACGACCAAAACTGGTCAGGTTGTGCAATTGACCATGCGTGCAAGTCGCCTGGTTCATTGGCCGTCTGAGCAAAAGAAGTCATTCGCGATTTGGCAATTCGCTCAACCGCTGGCGTCCACTGGGCTTTGGCTGAATTGGACATCGGCACTAACCTAATAAAGCCGTTATAGGTATTGACAATTAGCGGTTTTGCAGACTGAGAATGAGGGGAAAATATGAACTGGGGAGCATTTATTACGTGCGCTGTCACGGGCTCGGGAGAAACTGCGCATAAGAGCGACAAGGTTCCGGTCACTCCAGAACAGATTGCAAACTCATGCATTGAAGCTGCGAAGGCTGGTGCAGCAGTTGTGCACATTCACGTCCGCGACCCGCGCACTGGTCTTGGATCCCGCGACACCGAGCTGTATGCAGAAGTTGTCGATCGTGTTCGCTCATCCGACACCGACGTGGTCATCAACCTCACTGCAGGCATGGGAGGTGACATCGTTCTTGGTGGCGACGAAAACGTGTTGCCACTGGCTGCAGGCACCGACATGGTGGGCTCAACCGAGCGCCTCGATCACGTAACGCGCTTGCGCCCAGAAATTTGCACACTCGATTGCGGCACCATGAACTTTTCAAGTGGTGGCGACTACATCATGACCAACACACCAAGCGTGTTGCGCAAGATGGCAAAGATCGTGCAAGAACTTGGTGTTCGTCCAGAACTCGAAGTATTCGACACCGGTCACTTGGTGATGGTGAAAGACCTGTTGAAGGAAGGTCTGCTGGATGATCCAGTGATGATCCAGCTGTGCATGGGCATTGCTTATGGCGCACCAGACGATCCGAATACGTTCATGGCAATGGTGAACCAAATTCCCGAAGGCGCAGTGTTCTCTGCGTTCTCTATTGGTCGCATGCAGATTCCATTCGTTGCACAGTCTGTTCTTGCCGGCGGAAACGTGCGCGTTGGTCTTGAAGACAACCTGTACTTGAACCGCGGCGAGCTTGCAACAAACGGCAAGCTTGTTGAGCGTGCGGTGAACATTCTCGAGAACATGAACGTGTCCATCATGGGACCGAAAGAAGTTCGCGAAAAACTCAAACTCACCAAGCACGCGTAAGGAATAGCCATGAGCAACATTCCTGGTTTGAAGACCGTTGGTCTGCTTGGTGGCGGCGTAATCGGTGGTGCATGGGCAGCCCGATTTGTGCTGAATGGCGTTGATGTGAAGTTGTATGACATTGACCCACAAGCCACACGCAAAATGAACGAGATCATGGTTAATGCTCGTCGTGCATATTCGAAACTGACACTTGCCCCCCTTCCCAAGGAAGGAACCATCACCTTCGTCTCCACACCAGAAGAGGCGGTTACCGGAGTTGATTATGTGCAAGAAAGCGCACCAGAACGCCTCGAGCTGAAGCAGGAACTGCTCGCTCGTGCCAGTAAAGCCGCATCACCAACCACAGTGTTTGGTTCATCCACGTCTGGACTTCTGCCAACGCAGATTCAAAAAGACATGGTCAATCCAGAGCGTTTTGTGGTGGTGCACCCCTTTAACCCCGTATACCTCATGCCACTCGCAGAGATTTGTGGTGGTGACTTAACCAGCGAAGCAACCAAGTTGCGCGCAAAGGAAGTAGTCACTGCTGTCGGCATGAAGCCGCTCATGTTGAGCAAAGAGATTGACGGGTTTATCGCCGACCGATTGATGGAAGCGCTGTGGCGCGAAGCATTGTGGTTGGTCAATGACGGCGTAGCTACCGCTGAAGAGATTGACGACGCCATGCGCTTTGGCCCAGGACTTCGTTGGTCATTCATGGGAACGTTCTTGGTGTATCGCATTGCTGGCGGTGAAGCCGGAATGCGCCACTTCATGGCACAGTTCGGACCATCGCTGAAGTGGCCATGGACCAAGTTGATGGACGTACCAGAACTAGACGATGTGTTGCTTGAAAAGATTGTTTCGCAAAGCGACGATCAGGCAGGCACCGCAACGATCCGCGAACTCGAAGCACTTCGCGATGATTGTCTGGTATCGGTATTCCAGGCGCTCCGCGGCAATAACTACGGCGCTGGAAAAGTACTTGCCGAGTACGAGCGCGAACTATTTGGTCGAGGCCCAGTACCCGAGCTTGACCCACTTGGCCCATCGGTGTCACACGAGATGAACATTCCAGCGGATTGGACTGACTACAACGGACACACGAATGATTCGCGATACTCGCAACTTGTGAGCGAGGCTAGCGATACCTTCTTCCGCGCGATTGGTTTCACCCCAGAGTATTTGGCAACGGGTCGCACCTTCTACACCGTTGAAGGCCACACTCGCTATCTGGACCAAACGCATTCAGGCGACAAAATCAAGGTGCTCACTCGCGTTGCGTCATACGACGAGAAGCGCATTCACTTGTGGTCTGAAGTTGTTCGCGAAGACGGTGTTGTTGCATTTACCGCAGAGCACATTTTCTTGCATGTTGATACCAACACCGGCAAGTCATCGCCAATGGGTAGCGAGATGATGACGAAGCTAAAGCCAATTGGCGACGCGCATGCAAAACTTCCACAACCAGTTGGCATTGGCCGACGCGTTGGCGAAAAGCCCGCTAAGTAGAAAGCCATGAGCGCTGTGGTGTGGACTCCAGGCACTGTGGTTCCTGCCCCACTCGACTTGTATACCTGCAAGGTTGAACAGGACTGGGTGGACTACAACGGCCACATGACTGAAGCCGCGTACCTGACGGCAATGGGCTGGGGCTCGGATGCATTGTTTACTTTCATCGGCGACAACGACGAATACCGCGCGGCTGGTAACTCGTTTTACACCGTAGAAACTCACATTGTGTACGAAGACGAAGCGTTCCTCGATCAGCCATTGCATTGCACAACACTGGTTCTTGATATTGACCCAAAGCGCATGCACATTTACCACGAGTTGTTCAACTCGGAAAACGGCAAAAGACTGTCAAATTGTGAGCAAATGCTGGTGCATGTTGACATGAAAGCGGGAAAGTCAGCGCCAATTCTTCCCCATGTTTTTGAAGCGCTTTCAGCGGTTTACGAAGTACACAAACACGTGCCCACACCTGAAAATGTTGGTCGTGTCATGAAAATCAAACACAAGTAAAGGATCAATATGAATTTTGAACTCACCGATGAACAGCAAGCAATTGTTGACACCACTCGCACGTTCACCGAAAAAGAACTCATCCCGCACGAGGAACTTGTTGAAAAACTTGGAAACGTTCCACCAGACTTGGTGAAGCAGATTAAGGAGCGCTCAATCGCTGCTGGAATCTATGCATGCAACATGCCTGCCGAATACGGCGGTGGTGGACTTGACTCATTTGATTCAACGCTCGTAGACCGCGAGTTTGGCGCTACTTCATACGCACTGCACTACATCGTTGCTCGCCCATCAAACATCTTGCGCGCATGCAAAGACGAACAAATTCAGGAGTACCTCATTCCAACAATTACAGGTGAACGAGTTGACTGCTTGTCAATGAGTGAACCAGACGCTGGATCAGATGTTCGCGGCATGAAGTGCACCGCGGTGAAAGATGGTAAAGACTGGGTAATTAACGGAACGAAACACTTCATTTCACACGCCGACCTTGCCGACTACACCATCTTGTTTGCGGCAACTGCTGAAGAACAGACTTCAAAAGGGCCTAAGAAGAAGATCACCGGATTCTTGGTGGACTTTGACACACCGGGCTGCGAAAAGGTTGCCGGCTACAACAGCGTTTCGAACTCTGGCTATCACAACATGATTATCAACTTTGATAACTGCAGAGTTCCAGAAAGCAAAATTCTGGGTGAACTGCACGGCGGCTTCGATGTTGCTAACGAATGGCTTGGATCCACTCGCCTGCAGGTTGCAGCAGTTTGCGTTGGTCGCGCACGACGTGCGTTGCAGTTGAGCATTGAATGGGCAGCCACTCGCGAGCAATTTGGACAACAGATTGGAAAGTTCCAGGGCGTGTCGTTCAAATTGGCAGACATGAAAACGCAGCTTGACGCCGCCGAGCTCCTCACCTTGCGTGCCGCATGGAACGATGCCCACGGCAAGTTTGATGATGCAGAAATGGCAATGGCCAAGGTTTTCGCAAGCGAAATGTGCCAGTTTGTTACTGATGAAGCCATCCAGATATTTGGTGGCATGGGCTTAATGGACGAATTGCCACTTGAGCGCATGTGGCGTGACACCCGCGTTGATCGCATCTGGGACGGCACGAGCGAAATTCAACGCCACATCATTTCGCGCCAGCTTCTGCGCAAGTACGGCGGCTGATTTCAGCCATGCCCGATCTCGCGCGCCTATTGAACCCACGCAGCATTGCCGTTATTGGCGGCTCCCCCGCTGCACGCGTGGTTGAGCAGTGCCTGAAGTTGGGCTACACAGGGAAGATTTGGCCGGTACACCCCACGAAGAAAGAGATGCATGGGGTTCCGTGTTTTGCTTCGCTTGCAGATTTGCCAGGTGTTCCTGACGCTGCATTCGTTGCAGTTAATCGCCACCTCACTCTTGATGCCATTTCGCAACTGAGCGCAATGAGTGCGGGAGGTGCGGTGTGTTACGCCTCGGGGTTCGCAGAGTCGGGCGATGTTGAATTGCAAGCAGAGCTTGTTCGTCGTGCTGGGGAACTTCCCATTCTTGGCCCGAACTGTTACGGATACATCAACGCATTAGACGGAATTGCACTGTGGCCAGACGAACATGGTTGTCGCCCTGTGAAACATGGCGTTGGAATCATTTCGCAGAGCGGCAACGTAGGAATCAATCTCACCATGCAACAACGCGGCTTAAACATGGCGTACATGGTGACTGTGGGCAATCAAGCTGGTGGCGGTGTTGAAGACGCATTGCAATCGTTTATAGACGACGACCGCGTGACTGCAATTGGCATGTTTATTGAAGCTGTGCGCGAGCCCATTCGCTTTGCTCAACTTGCACAATTCGCATACAACAAGGGCAAGCGCATTGTTGCATTGCAAACAGGAAAGTCGGAAGCTGGAGCACTCATTGCTGCCTCGCACACTGCTTCGCTTGCGGGAAATCGTCAGGCATACGCCGCATTGTTTGAACGTTGCGCAGTTGCCACTGTGGAGACTCCAACAGAACTGATTGAAACTTTGAAAATGCTTGACAATGGTGGTGTGTTGAGTGGCTACCGACTTGCATCGCTGTCATGTTCTGGCGGCGAAGCATCGCTCATCGCCGACATGTCGGAATTTACGAACCTGAAGTTTGAGCCATTCCCAGCAGAACAGACTGCCCGCATTGAGGCAACACTCACCGAACTAGTGCATGTTGCCAACCCATTCGACTACCACACGTTCATGTGGGGCGATAAGCCGGCCATGACCGCAACATTTAGCGAAACCATGCGCGGTGACCATGATGCAACGCTGTTATTGCTTGATGCGCCACCTCGCGAAGACCAGGACGCCAGCAGTTGGTTGGTTGCTGCCGAAGCTTTTGCTGCCGCCGCTGCCGCAACTGGCCGACGCGCAGTATGCGTTGCAACAATGTCTGAGAATTTTTCGGAAAGCATGCGTAACTCCATCATGTCGCTCGGTCTCAATGCCGCCCAGGGCTTGCGTGAAACACTGGTAGCGCTCGACCGTGCAGCCTGGTTGGGAGCCCATTCCCCAATGGGGCTTCCTGCTCCGGTTGTAGCGCCTGGCGAAACAGCACTGGTGGATGAAGCGAACAGCAAGACCATGCTCGCGTCATGGGGCGTTCCCGTTCCGCAAGGTGCTCGATGCACCCGCGATTCGGTGGTTTCCGAGTCTCAGCGCATTGGCTTCCCCATCACTTTGAAGGGCCTTGGACTTGCCCACAAGAGCGAAGCAGGCGCTGTTGCAGTTGGCTTGCGAGATGCAGAACAACTCACCGCAGCCTTGAACGCAATGCCGTCTGAAATCGGTGAGTTTTTGGTTGAACAGACAGTCACCGGAATTGTCGCCGAAGTGCTGGTGAGCATTCGCAGATCTGCTCCGCTTGGCTGGCTCATCACCGTTGGCGCGGGTGGAGTGCTTACTGAACTTTGGAAAGACACGCAGTGCGTACTTGCACCAGCAACTGCACAAGACCTACATGGTGCATTACAGAAGCTGCGCATTGCCCCAATTCTGAATGGCTACCGCGGAAAGCCTGCCGCCAACATTGATTCGCTTGTGAGCGCAATACTCACGCTGCAGCAACATGTTGTTGGGTCGAAGCTCGCAGAGGTTGAACTAAACCCTGTGCTTATCACGACCACGTCTTCTGTTGCAGTCGACGCACTGATTATTGAGGAGAAATAACCCATGTCCGTTCACACCACCACTTCACTTGACGGCAAAGTTCTCGAGATCACTCTTGACCGCCCTAAGGCGAATGCAATTGACGCTGCCACCAGCCGCGAAATGAGCAACGCATTCGTCGCATTCATGGCAGACCCAGTGCAACGCGTTGCCATTCTTACTGGAGGCGGAGAGAAGTTCTTTTCTGCAGGATGGGACTTGGGCAGTGCCGCAGATGGTGAGTCATTTGAATCAGACTACGGCGCAGGTGGTTTCGGAGGATTCCCCGAACTGAAGCATCGTCCAAAGCCGATCATCGTCGCTGTAAACGGTATGGCAGTTGGTGGCGGATTTGAAATTGCCATGTCGGCAGACTTCATTGTTGCTGCAGACCATGCACAATTCTTTCTTCCGGAAACACGCGTAGGTGTACTTCCCGATGCGGGTTCAATTCGCTTACCACGGCTGTTGCCACGTCAATTAGCGAATGAAATCATTTTTGGTGGTCGACGCTTAACGGCGCAAGAAGCAATGTCGTGGGGCATTGTGAACAAAATTGCGCCAAGCGCTGAGTTGATGGACAAAGCGCGAGCACTGGCTGCCGAAATCTGCTTGTCTGCCCCACTCAGTGTTGCTGCAGTACTCGACATTATGCGCGTCACTGAGGACTTGAACATTGCAGACAGTTATACAGCAACGCGCAATAACGAGGCATACATCAAGGCAATCAATTCAGAAGATGCGATGGAAGGCCCAAATGCTTTTGCCGAAAAGCGTGACCCTGTGTGGAAGGGTAAGTAAGACTTAATTCGCTGATTATCGGGCTTTTGACATGCATTCATCGAGCACGTCAAGCAGTTCGATACCGCGGCTGTCTGCGTTTTCCGACTGAAACTCGCGCATTGCATACGAAAAACTGCCATGCAGACTTGGCCATGCGCCATGAGTAGACCCACCAGCACCCGTATGGCCAAACGCCAACTGATCCATTCCCAGCCGCGAAGGGTTCGGGTTGAGTTCGAAACCCACTCCGAAACGAAGAAGCCTTCCAGACAACGGATCGTTACCTACTGAACGCTGACGACGCGCGATCTCAATGGTTTCAGGCTTCAGCAGTCGAACACCGTCAAGTTCTCCACCGTTCACCAACATGGCATACAACCGCGACATGGCATGCGCGCTGGCAATTCCCCCGAACCCCGGGTATTCCGCGTGAGTAGTCATCACTGGCGGGACTAATCCATACACGTAATTCAGGCGAGGATCAATATCGTCACCCAACATCGCTGTGTAGTTGTAGTTTTCGCTCCGCGTAATTTCAGCGATCCGCTGAACCTCCGAATCGGGAACCCCAATGAATATGTCTAGTTGCAGCGGCCCTGCAATCTCTTCACGTACGAATGCACCCATACTTCGTCCATCAACGCGACGCAACAGTTCACTCGCGATCCAACCGTACGTAGTTGCGTGATACGACGGCACACCTAACGGCGTAATTGGATGTTGTTGCGCAACATATTGAGCCATCAGTATTGGGTCGTCAATTTCTGCGCCGCTCAAGTCACGTTCAAGACCAGGAACTCCCGCAATGTGTGCAAGTGAGTCACCAACTGAGATGTGTCCTTTGCCGCCCTCTGCAAACTCGGGCCACACACTTTCAATTGGCGCTTCTAGATCCAGCAGCCCCCGCTCAACCACCATCATGATTGCAACGGCACACACACCTTTTGTTCCCGACGCGATTCGACATATGGTTTCGTCAGTCCACGGCGCTCCGTCACTGCGAACACCGCCCCACAAGTCGACGACTTGTTTGCCTTTGTGCGTAGCCGCAAACGAAGCGCCTGGTTTATCTGCGCTGTGATATTTGTCAAACACTTTGGCTACCAGTTCGAAACCAGGAGCTACAAACCGTTGCCTCGACATGATTACTCTTCAATTTTTGTACGGCGACGTCGGGCGTCGCGAGTGCTGGTATCCGACTCAGTTGGCACCGTATTCGTCAGCGGTCCAAGTTGATTCACGATCTGTTCAACGCTTGGCGCGCTTATGCGTGTGTGCCCATCAATTGCTTTTCGCATTGATGCAACATGTTCTGGCGAGTTGCCACAGCATCCGCCAACAATGCGCACTCCCGCGTCAATCGCCAACTCGGCATATGTGGCCATGAGCTCTGGAGTACCTGAATACGTAATGGTGGTGCCAACGAACTTCGGAACTCCACAATTTCCCTTGGATACCACCGGAGTGGAAAACGCTGACATCTCGGAAACCGAGACCACGATGTCGGATGCCCCGACTCCGCAGTTTGCGCCTATGGCGAGTGGCTGCGGATCAATACCGGCAAACACTTCTTCCAACGCATTAGGCATAATGCCCATCATGGTTCTGCCTGCCGTATCAAACGACATAGTGCAGACATAGGGCATTCCCACACGAATAGCGGCAAGCGCAGCGGCTCGCGCTTCTTCGGGTGCCGACATGGTTTCGATCCATGCGACATCGGCTCCGCCCGCCTTCAAGCCTTCTATTTGCTCTGCAAATGCATCAATTGCTTCCGCTTCGGTAAGTGCACCAAGTGGTTCGAACAGTTCGCCTGTTGGCCCAACTGACCCTGCAACTACAACGGGCCTTGGTGATGCATCTGCAACCTTGCGCGCAATTTGAGCCGCACCCTTTGCCAACTCAAATGTGCGATCTTGAGCGTTGTGCAACTTCAAGCGATGGCGATTGCAACCAAACGTGTTCGTGAGAATGATGTCAGATCCCGCATCAACAAACTGCTGATGCAACGACTCCACACGATCTGGATGATCGGTGATCCAAAACTCTGGCGGCTCACCCGAGGTGAGGCCCATGGCGAAGTAATTCGTTCCCGTAGCACCATCTGCCAATAACACTTTTCCTGTGAGCAGTAATTGCTCCAGTGAAGACTGCATTGAAAGAGACTAACCCATCACGTTTCCGGCGGTGTCCGCCTGAGTGCGAAGTCGCGAAAACGCGGAAAGGTTAATTGGCATACCCGTGAATTCACCCATGACTTCCACTGGAGTCACGTCGTGATCAATTCCCTGCTCTTGAGCTTCGATAAGCGTGCGCATGAACTTGCCAACAAGAGGTGCGTTCTTGAACTGGTTACCACTCGTGCCACAAGCCATGAAAAAGCCTGGAAGGCTCGACTTGTCGTACAATGGAATCCAGTCGTCGGTCACGTCGTACAACGCACCGATACCCAACAACTTGTGCGGAATGCCAAAGTCTGGCAAACGACGAGCCAAACGCAACATCACGCGCTCGAAGAACTCAACAGACACTGAATCGTTCCAGTTGTCTGCGTCGTCCAAAAAGTGCAACGGATCACATGCAGGTTCCGTTGTACCCACGTTGAGCAAGTCGCCCATGTGCGGACGGAAATACTGACCGAGGTCGAGGTCGGCAACAACCGGCGCGTTGTCTTCCAAACGGAAGCCCTTCGGCGCTGGTGGCGAGAACACTTCCTGGCGTAACGGACGGTGATGAACCTTCATTTCGTCATACACGCCAGCCATGCGATTGATTGCAGCAGCATGTGGGCCAGCAGCGTTGATGACAATTGGAGCCTCGAAGCGCTCGCCTGTCTTCAGCACTACACCACTCACCACATCGCCATCACGAGTGATTTCACTTACTTCTTTGTGGAACAAGAACTCGGCGCCATGGTGCTTTGCGGCATGAGCCAAGTTATGTGCTGCCAACATCGGGTCATCCATGAATCCACTGAGTGGGTCAAAGAGTGCCGACAACTGGTCGTACGGATCGTCAGCAAATGCTGGGTCTTCAATAGCTTTTGGCGGGTAGAACTTGCCCGTTTCGAAGGCTGGCCAACGCTTCTTCACTTCTTCTGGTGACAGCACTTCGTACGGAATACCGAACTCGTCCCAGAGTTCGCGCTGGCGAAGACCGTCGTAGCCCTCGGTGAGGAACACCAAGTAACCCGTCTGCACGTACTTGGCCATGCCATCTGGGTCTTCAATGCCTACAAATTCATTCCATTTGAACCAATGCTGCGCGTTCTCCCACGCCATCAAAATGGTGTTGAAGTTGGAGTATGTAAAGCGAATGATGGCCGATGACGCACTGGTTGACCCCGCACCCGCAGCACCACCCTTGTCGATAACGACAACTTTGCGGCCGTGTCGTGAAAGCTCAAGCGCAATAGAAGCGCCCATTACACCGCCACCAATGATGACTACATCGGATTTGGTTGTACTCATACTTGCTGCTCCAAAATTGCGTTCGCCCACTGCGCTGTATCGGCAGTGCTATTAAATGTGAATGAGTGAATTCCAGCAACGTTGAGTTCGTCGGCCTTCACCGCTATATCGTTCAACAACTTGGTTGGGTCATAGCCACCTGGTGCGAACATCAGTGTGAGCGAAGCCTTGTTCTTCTTCAAGTAACGAAGCGACTGACCAACGCCGGTACGTACACCAACT
>JACCDY011165801.1_pt1 | contig 17589 bp, 18 predicted proteins | sample 7446391 | NCBI WGS metagenome assembly JACCDY01 (sample SAMN15323451, study PRJNA562643) | freshwater metagenome | isolation source: river surface water | place: USA:Blue River Watershed | collected 2017-08-18
CACATAACCCTGAATCAAAAGTTCAAGATAATCTTGGTAATGAAGTAAATAAACAAGATAAACCAAAATCTAATAAGCATAATAAATACAACAAACCACGTAAAATTATTAATACTGAATCTGTTACTCCTAATTATGATCCACCCGAAATGAGAGTATTATTCGAATATGGAAAACCTAAATGTGAGCTATCAATCCAATCTAATGATGTGCTAGTCGTGCCTGATTTATTCAGTGCATCATCTGATGCTGATATTTATGACCGGTTACTTAAAGAAGTTTATGCAACTAAATTTGATAAAAACAAACTTATACACGAATGGCATGAAGGCTGTCATCTTATTGTAGATGACCATTTTGATTGGAAAAAAGACTGTCCTACCTTTAACTATGTGATTGACAAAATAAAAAAATATTTCAATATGGATGTAAAAGCCACTAGATTTAATATTATGGAAGATTTAAATGATCATAAATTTTACCATTATGATGGTGCTGCAATTAAACCAGATATTGCTGCAATACAAAATTTTACTATTGGGGTAAGTTTTGGGTATACTCGTGATATAGCATTTCAAGTTGCTAATCACCGCGATTGTAGAAGTGTGGTATCATTTCCTCTTCCTTCAGGCACAACCTATGGATTTTCAAAAGATGTTAATATCGATTGGAGACATGGGGTACCTCCTATCCGTACTGAACCTGATTATAAACCCAAACCTTCTGACGGACGTATCAGTATTGTTGCATGGGGATGGGTAAACCAACTAGATGTTAAACCAGATAATCATGTTAAAACTTATTAAACCAATTAAAACAAGCTAATTACTTTATTTATAAAAATTTGATATATTTAATTTATAATATATCAATAATAAAATATTAACATATAAAAATATGGAAAATAATGAAGAACCAATTAAATCCTATGGTACAATTAGAGATGAGGATAAAAATATAGATAATAATACAGAACAAAGAGTAATATCAATTGATTCTGAAGAATCTGTTGATGTAATATGTGATACAATAAAAAGTACTATGGTAGATAAAAATAGAAATAAATCGGTTGATTCTACCAGTTCTAATGAAAGTACTGGATACTACATGTTTTGTGTTATATCTTAAATTTATAAAAATTGAAAAAATCTATATGTTGAAGTGTATAATAAATGAAGAATTAAATAAAGTAAAGTAAATGGTAACTGTTGACGCGTCTGGTATTCCTCCTGAGGTTCTACTCCACAGCCTGTATATTAATTCAAAGGTACAAGGCATGGGTGCTATTTCAAATATGTTGGAACCCCCTCCCTCTACACTTGAGAGCTTTAGAAACCAGATCGAGTCATCTAGAAACAAGTACGTTGATTACATGAACGGAAAGGTTATTAAGGTGAATTTCACTAATATGACAGCGATAGATTCTTTCCTATATGATCGTGATAATATTGTATACGAAAATGGTAAGCAGGTTTCAAAGCTAGAAAAGATTGTTAAGGAACTTAGGTCCAAGTATCCTATGTCTCAATCTTAAAACTCTATTGAGTCCACATGTATAATTTGTATATTTATATATTTATATTTGTAATTAAAATGGTTAAAAATTTGATGTTAAAATCACTAAAAATAATTTTTAATATAAAATTTTGTTAATTTTTGTTTATTATACACAATCTCAATGCAAACTCCTATAATTGAAAAAATACCTAAACAAGTCCTATTTGGTAAAGTTCTAAACGAAAATAGAGGCCCAGATGAAAAATTATTAATGGATCCTCCAATCAGCTTATCTGATAATTATTATTGGATACGAGATGATACTAAACAATCAGACCGTATACTTAAAAGAATTGAAGAGGAAAATAATTATTTTGAATATAAATTTAAAGACAAATCAAGATTTGCAAAAAGTTTATATTGTGAAATACTTATGTCAATGAAAGAAGATTATCAAACATATCCAAAGACTTTGTATACTGGTAGTGATTGGAAATATTGGTCAAAATATAATATTGGGTCAGACTATGTACAACATTGGAGAACTAGTTTAACTGATGGGTCAACCCAATTACTGTTAGATGAAAACACTATGGTAATTGAAGGTAAAGAATTAGACATAACTGAATTTTATTTGAGTCCAGACGAAAAACTAATGTCATATGGGATAGATTATGAATCTAATGAATTATATGAATTACGAATAGTTAATATAGAAACTGGAGAATTGGTTTATGCGATAAAAGATTTAGTTTATTGTTCTTATCAATGGACAAGTCCAAATAAACTTTATTATCTACGAGGTAATAATTCTAATCGTCTGTTCCAATTGTACAGCTTTGACATTGAATCAAAAGAAGAAATATTAGTGTACGAAGAAACAGAATCAGATTATGATTTATCAATTGATATAACTTCTGATGAAAAATATCTAATAATTAAAAGTGGTAATTATTCTGAAAATAAAGTGCTATTTTTAAATCTATCCCATTCTCAAAACATTCCTAAATTATTATTAAATGTAGAATCTAATGTGTTATACGATATAGACCATTCTGGTGACTATTTTTATGTCTATACAAATGCGGATTCATGTGCTAACTGGAAAATTTCAAAAATAAATGATAGGTTAATTGATGTGGTGTTAGAACCTTTTATACCATATAACCCAAGTATCTATATTGAAACATTTTTTTGTAATGAAAAATACCTAATTTATGTTACAAAAATTAATGGTTCAACATTTATTAATTGTGTGGATTATCAGTTGGATAAAATTAAAGTTATAGATTTGATTGATACTAATGTTATGAATTTTTCAGACTATATTAACCGAGATTATTCTAATTACAAAATTGATCTAGTATATACATTGGGATTAGGTTCAAATCATATATATCAATCAAATAAATTATATGTAACTGAAAATACCATGACTAATCCAAATAGACTTTTTTGTTATGATTTAGAAACTATGCAATCAGAACTTGTCTGGGAAAAAGAAGTTCCTTGTTATAAATCAGAAGAATATCACTCAGAAAGAATATGGGTTAAATTACCAGAAGAATCAGGTGGTAAAATTTGGCCTCTTGGTATACCTGTATCAATTATTTATAAAAAAGATGTGTGGGTCAAAAACGGTACCAAACCTTTATATTTATATGGTTATGGTTCTTATGGTCATACAGTTGAACCAAATTTTGATTTTAAAATTTTACCTTTGTTGGAACGTGGTTGGGCTTATGCTATTGCACATGTAAGAGGTGGTTCTTTTGTAAATTATGCATGGTATGAAGATGGAAGGCTTGGAAATAAATTAAATACATTTAATGATTTTATTACAGTTGCTGAATATCTTAAATCAAATGGATATTGTTCTGATATAACTATCGAGGGTAGAAGTGCTGGAGGGTTACTTGTTGGTGCATGTATGGTTATGAGACCTGATCTTTTTCATAATGTTATTGCTGGAGTTCCATTTTTAGACGTGATGAATACTATGTGTGATTCAACTATTCCTTTAACAGTTGAAGAATGGACTCAATGGGGTAATCCTAACATTAAATCAGATTTTGATTACATGATTCAATATTGTCCATATTCAAATATCAAGTCAGTAAATTATCCAAATATGTTTATTACTTGTGGGCTTTGGGACCCTCGAGTTCAATATTGGGAACCACATAAATTTATTGCGAAACTTAGAGAATTAAAAACTGATAATAATGTCCAAATAATTAAAACCACAATTAACCAAGGACACTTTGGAGGTTCATCTCGATACAAATATTTAAAAGAAGTTGCTGAAAAATATGCATTTATTTTGGATGAGGATGATTAAAAATTGAATAAAGAAATGTATTAATACTTATATTAAACTATAAATCTATAAAACTGGTAGAAAATATAATTACACCATTAAACTATATTTCAGATGTTCAAACATATTATAACCAGGTAGGTAATAAATATTCCAGATTTAGAAAATATTTTTGGTCTGAAGCTAGAAAATTTATCGATTGGACCAAAACACAATTTAATTTGGAATCTGGACAAAAAATAAAGTTTTTGGATTTGGCTTGTGGTAATGGGCTTTATTTTCAAATTACTCATGAATACGAATCTTATGGGCTAGATCTAAGTGAAAAACTTATAAGCATTTCATCTAAACGTTACCCTTATGCTATTCATACTGTTGGAAATGCTTTAAACACTCCATATTCTGATTCAATGTTTGATATAATTTTAACTGTAGGATTATTCCAACATCTAACTGATGATCAACAAATTAAATTGATTGACGAAATAGTTAGGATACTGGGTTTTGGTGGTATTGCGTTTATTTCTGGAATGATTGATATATCTGATATTCCTGAAATTAATGGATTAGTCACATATTGTAATACCCTAAAATATAATGAGGTCAAACAATCAATTGAAAAATATTGTATAGAAGGTATTATTGAAATTTTACAAGTAAAAAATGTACAACATAGTATTATTTTTATAATTAAAAAAATTAAAAAAATTTGAAAAACGTTTAATCATATATCATATATATATTATTAAATACTTATAAAACTATGAACTATAATGTTCAACAACTGGATGGGCTATCCGAATTAGAAATTGAAAATTCCTATGTGAAAAATATTTATAATCAAATTGCACCTAAATTTGACACAACTAGAACTTATTATTGGGCTTGTGTTAAAGAATTTTTAAGTACTATCGATAAAACCCCTGAAAAAAAGGTATTGGACGTGGGATGTGGAAACGGTCGGTATGTAAAACTATTTGAAAATATGGAAACCCATTGTCTAGATAATTCTGAAGAATTACTTAAAATTGTACAATCCAGATATCCTCATGTCCAAACAATTTCTTCTGATGTTACTAATCTACCTTATACCGATAATACATTTGATCATATAATTTCTATCGCAGTAATTCATCATTTGGGTTCAGAATCAAGGAGAATCAAGATGATTGAAGAAATTGTTCGGGTTCTAAAAGTTGGAGGTACCGCTATCATTACAGCTTGGGCTACTTCTACACCTACTGATAAATATACAAAAATAAATGATCAATCAGATTATCTAATCCCGTGGGCTCATCAGTATGTTAGATTTTATCATCTATTTTCACAAGGTGAATTTGAAACCCTTATTGTTAATTCTAAATATCATGATAAGGTTATAATACAAAAAATAATATTTGAATGTGATAATTGGGCTATTCAAATACAAAAAATTGAATAATTTTTATTTATAAATAAATATAATTTTATAATTATTAATAAATGCTATCAACTAAAATATACGATGAAGGTAACAAAATTGACTTATTCAAATTACTTAAAAAATGTTTAGGTAATTCCAACGTTAATGAACCACATAAATCTGGTAATATTGCAGTTAAAGATTATACAATAAATTTTGAGGCTTTATGTGATTATTTTATACATGACCAAAATAATATCAGAGAATATAAATGGTCTATGATTAATGATGATTCAGTCGCTATGAAGGAGCTGTTGGAATTTATGATAACAATTAATCATAGGGCAGCAACTACTGGCCTATACCATATATATAGTAAATTTGTTGACAAATTCTTTTCAGAACACCTTAATCAACAAGTAGATGGATATTATCATCTTGTTCCAACATATAGTGATATTAAGGATAAAAAAATTAAAGAATTAATTACACCAAAAAGAGATGAATTTAGATATTTAAGATGGATATTGGATAACGTTCATGCTCATTCATTTTTTAAAATGTTTGTTAAAGATTTAGATATAGTTTATCAAAAATCAATTAAACCAAGCGATAACAAAAAATACGATATGATGTTTAAAAATATTTCTCTGGTTGTTGAACTTCAGGAAGAAAAAAAATAACATACTGATAATCCTAATGACGAAACTAAAAAAGCAATGGTTTTACTTAGAGGTAAAAGAATTGTTTATTTTAGAATGGATTTATGTTCTAATTCACCAACTATATATATGGAAAAATTATGGAAAGAAGAACTAGAAAAAGCGATATTACAAGGTTTAGTTTATAAATTTCATAAAAATGAAAACCAATTAATTACTAAATTAATGAGTTGGGAAATGACTAATCAAAATATTAAAGAGCTAGAGGTTCTGGAAAATGATATTAAGAGATACCAACAAAAAATTATCAAAAGAAAGATTGATGAAGATGGTAAATCATATAAGATAGTTGAATTTACTCAAAAAGAAGATTTAACTGATGATGAAATAACTTCATATACTACTAAATTAAAAAATATTGAGGATCTAAAAAATTTAATTAATCCTAAAAATAATAATATTTCAATATTATTTGAATGGTATCAAAAATGTCATGGAAATTCTGGTAAATATTTAATCAACCCTTTCAATTATGATTTTCAAGATATTTTTTCAAATTTTGATTTTAGAAATAAAGAAGAAATTAATAAATTATTAAAACTTTGTTTTGATACAAAATATTGTGGTGCAGAAGGATTAAATAGTTTATTACATAAAAATAACATTGATTTTTCAAATATTTCGGATAGCGAAACTGAGAAAAAAATTAAAAATCTAAGGTTTAGTTGGAAAGGACTAGAAAAAATATTTTTAAATCCTGAAGATTATATCAATAAAAAAATATTATCATTATTAATTCCAAAGGCAAAAATGGTAATAGAAGCTCGATACATTTTAAATTTATTACAAATTGTTCGAGATACTTATATTGAAAAAATTAGTATTTATATGTTTGAACATTCTGAATCAATCAATTGTTCAGATATAAAATTACAAGATAAAATAGAAGAACATATTAAAAATATGTATATTAACAAAAATAAAAAAGAAATTGAAGATTCTAATAGAAATTATAAGATATTAGAAATTGAACACGAAAATCTTAAAGACAAAGTGGACAGTATAATTAAAACTACTAATTCAGTTATTAAAGAAGCTAAATCTCTAATTAACAATTATGATAAATTGAAAAAGAAAAGTAAATTAAATTGTCCTAACCCAGATGAATTAACTAAATCCATTCAAGTTATTAAAAAAGATTTAGACGATCTAAAACTTATTATGAACAAAAATAATACCGGAAAAAAAACTATTACCTTTAATAATAGTGAAGTTGATGAAAGCATTATAACAGAAAAACCTAAACTAGGAATACTTTTTACAGGAAACTGTAAAGATAACGTAGAATTTCCTATATTTAAGGGACTTTGTAATGCTAATGGTATACCTAAAAAAATGATTTCTCAAATTGTTTTAACACTAAATAATTCTAATAATCCAAAACCTAAATTTGTTGAAAGAGTTAGATTGAGTGAAGAACAATTGGATAAAATTAAATTACATAAAACAATTATATCAGATTCAAAAAGTTCTGATGAAGATTCTGAAAATGAAGATTCTGAAAATGAAGATTCTGAAAATGAAAATTCTGAAAATGAAAATTCTGAAAATGAAAATTCTGAAAATGAAGATTCTGATTATGAATTTAATAAAAAAGAATTTATTAAAGGTCTCAACTCTAACATAAAAGAAAAACTAGTTATTAATCAAAACTCAGATGATAGTGATGATGATATTATTTTAAAAAAAACCAAAAAATCAGCTAGCAAAAATATTTATAAAGATTTTTTTGGTTGATATATCATTTATAATTATAATTTTATTTACGTGATAACTTATTTATTTTTTTTTTAAATAACTTTACATAATCTTTAAAATTAACACCTGCAAAATCACTTGTTGTTACAATTCTTTCAGCAACTTGTCTCATTAATTTTTCTACATCACTTAATCTTAATTTATGATTAATCATGTCATCAACTGTAAAATTAATTTTACAACGCCATTCATTATTTGGGAGTGTATCTATTTTACCATCTTCATCAATAACATAAATATCTATGGTTATACTACAAAGTATTATATCTTTTATTTTTGGTAAATTACTATCCTTAAATTTTTGTCTATCTTCAGATATACGTGGTGGAATCGATATATTTATAAAAGCTAATTTTTTACCTTTAAAATATTGCTCTTTTCCTTCCAACAATTCATTTTTTATATCATCGATTTTAACAATAGTTTTTTCAACCTCCTTACCTTTAATTGTTTCTCTGAGTCTGATTGGTTTAAAATCTGAACGAGATGCAACAACCCAAAAACCTTTTTCTCTACCCTTAACTTTAAGTCTATCATAAAGTTTTTCTAGATTTTCTCTTACTTCTTCTAATGTATATTTTTCTGACATATTTATAATATTTATATATATTATAAATTTACACTATAAAAAATTGAATTAATTATTTATATATCAACCTATTATACTAATTATTATATATATATTATACACTAATTAACAAATGCAGTCATTAGTTAATGAAAATATTCAAAATAAAATTAGTAATATCAATGAATATCCTAACACAGAAAGGATTAAGTGGCTTAAGTCACAAAAGTGGTATACTCAAGAACATGAGGAACTAAATACCAAGCTAAACGAAATTGCACCAAATACTCATATTGTAGCACATCCAAACCATCATATCCCTATCAAGTTTATACTAGGTGCGGGACAAATTGTTGATTTAACAGTACTTATATATGACATGGAAAATAGTAGATGTCATGATAATTGTGATAAACTTTATTTGAGAAATGAAATTAATAATGTGTACACTGGATTTGCTTTGTCAGCTGATGGTTTGTGGAGATACCACTCGTGGGCTTACGATTCTGATGATTCAGGTTATATTGTCGAAACTACTTCTGAGGAACGACTGGTATATTTTGGTGTTAAAATCTATGAGGATAAGAAGGTTTAATTTTCTTAACCTGTTTATTTATACAACTTATTTATATATTTCATTTATATAACTAATTTATTCAAGTAAATAAGGTGAACATATTCCAATATTAAATTTACCATTGACTAGAACATTAGAATAAAATGTTATTGAAACATATTTGGAATAATCAAACACTACCCGATCTAAATTACAAGTTTGGTTTTGGTATTTAAATTCTTTACCCCTTCTAAATGCACGATTTGCTTTGTACCCATAATTAAATGCACATATCACATTTGAATCCAAATCTTTTTTGTTTACATCAATTGATATATTGGCTTTCTCATATATTCTAGTTATTTTGTCTATTTGATTTGAATATACTTGTTCTATCTGTTTGAACAATTCTAAATTAAATATTGATTCATTTGGATCTGATTCAATAAATTTGTATATTTGGTATAGAAGTATGTGTTCGGAATCTGATGAAGTTTTTTTAAATCGATTGAGTATGTTGGTTCTGGTATCTGGATTCACATCTTCATAAAAAAAATCTTCTGGTCCTGATTTAATATAAGAACAAATACTTATTATCTTGAATACTTTTTTAAATGCAATTGAGCTGATATTGTACGCGTATAACATGGCAAGTCCGTCCATGACATCTAATCTAGAATCAACTACCAACCTACCTATCGGGGTCATTTGACCTTGTGGCGAGATCAGTCCATTGCCTATAGAAAAATCAAATCCATCGACTAAATAGGACTGTGTTGGTGGTTCAATAAATTGAGTAAACATTTCTAAAGTTTGTTCAACCGAATAATCAGACTTAGTTATATCTGAACCTATTTTCATCAAACTTAAACATACATTTTTTAAATCTATCTCTTTTATTTCTGGGTCTGGAAAATCGATTGCACTTTCTTCTTCTTTTGGTGTATATAATTTATAACAATATCCTGGTTTAGTTCTACCAGCACGACCTTTTCTCTGTGCCATTTGGGCCTTAGTTATAAAGTGTTTAGTCATTACATTTAATTTATGTTCAGGATTATATTTAACTGATAGTTCTAAACCAGAATCTACCACATAAACTATCCCATCAATTGTTAAACTTGATTCTGCTACATTGGTTGATACAAATATTCTTCTAACAAAATTAGGATTTAGCTCTTTAAACTTTTCTGGATTACTAATGTATTGTTCTAATTCTGGTTCAAACCCTGAGTACAAACCCATAGTAAAACTATCAGGACATTTGGAACCAAGTAATTCTGCAGTTTCATCACATTCCTTAACTGTACATACAAAAAATAATATATCTCCTTCTGGTAAATTCCCGGAATTAATTTTTTTTGTCAGCTCTAATATTGTATTTACACCAGATTCTAAATATTCATTTGATTTGATATTAAGACTTGATTCTAAATATGTAGTTTCAATTGGATAATTTGGTTTACCTGATAGTGAAATATTTGAATAAGAAAAATCTTTATAGTAATCTGCAAATATCTTTTCATTTATTGTCGCACTCATTATTATCAACTTGAGAGGACGCATATTTTGTTCTTTACGTAGTTTTATTGCATTTTTTAACAAATATAATAAAAGATCTATTTGTACCTTACGTTCATGTGCTTCATCTATCAAAACCATGTCAATAGATCGTAATAACGGATCTGATTTAATTTGGGATATAATAGAACCATCTGTAGAATACAATAATACAGTTTTATTTGATTTCAAATTGTCTCCACGAAATTGATATCCAACTTGTTCACCCAACTGAACATCTAATGTCTTTGCACTAAATTCTGCTGCCTTCTTTGTTATTATCTTTTTTGGAAGTGTCACAATAATTCTACCTTTATAGTTATTTGCATGTAGACAAGCTTTTGGTATGACAAGTGTCTTGCCAGCACCTGTACCAAAAGTTGCAAGTATAATGTCATTTTTTTTTATTGTTTCAACTATTTCTTTAATATGTGAATATGCTGGTAAACTTGACCAAAATTTAGATAAAACTTTATATTGATCAGAATATGGTTGTCCATTAAGTGGATTTGGATTTACACCTTGAGGATCAAAAATACCTATATCATAATTATCTTTTATTTCATTATTATCACTATTATTACTTTCAATAGTATTATTTGTTTCCATTTATAATCTATATATATAAATTATAAAATTAAATACACTATAAACTAAATATAATTAATTAGATGATTTCAAACATGATTCATAGGCTTTAAATGCGTTTTCACATGCTGAATATGAATTACCATTTAGTTCCATACATTCCTTAAATTGTTTGTTTAATTCATCACATGACTTGGTTGTTGTGGTTGTAGAACTAGATGGGGTTGCTGGATGGATGGGAGAAGGGTTAGAACTATGAACTGGTCCTGCTCCCCAATTGAATATTCTTGATACTGTATTGTGTGCGATTGATTGACCTGTTCCCCAACTTAACCCATCCATCATATTAGCCATAAAACCTCCTGTAGCCGGAGTAGTAGTTGGAGCTGTAGATGATGTAGATGAAGTTGTAGATGCAGGTGGTGGAGGATTTGTTTTAGTAGTACTAGAAGTATTTGTAGAATTTGATGGGCTTGTGGTATTTGGTTTACTTAAAGTAATAGTATTGGTTTTGGGAGTTGGTGGTGGTGCAATCGGTCTGGGTGGTACTGGTCTAGAACTATAAGAACTAGAGTAAGAACTAGAACTGTATGAAGGTTTAGAACTAGAAAAAGAAAAAGAATTGGATCTAGATGATGAAATTGAAGCTCTTCCTGGCATGATTATACTGATTCCTAATAATACTATATATAAAAATATTTTTATTTGAATTTTATTTATCAAGTTTTTAGTTTATAGGCTTATTTTGAGTATCTCATCTTTATGTGAATAAAATATCAATTTAAGTTCGTCCAATATCTCTTGTCTCTTATCAAGATTTTCTTTATCAGATTCATCAAATAAACTCTTTGCAAATGTTTTGTTTTCTAAAATAGTATTTATTTTACTCTGGTATTTTTTATTTTCATTTATAAATTTTAAAGTCTTTTCTAGTTCAGGACGATCAAATGCATCAGTTATTAAACTATTCGTGTTTTCAAACAACTTCAGTATTTGATCATTAGCTTTACCAGTAATCCACTTTTCACCATCGTAGTACTGACATTTATTTCTTGCTATATCGTTTACTACAAAATTCTGGTTTTGGGGTTTATCTTTGTTTAGATATATGTATTTTACAAGTTTTGGTAACATATTATCAAAATCTCTTACGACCATATGGTCTAACACCTCATTTAGTTTTATATTCTCTAGTTCTTTACCATAAGGAAGAATAATATTAATATTGTTTTGGGTGTTATTAGTATTATTTTGAGTTTCTATATTGGTGTTGTTTTGTGTATTTATTGTCTGATTGATATTCTTCTTATTTGTTCTAGTGGTTTTATTTGCGTTTTTGGAGAATTCAAAAAATAACTTCTTTAGCTCTTCTACCTCATTTTTAAGTTGTGCATTTTCTTTTTCCATTTTAATAAAATCTTTAACTTTTAATACGATTTCATCTTCTTCTAATTTTTTTGCTTTACATCTTAAATCTATATGTCTTTTAAGTGCATCCTTTCTTGTAAATGTCAAACCACAATGTATACATGTATTACTTTTGGTTATTTGATTGTCTGGTTCTGTGTTTTTTTCTAATAATTCTTGAAATTCTTGGTGGTTTCGTGGTGGTTCTTGGTGGTTTCGTGGTGGTTCTTGGTGGTTTCGTGGTGGTTCTTGAATAATTGACCGACATGGTTTCTTTTTTAACTGTGTATGTTCAATAAAATTAGATTTTTTATTAAATTCTTTATTACAAGTTGGACAAGTATAAATTACCATTTTATATATAATGTATGTTAGAAAAATATCTTTATATGTTTTTATTTTCCAGCTTTTCCAGCTTTTCCAGCTTTTCCAGCCTTTTTCTCTCTTAGTTTTCTTATTTACTTTTATTTTTATCATTTTGTCTACTATTGTTCTTTTTATTAAAAGATATATATTATGTTTTTTTGTTGTGTGTGTGTAGGAAGACTAAAAATATTTATAAATAATAAAAAATTTTTTTTATTTTTTTATACTAAATTAAAAATATTAATTTTAATCAATAAATTATAAAAAGTATTTATGTATATCAATATTATAAATTAAATTTTATAATGTATAACGACAAATAAAATATGTACATTCTAATTAATTTTTGTGTTTACAGTAAAAACAAATCTTTTTTATTATCCACTATATAATATATAATAAAATATATAATGAATAAAATAGATAAGGAAGAATATTTTAGTTTTATTGACTCCAATAATGAAATAACAAACTGTGAAAAAAAAGTATTAAAATATTTAACAACACAATTGGGTAAAATTTATGTGGATAGAAAATCAGATAAACAATTTTATACTTATGTGAATAATGCAAATAAGAGTCAAAATCCAACCCAATTATCCAAAATGATTATTTTGTTACAAAAATTTATTGGTTATAAACAAGCTAATAAGTTAACACAAGAGCTTAAATATAATTTTGCAACAGATAAAACTATATTAAAACGTATGGATGAATTAAGATCCAAAGATAAAAAATTAAGTAGGCCTAATAAAAATGATGTATATAATTTATGTTCTTCATGGAAATATATAATTGAAAATATTTCACTATATTACTTAAATAACTTAACCGAATCAAATTCAGATGTATCTAAAATAAAATATTTAGATATTGGGTGTGGAAATGGTAATAAAACCACAATGTTTTCAAAAGCAATTGGTTTAAATCTAGATAATGTGTATGGAACTGATATTAAACAATGGGGTCCATATGATGCAGAATTACATGGGTCACATGATTTTAATTTTAAATATTTGAAAGAAGACGGGACATTGGATTTTCCAGATAATCATTTTGATTTAATTAGTTGTGTACTGATGTTACATCATGTTGAATCAATAGATTTGTTGCTTGGGGAAATAAGAAGGGTACTTAAACCAAATGGAAAAATCCTTATTATAGAACATGATTGTCATGATGATTATGATAAAATGTTACTTGAATTATTACATGGTTGTTTTGGATATTTGGAAGATAAGAATGATGAAATATCGTATTCAAGTTATCATAATTGGATGGAATGGAATTATATTTTTAACAGAAACAAATTGCATTTTAATCATTTTAATTATATTTTTGTTAATATTGACCATAACACAAGATTCGATAATATATATTATGCATTTTATACAAAAAAATAATTAAATATTTATAACAGTAAAAATAATCAAATAAATTAAGACCTGGAATGAACTTAAAATGTATAATTTATTTTTTTACCCATACTGGCTTGTACTGTTAATTAAAAATTATTTTAAAATATAAGGATATAATAAATCATGAGTGATAAGATGGATTTTCAAGTAATAGAAACTCAAAGTTATACCAGAGAGCAACTTGTTAATGAGTTTGTTCGTGTGTTCCCCAGAACCAAGTTACAAAATATTACCAAATTTATCAAGGCCTACAATCAAAACCAATCCAAATATTCAAATAATAAGATAGGGGAAATCATCATAGACTGTGTTAAATCAGGGTATTAAGCTGAATAGTCAGTTTGATAGCACTATAATTTTTATCTACAAATGGAATAAATTTTGTTAAAATATACTATAATTTGATTAACCATATTATGGTGTGATATAAAAATTGAAAAAACAGAATATTAGAATAAGTAATACGATACTTATATATAATATATATATTATAATGAATCATTTTAGAACTATCGATACTATCGAGACAACTAATCAATATAAACTAGAACATATATCTTATAATCAGTGTTCTTGGTTTTGTATTGAGGTATTATTGGAAATAAAAAAGCTTGGATGGAATATTGACTTGTCAGATAAAAAGAGTTTTTCTGACTGGTGTAATAATATTTTGGTAAAAGCTTCAGAAAAGAGAAAGAATTATGGTAAACTATCTTGGGGTGAATCCTTGTTTTCTAAGCTAATACATAGTTCCAACAATTATAATTTGCATATTACAACTATCAAAAAGTGTGAATATCTTATAGATTCTAATGAAAAAAATTTAATTTATATTGATACAATGAAGGATATTCAAAATTATAAGAATAATCTTGAATCAATTACTTTTCAAGAAATTTGTAAAAATATTAGACATGCATTTTCAGAAAGAAGATATATGATGATTAATAGATTTGGACAGTCATTTCTGATCTATCCAATTGATAGTGATAAATTTGTAATTTTTGATTCACATAAATCAGAAATTATGGTCGTTAACCTTCAAAACTTACAACTATATATCCTTCAAAATCCGTCTTCTTATAGTTTTATTATTTATGTGGAAGGACAAATGGATGAGTTTAATATGCAATCTAGTATTATCAATATGCTGTATGATGATACAAAGTAATAATTTTATTTATTATTTTACAAATTGATGTTTTTTATAATTCTAATAATTCTCTATTAGGACAAATAGGTTCAATTACATAATTTTCACCTATTATTTGTCTATATAAAAATAATTTATTATTTGGGGTTATTTGTGTGATGTTTTCGTTATAATAATTTTGTAAATATAATATTAAAAAATTATAAAAATCACAAACACTTACATTTTGTTTAAGTATTTCAACATATTCATCGTCTTCATCAATTTTAATTACTGACAAAATTTTTTCAATATATTTAATAGATAAATCAGAATTAGAACCATTAAATATAATATTTCTAAGTGCGCAAATATATTGAGGATCTTCCATATGATTTATACATTCACATACTAGTTTATATCCTAATTCACCTATTTGTATTTTGTGTTGGACATAAAATCCTAATAAAAATATAAATGAACAAAAGTTTTCAAGATATTCTACCTTAAAATAGTCCATTAATCTAAATTCAAACCCAAAAATTGACCAAATCTTCTGTCTCTGCGATAATCCATTCCAATTCCACGACCACTTTCATGACTATTATTAATATAATTTCTAATAAATCTATTTCTTGTTTCTAAATAAGCCAAATTTGACCCAACAATTGATTTTACATAAGATACATACTCATTTGTTAAACTATCCGGTTCATCTTTATACTTATAATCTCTTTCTTTTAGGTACATAGTATTTACTTTTGATGTATCAATAAACATAGTTGGACTATTAAATAATCTGTATGAAGCTTTTAAACCAGTTCCTCTTTCTGTTTCATCTTTATTTCTAAAATCTGGAACTCCAAAAACTCCCAATAATACTGGTTCCAGATATTGTAATACATTCATATAAATCAAATGGTCTTTTGTAAAACTTTTTAAATCTCCTTCTTCATTTCTCATACTTCTAATATGAGGTAATGTAACATTAAAATGATAACTTCCTAAATAATTATATTGTATTGGAGGTAACACTTCGCCATTATTAAATAATCTTGTTATTAATCGATATTTAACTGATTTATATTTTTGACCCGAATAATAATCAGCAGATTCAGGTATTTTAAATAATTTTTTAAATGCTACTAATGTTTTATTACGCATATCTTTTAAATCAACGATAGTATCGTGTATTGATGAATTTAAATAATTTTTATTTGCAAATTCTAACATTTGACCACCTAATTCAACGGTCATGTCTTGTCTCCCAATTTTTATTGTTACTTGACCACCATTTCCTTCTAAATATTTTGTAAAATCATTCGGAACCGAACTAATCAAATCATAATATTTTTTTTTATCAAATTCATTTGTTCCAATTTCAGTATCTAAATATTTAGTATTAGTATATCTACGTACTAAAGGATTATCTTCATGATATTTATAAAAAATTTTACTTGTATCAAATTGATAAACAGTTAACACACCTTCATAAGCTAGTGGTTGTACAATTGCTACTTCATTTTCAATTCCCAACCCATAATTAAATTCAATAAAGTCTAACAAATAAGTTTGTTCACCATAACTTATATCATAATCAATTGGAATAGTAGTTTTTTTATCAATATAATACGTATCGATGTTTTTTCCATATTGTGTTAATATTGATACAGGAAGATCCAATCATTTGATTATATTGTTCAAATAATAAATAACTTTTACCCCTAAATGTAAATTCATTCCTACTATAAAAATTATTTAAGTTGGTATATCTTTTTTCTGATGTTAAGTGTTCATTAAAATAAGTTTTTGATTGTAGACTATCTCCTTTAATTGGTTCTAAAAATATTATTGTGAAATCTGATGAAATATTATTTATAACATATGGAAAAAACATAGCACACACTTTTCTAATTAGTTTTAAGGGCACATTTAGAGCGTTGCGCTTTTTAAATGCCGGTTTTTATTATTTTTTTTTAAAGATTTATTTATATATTATATATAAATATGTCTAATATTGATTATAAAAAAATGTATGAAAATATTCTTTTTGAAAAAATTTTAATTGAAAAAGAATATGATAAACTATTAAATTCAAATAATGAAATTATTAATAAACTTAATTTAGAAATTGATGAACTTAAAGAACATTTAAAAAAATATACTGCACCTAAAAGAAGTAAAACATATTATGAAAAAAATAAAGATAAAATTATTGAAAAAATTAAAGCTAATAAACCATCACCTGAAAAAACTAAAGAGTATAATAAAAAATCATATGAAAATAGAAAACAA
>JACCDY010517981.1_pt1 | contig 17578 bp, 38 predicted proteins | sample 7446391 | NCBI WGS metagenome assembly JACCDY01 (sample SAMN15323451, study PRJNA562643) | freshwater metagenome | isolation source: river surface water | place: USA:Blue River Watershed | collected 2017-08-18
AACAGCGCAAACATTTCGTTGCCAACAATGCCAAGTTATTTCACGGGACTAACCAATGGCAATTCTGGAACTAGCGTAACTTCTACTATCTCTAGCACTGCCGCTAGTATTGCACCCGATACAAAGAAATTTATAAGCAACTTCTCTAGTGCTAGCGCATTTGGTGCAGCTAGCTTCTCTTGGTCGGCGGCAATCACTGATGCAGCTAGCAAAGGCTTTGACAGCTTTGGGGCTGGCATGAGTAAGTTTAGCGACATGGCATCAGGTGGCCTTTCACAAATCATGAGCCCCGGTGGAATTGCATTGCCGTCTTTGCCCAATGCTCCTGGCATTTCATTGAGCCAGCTAAATGCCAAACCCGACTTTGCGGCGCTTGGTGCCACCTTAGGTAACTTCGGCAAAGCCTTTGATACTAGCAATTTGCAAAAGATGTTTGAGCCAGATGGGTTCATTGCTAACTTACAAAAACAAGGTCTAGGCGATGCAGGTGGCCTCAATGACAAGTTACAAGCCGCAGGACTAGACCCATTGAATCTAGCTGGTGCAAATCCAGAGGTGCTAAAACAAGTACTGTCAACTGTGTCAGGTGATGACTTGCAAAAGATTATCAAGCAGACCGGGATGGTATTGCCTGCCACAGCCAGCATAACTAGTGCAGCAGACTTCTTGGATGCTAAGAAGATTCTGCCCGGAGATGTGTTAAGCAAGTTGCCGGGCGGCAACTTAGCAGGGCTTGGCAATGCACTAACTAATATGGGCGGCAACTTTAAGGATGCAGCCTCATTGAGTAAAATGCTAAGTTCGGTGAGTGTGCCAACTCTGCCATTCATGGATGCACTTAAAAAGCCTATCCCAGATGATATTATGGCTAGCTTTAAGCCAATGCTGGGTGCAGGGTCCGGGCCATTCGGAAACCCAACAGTTAACGATATTATCGGAACCGCGGCAGGGCACGGTCACACAGATGCATTTGCTACCATTGTGTCTGCACATGCATCAATTTTGCAAAGTCCACTGGGACAGGCCCTAAAAGTTGCTGCCGATGACCTAGCAGCAGACCCAACTAACTCAACAAAGCTCAGCACATTTATCGCGGCACAAAATGCTGTAACAAATTCCGCCAATGGTGATTTGTCTAAAATAATTAGTGATAGTGCAGCGGCGTTCACAACCAGTACCACTCAGCTTGCAACCGAAATTAGCAACTTAGCAACTGCTGGTATAACACCTAGTGCAGCTACAGTACCAGCGCCAACTCAACTGTTGGGCATGGCTAGTAAGCTACACGATCTTGGAGTTGACAAGATGAAGCTAGGTTACAATGAGATGCTAAACAGCATGGCCGGGGCCAGTGTTTACGGCGATGCAATTAAGGCAACCTTAATTGAAGGGCAAAATATTGCCAAAACAGCAGCCGCAGGCATCCAAAATAGCACCAAAATTGACCCAATGGCAGTGCTAGCCAAAGTGCAAGCAGGCTAGTAAACAGCCCACATAACTTGCAAATAATTCAATCTGGTGCTATAATAGCATCAGTTATTGAGTTATAGTAGCCTTTATCTCTGATTTTAATCAGTTATATAAAACTACACGATAAACAAAAGGAGAAAGTATGACATCAAAAACGTCAAACAGCGAACCAAGTATTTGGGTCGCTCTTTCTAGAAATGTTCTGCAATTTCTAGCATTAGTTGGGGTAGTATTCCTGTTATGGAATGTTACATCTACTAAACTCGATCATCTACGAGAAACTAGCGAAGTATATCGCCAAGGTTTTATTAGCGCAGAAGATCGCACAAAGCAACTCGATTGCCTAACTCGTAACATCTATCACGAAGCAGCAAGTGAGCCGTTTGAGGGTAAAGTTGCAGTTGCACAAGTTACTATGAACCGCGTCGATGCTGGCAAATTTGGCACAGGCGTTTGCGGCGTAGTGTACCAGAAAAATGTGTTTTACGAAAAAGTCATTTGTCAATTTAGCTGGGCCTGTGTGCCTGGTCTAAAACAAAAAGTGGTATACCCTGCTCTTTACAAAGAAAGTGAAGAAGTGGCTAAAAAAGTATTGCTGGAAAACTTTAGGTTACCAAGCATGAAGGATGCTCTGTATTACCATGCAGATTATGTTAACCCAAATTGGGGCAAACCAAAGATTACACAAATTGGTCGCCACATTTTTTACAAGGAAAAATAATGAAAATCGATATCAACGCAGTGCGTGAATCTGTATCAACATTCTTTGAGGACAACTTCAAAAAGATCTCAGCAGACACACTTGAATGGCTAAGTATTTTAGTCATCCACTGTGCAACCATTCCCACATTACTTGCGATTATGACCGGACTAAGCGATCGTACTCCTAGCATTGATGTAGTTTTGTTTGCATGGGGCGGCCTGGTACTATTATTTGCACGAGCCATTTTATTGAAAAATAGCTTAAATATTATTACAAATGGCCTAGGATTTATTGCACAGGCAGTAATCATGGCATTTATACTATTTAAATAATGCACAAACAAACTCACTTGGATATGTTCGCAGCAGCATATCGATTAATGCAAACTCTAGGGGAACGTATTAAGGGCCGCAAATACAGCGCAAGTGAGTTGACAAACATAATCCGTAGACAGTTTTCTGCTACGGATTTTGTCTTTAAAACAGCTAGAGACTATGCAGTTGATCCAGACATGGCAGTAGTGGCAGGACTGTACGATTGCTATGATGATAGTCAAATGCTTCCTTCAATGACCATTACCATGTGCTACCACCCCGAGCAAGAAACATTTTTCGTTGACCTGATTAATTGGCAGCAACTGAGTTTTGACATTGCTGAGTGTATTGGGCACGAGTTAGTTCACCGAGACCAGTGGCGTAATAAGCGCAAACCTGCATTAATGCCGTACAACAGCGACGATGAAGAAAAAGCGTATCTGGGCAGCGAGGACGAAATAGAAGCATACGGATTTAGCATTGCAGCTGAATCAGTGATATTCAAAAAGCCAAAAGAACACTGTGTCATGTATAATGTTTACTTAGAAACTTTTGACACAGACCCGAGTGTTATTTTAAAATTGCAACATCAAGTAACAGCATATACGAATAAACTGGAGCAACTATATGAGCAAGCAAACAACTGAGCACGATGAGTTAATGGAACAATTCGACGACGAGGATATTGCAGACAATGATTATGTGTTTGTAATTGGCCCCGACGGAGACCTTAAAAGTGTTTTATTGCCCGATGATGTACCATTTGAGTTGCCTGAGAATATCGCAAAGATACTTGAAGTCTACGGTATCACGGACGTAGACGACATAGAAGGAAATGCTACTTTACACTAAAACATCTTCCTGTTAAAATAAAATTTCACAGAAGGATCTAATATGCCTAGAGTAGAGTTAAAATCAGTATACCGCGTAGATATCATTGAGAGTGAGCGCGGGTGGGGTCAAAAAATTGACGAAACCATTTACTTTGATAACGAAGCAGAAGCTCGTCAATATGCAACAGCATATAACATGAAATACAACACTGCCTCACAAGTGCCCGATTGGTACATGCGAGCAGAATACTGCGGAAAGGTTGGCTAATATGACCAAGCAAGAACAACTAGCAATAGACAACCTAAGCAAGGCAATCACACGCCTAGAACAAGCGCGGGCACTAATCAAGGAAGCAAAAATTAATACTTTCTTGTTACAATCTGTAGACAAGGTTGTTATGGATGCTCAAGAAGAGCTCAACAACCTAAGTCTATCTATTGTTTGACCACTAAATCCATTTTTGCTATAATACTCATATAGCAACAAATTGGACATAATCATGAAGGTGCATACTACTCCTGTTATTACTGTGCAACCATACAGTGCAGGCGGTGCAATCACTGAAAATGCTATAGAAGCATGGTACGATCCTTGCATTCGCCTGTGGACTGCGACACTGAACACAGTGGAAGGTTATCAAATTGGCGAGTGTGTGCATGGCACTAGTCGCAAAGAAGTTGAAGACGCAATCAAGCACGTTTTTTCTATTAACTAAGATCATGTCCAAACCTAATTACATTGCCGAGATTGAGCACCGCGTTGCAGGTATCCCCTGCCTGATTGGCGTTATTGACTACAGCGAAGTCAAAGGGTCGTATAACTATAACGCAGACAGCGACATGGACTATTATGGCTATACCGATTGCGAATGGGAAATTCTTGATCGCAAGGGATATCGCGCCAAATGGTTGGATAAGAAGTTGAGTCAAGTTGAAGAAGATCAAATTAGTGCAGCAATTGCAAAGTACTTTGGTCAGCAAGAAGACGATTACTGTGATTACGATAGTTACGATTACGATTAATTCGTTTTCTGCTACAATTGATCAAAGGAGAAACAATGTCTACTCAAATTGAAATGCTTGACGGCACTGTGGTAGAGATCCCAGCTGACATTCCGCAACAGTATCCATATCAAGTTCAGTCATATGCTGAGTCATTGGCTAAGAAGGCAACTGATCCGCAGGTGTATGTTTATAAGTGGACACACAGCAACGGAACCGTTGAGAAGCGCTTTTACAGTGAAGCATGCTGGAAACTTGAAACTTTTGCCCTTGAAATGTTTGATGCAATGTGCAAAGACATGGATTGGTATTATGAATACAGCGACGATCATCGTGTGTGGACTAAAGGACGTGACAGCCTTAGTAAATTGAACTCCAAAAAAATTGCACTGCACCGCATGGGCCTTGGAGACTCGGCCGAACAAATTTTCAACTCATATTGCCCAAAGGACTACGCATGACAATGCCTAAAGAAGTTAAAATGACACGAGACGGTGGATTTTACTACCGTGCCATGGTTTTTCGTTATGCAATTACATACCCGGCGCTGCCATTGGTATTGATTGCACTGTTTGTGGCGGTACTTAATCCTCTGTGGTTCCGTGATGACTTTTTCCGATACGTTGAGCGCAAAATCAATCAGTTTGCCCAATGGCGTAACTACAAACAGTATGCTATCTATTTGGGCACAGACCCTAAGATTTGGCATACGCTAAAGGATTAACATGACCGATGATGATAAATTGAAGTTAAGCCAATGGCAAACTACAATGGCACTGTTTAATATCACAGTGGACTCCATTGAAGAATGCCATTGGGACGACGGAAACGATAACTTCTACAGTGTACTTGATGATCTAGAAAGCATGGACCAGCGCCGTGCAAACCCAAATAATGCAATGCGAGCTGCATTGATCACGCAGGAAATGGGCGTTACTACTGGGATGATTAATCAATACATAGACCATCTCAATGAGTTAGAAGCCGCCGCCGAAGAATTAAAAATCAAACAAGAAATTGAGTCCAACTCGGCACTAAAGAAGCTGTCAAAAAAGTACAACTATCGTGTTATCGAAAATCCGGCCCGATACGAAAAGCACCATCACTTTGCTTTTACCACAGCAGACGGAATCCCTGTAACAGCACGAATGTTTCATCCCAAATGGGGAGTTGTTCGGATCTGGTTTGAGTGGGTCAATGCTGCTGGTAAAAAAGTTAGAATTCGGAAAGATACCAGAACTAATAGCTTTAGTTTACCGAAGTCGTTTCCCCAAAGTTTAGCTATTTGGCACGGAGAGCTAGGCACCATGTCATTGATTCTCACGCATTTGGTTGTTACAAATAAATTGCCCAGTCAGTTTATTTCGTTGAAACCTGTGCTATAATACTCATATAGCAACAAAGGATTACTTATGCAAGCGATCGTTAATCTGGTTATTGTGGCCATGCCTGTAATTGTTATGGGATTGGCAATCTTGATTAAAGATGGGTTCTAACATGAACAAACGAATTAAAGAACTTGCGGTAGAGGCTGACAATTATGCTTACGGGATGAATCCCGAACAAGATTCGTATGGTCGTTCTGCAAATCCTCGCAAGTTTCAACAAGACCGTGATACCAAGTTCGCCGAGTTGATTGTGCAGGAATGTATTGGCATTGTAGAAGCACAAAAGGAATCATTGTGCGAAGATGAAAACACCTGGTGTGACAGGGATTATGGTTACGAAATGGCGGTGAATGATTCGGTTGATATGGTTAAGAAACATTTCGGAGTCGAATAATGATTCACTTTGATTTCATTGTGGAAGATGTTGACGCCGAAAATCTCATGTGGGCTATCCGTGAATCAGCATTGCGTAATGATGAAACCATTATGGACTATATGGCACGAACAGACTTAACACAAGAACAGAAAGATTCGTATATTAACTGGCTCAAAGCCAACAAAGCGTATATGCTGGGCTTGATTGAAAAAATGACCAACACAAGGGTTGAAGAATGACCGAACCAAAATTCACACACGGGGCGATGAGTCCCAACGATCCAAGTCCGGTTCCTATGAAGTTTTACACTAAAGAGGATGCAGAGGCTCATGCTGTTAACATGAACGCAATCATTGAATTGTGGGAAGAAAATGTCCATGGTATCTGGAACAAGGATCACTGGAAAGTTAAACCCGAACCTTGGGTTGTAAAGGAATTGCAATGAACATCCAAACCGTAGCAGACAATCTGCGTAACACAATCGCCGGCAAGCAGGCAATGCTTAATGGTCTTAACGATAATGGCAAAGAAGGCTATTACATTATCAAGCAATGGTTGGAAATCAACATCGATGAACTCACAAAAATCCTTGCTGATGTGGAACAGTGCGTGTTTGACTATGACGAATTGAAAGAAGACCTGAAAGAAGCCAATGGTCGTGTTCGTCAACTTGAACGGCAAGCAAGTGATGACAGTTGGATCACTAACCCAGACAGGATGGGAGGTGGTGGCTGGACAGCAGACGAACTTGATCCTAACAGGGGTTGGAAATGATTGACATGAAACAAAAATACAGTACCATCACTTTCAAGTGGCGTACTCGCAACGGCGAAGACCAATGTACACTGCATGATCGTACTTACCCAGAAGCACTGAAGGTTGCGAAAGCATTTGGGTATGTTGAACCCAAGTGGTATAATCCACGGTCCTGGGCTAACTATTTGTTTGTTACAAACTGATTATTGAGCTAACATCCTTTAAAGAGAGAAACTGATATGATTTACATATTAATGATTTGGACGGTAGTGGGTTACGCAGGCACGAGTCATAGCACCAGCACTAAAATGGATTGGCGCCCACTTGGCGAGTTTCACAACACTAATGTGAGTGAGTACAATGCACAAGAAAAGTGCGAAGCCGCTGCTAGACAACTTGGATTAAAGCCCGAAAACTATCGGTGTATTAGAAGCAAATAATCACGGATTCAATTTGACAAATACCAAATTTGGGGTTATAATATAGTCATGAAAACATATATAACATCAGATTTGCATTTTGGGCACAAGAACATCATGAAGTTCTGCCCGGTGTCGCGAGCACGGTTTCGCGACGACGTTTCCTACATGAACGAAGCCATGATTAAAGAGTGGAACGATATTGTTGCTCCGGAAGATACTGTTTACATCCTCGGCGATGTGGCATTTATGAGTGGTAGTGATGCTGGTCGTATCATGAACCGACTGAACGGTCGCAAGATCTTGGTCGAAGGCAACCATGATCGTAAAACGTTGCAAGACGCTACATTTCGCAGTGCGTTTGCAGAAGTCCACAAGTACTTGGATATTACCTACAACGGTACCAAGTGTGTGATGTTCCATTATCCTATTGCAGAGTGGGATCAAATGCACCGAGGTTCTGTTCACTTTCACGGCCATTTGCATGGCGGTACCAGTGGCATGGAAAACTTCCGCTGCCGTGACATGGGAATGGATGCAACTGGAATGATTGTAACGTTAATGGAGGATGCTATTGCATCTGCTATGAAGGGCGAAATTAAAGGACACCATGTCTAACATGATCATTGTTCGTGGTATTCCGGGTTCCGGAAAATCCACGTTGGCTAAAACTCTCATTGGGTTTTACATGCACGTCGAAGCAGACCAGTTCTTTGTTAAAGACGGCATTTACGAGTTTGATATTGATAAAATCGGCGAAGCCCATCGTTGGTGCCAAACTCGAGTATGCGAGCTGATGGATGCTGGCTTTAATGTTGTGGTTTCCAATACCTTTACCACCATTAAAGAATTGCGCCCGTACTTTGAAATCGCAAAAGAACGTGGCATTGTTCCACAGGTAGTAACATGTCACGCACAGTACGGAAATATTCATAGTGTGCCTGAGGAAACGCTGGCTAAGATGAAAAATCGATTTGTGTGGGATATCTCTGAACTGTATCGGGAGTAATTATGGAATTTGTAATTTTGATCCTAGGACTGCTCTTTGTTGTTGGCTACGGCTCATGGAACGATGTCAGTGACGGCGGCGTGCTCATTCTTTGCATGGCTTGGGCTATCGTTTGGGGTTTTTGGCAACCTTTGGCCGCAACACCTGAAGAAAAAGCAGCACAGCAAGCTCAGGAGCAGGCCAAACGTTATGCTAGAGAAACGCCTAAAGTAATTCGCGAAGCTGATGGGTGCCAAATATATGCATTTGAACGCAGTGGCCGAGAACACTACTTTACTCGCTGCCCTGCCACTACCAGTACAGAAACAAACTGGACTGAAAATTGTGGCAAAAACTGCACATCTCATAAACAAGAATCAATTGTAACTAACAACAAGCGTTGACCCATAACCTGATTTGTGCTATAATACAGCATATTAGGAGAAATTATGGAAATCGTCGAAAAAGCTAGGGTATTTGCACTTGCGGCACATGCCGCGGCAGCACAGCTTCGCAAGTACACAAACGAACCCTACATTGTGCATCCACGTGAAGTTGCACAAATTGTTGGTACAGTTCCGCACTCATACGAAATGTTGGCAGCAGCTTGGTTGCACGATGTAGTTGAAGACACTGGAGTAACAATTGAAACTATCCGATCAGAGTTCGGTCCGCAGGTCGCAGAGTTGGTTGGATGGCTTACTGACGTATCCCGACCAGAACAAGGCAACCGTGCAACCCGCAAGGCAATTGACCGAGCGCACACTGCTATGGCTCCTGCCGATGCGCAAACAATCAAACTGGCCGATTTGATCAGTAACTGCACCAGTATCGTTGAACACGATGCAGACTTTGCAAAAACCTATCTCGAAGAGAAGCGCTTGCTTCTCGAAGTATTAACCAAGGGCGATGTTGTTCTGTTGGAACGTGCCCGCAACATTGTGAGCAAGTAACATGGTAGTAATGCCTCCTGAGTTTGTAGCAACTCGTTACCCCGGCTACTTTTGGAATACAACCGAAAAGAAACTGTATTCTATTAAAGTAACCGGCGAACTAAAACCAATGGCTTTCCATAAAGGTGGATTCTTTTACGGAAACAGAGTTGAGCCGGGATATCAAATTAGCGTCAAAGGCCAAAAGCGAACACTGACGCTCGAGTATCTCAAGACGTTGGCACCTGTGCCGACTACCAAGTTTGAACAAATTGGATTGTTTCATGACTAAAGATGAATTGAAGAAGTTTGTAGAGGAAAATCCTAAGCTGGTGTCAAAGCGCCCAGCTGGAGATGGAATCTATGTGCTCAAGTACAAGAAGACTGTGTTCTACGATAACCTGTGGAACGAGTTTCTTGCAGAATGTCGCGGCACTATTGTTGATGAAGACTTCAACATTGTGACTTATCCGTTCACTAAAATTTACAATTACGGCATTGAGTCCCAAGCTCCGGTATTCGGCGACGACGAAGTGGTGCAAGCATTCCGCAAAGTCAACGGTTTTATGGTTGCAATGACTTGGTATAACGGCGATGTGCTAGTGTCTACCACTGGCTCCACCGACAGTGACTATATCGGGTACGCCAAGGAAATGATGCTCAAGCACATGCCGCGGACTGACTGGCAACTAGCATTTGCAAACGATAACATGCAAGGCATGACCTTCATGTTTGAGTGTGTGCATCCCGCTGATCCACATATTATTATGGAAAAGCCGGGTATGTATATCCTGGGATACCGTGAAAACGAGCTAGGTTCTAAAATTGGCCACGATCCAGCAATGCTGCAAGAACTTGGTGAACTTTTTAAGTGCTACGTACCAGAATCTGAAAAGGTTTCTATGCTAGATGTTAAAAAGGCCATTAAGATTTGTACACACGAAGGCTTTGTGTTTTATCACGCAGACGGTCGTGCTGCAAAGATCAAGAGTCCTTACTACTTGACCAGCAAGTGGGTTGCTCGTAACCCACGCACTGATAAACTAGTTGACTTGAAGAAGGACATCAAGCAGAATCTTGACGAAGAGTACTACCCACTAGTTGACGCTATCCGTGCCAACATTGTTGAGTATACTGCATTGGATGAGCAGGGACGCCTTGCTTGGGTGCGCAACCATTTGGGGGTAGCCTAAGGATGAGTATTGGGGAGACTTTGTGAATACCGCTTACCGAGAGGATTACAAGTGGGAACCATACTACACCACTTGGCCACAGCGCATAAACGGTAAGTGGTACTGGCGAAGCTACGTATGGCGCAAACAAGCCGACGACGGCACCTATGTCTACGGCGACGATTTTGACAAATTAAAGGAAGACAAGTAATATGGTGTGGTATACGCTTATGTGGACCCTAATCATTGCGATTGCATTTTGGTTTTTTGGCGGCTGGGTAGGGCAAGACCGATGAAAATGTACATTGTTATCAAAGAGTGGGTTCCAACTGGACATGCCCTAAACACTGCGGCACATGCTGGGTTGGTTGGATATTTAGAGTTTGGTGATCTAGAGCACACCCAAGATTGGCTAAAGAACAGCTTCAAGAAAGTTACCTGTGTGGTGTCGGATGAGGAATTTGAAGATCTTAAACGCACAGTCTCGTTCAATAAAGTACTCACCGAGAGCCGCTTAGACAACGAAGAAGTTGCTATTGTGTTTGCGCCGCGACCACAGGAACAATGGCCCGAAGTTATGAAAACTCTAAGGCTGTGGCGATGAAAATTGGAATTACTGGAACTCGAGCTGGAATGAACGAGCGACAGTTCAGTGACGTTAAAGCATTCCTGCAGGGGCACTACCAACCGGGCAGCGAATTTCATCACGGTGATTGTGTCGGTGTTGACGCTGAAGCTGCAATACTAGCCAAAGAGATTGGTTACAAGATTATCAGCCACCCGGGCCCAGGTCACGATGGCCTGCGAGCTTTTGTAGAATGTGACGAAAGTAGAGAACCACAAAGCCACTTTAAACGAAATCGAACTATCGTGGATACGTGCGATGTGTTACTGGTTGTGCCGTTGCAAAACGAACATCAACCTAGGGGCGGCACCTGGTACACACACGACTATGCTGTGAAAAAAGACAAATCTGTTATAATGGTATTCCCAATAAAGGAAGAAAAATGAAAAATCTACTGTTAATTTGCGTGTCTGCTATTGCCTTATCTGCTTGCGGTGGTCGCACAGACGAAGAAGCCAAAGGCTTGTTGTCTGCTCCTGCCGTTAACTTTGTTGGTGTGTACGAAGGCTGCGAAGTCAAGTACGTGGATCGTGGATATCAAACTAAGAGCTTTTATATTGCCAAGTGCGGCAGTACTACTACCGCTACTCGCAACTACAACGAGCAGTCAGGTAAGACCACAGTGTTTCGCAGCAGCACAGTAATCACACAAGAGCTCGAAAAACTGCAAGCCGAGAAAGCGGCAGCAGAAACAAAAGAACGAGCTCTTGAAAAACTAAGCCTCGAAGAAAAGAAACTACTGGGCATCAAGTAATTGTCGTATGAAATTCTTTAAGAGTAATCATCGCTATAACATGTACAACCAAGGATTCCACTATATCGCGGAATTCAACACAAAGAAACAAGCTGACCGAGAATTGTACAGCCGGCTATGCGAACACATGAAGGAAATGTACGGTCCCCTTAAGACTGAGATCACGGTTGTGAAAGCACAAGGTCTAGTTTTTCCAAAATTTACGCTAAACGACAATTGGCGTGTTGACTACAGGGAAGCGTTAAAACGGCGAAGAATTTATCTTAAAGATGAAACTGCATACACATTCGCAATGCTAAAACTATCATGAAACTAGTAAAACTAAATCGCCGGCATACTGCTTTTAAGGAGCATGGTCACAAGTGGGCCTTTAGATTCGATTCTTACGGCCCTAAGCAAGTTGGCAAGATAGAAAAGATCATGCAGGACATGCATGGTAGCCAATACACATGGAATCCGCGCACATCTAGCGTGTGGAAATCAGGATTCGGGCATGCAGTCCGTGGTGGTCCGCGTCCGTACTGGATTAGTTTTACCAACGAAGCTGACGCAACTGTTGTATTATTGCAACTAAATCTTGACCAATAAACCCATATTTGCTATAATACTAGTATAGCAATTTGGATAAATACTCACATGAAGATTAACGAAGTTACTCAACCGTCGGACAAAGCCCTGTTTGAATCCTTTAACAAGGACAACAATACTGGTTTTGCTACCGAAGATCTTGTGAAGATTTTCCGCACCCACGAAGCTAACAACTGGGAAGAAACCACTTTTGAAGACGAGTTGGAACACCTGACTATGTTGGAAGAAATGGATAATGCCGCAGCCAAATAAAAAACCCATGCTTCGAGGCGATGATTATCGCTGGCAAGTTGACCCAACAAATCCAAAACGCCCAGTTCGTGGCTCAGTATTAAATAGTCTTAAAGCATTTCTAACGCTAAAAAGACAAAATCCCATGCAGCCGTATGGATCCAGTGACAAGCCGTTTAGATCCGACGGCTTCTTTGCAAACGAGGTTCCGGGTATTGCCCACGCACACATCACACACGATTTAAGCGTTGTGTACAAAATGTCAGGCGGGGTATTGCACCTATTTGGAATCTATTCACACGATCAGCTAGGCACTGGTCAGCCCCAAAACGTGAACAAGCAAAAGTCAATGGCTGCTAAATTCTCTAACATGAAATTTTCTGAATAATTTCGGTTGCGGAGTAACTCCGTTTTTGCTACAATAGAGTTATTGTAAACAAAACGGAGTTGGACATGCAAATCGAGCGTTTCAAACAAACCCAAAAGTTTCGCGTTATTGTTGGTCAGGCATGTTTCTATGCCACTGCTAAACAGATCCGCGACGGCGTGGGCGACTTTATGAAGTGCAATGCTGCCACTCAAAAGGCTCTGGACACTCTGGAATTCCAGCGTAGTGGTACCGATTTGCTGGCGTGTTCTACCGGTCTTGCTGGTACTTGGGAAGGACTGCAAGTTCAACTGAATGTGGCGTGAAAATGAGTGACGCCACTAACACTAACAAATACATCATCATGTGGGACTGCTACGGTCTCGAATCGTGCGTAGATGTAACTGAAGACTTTGATCGCGCAAATCAATTTGACAAAGAAAGTATCTTTGAGCGCATTAAGGATCCAGAAAATCTGCCAGTTAACCAATCCATGGTTCACATTACTCGCACTATCAATATGATGCAGATGCGAGCACGATTTAACCCACAACGCAATTACGAGATCTATTACATTGTGGCAACCGAAGGCATTACAGAAGAATCAATCCGTGATTACTTTGACGACAATCCACAAGGTGCAGCAGATGTTATTCGTGAACGAGGCACTAAACTTTGGAGTGATCGCTCCACTACCGAAAGGGTAATTAAATGATACTTCAAGTTATTGGGTGGCTGGCCTTGGCCTTTGTGCTAGGATCTGCTACACTAGCATGGCTGTTAACTGCACTTAACGGATTGGGCACATGGAATATTGGCGGAGTCCCAAATACTGCCAGTACCAGAGTCACAATTTTGTGTGTTGGGGCAGCAATCGGCTATTTGTGGTACGAGTTGTTTGCAAATAGCCCGTTTACTATTACTGTTACAAGGATCGCATCATGAACGATAAAGAAAACCCACTGTATAGCTTTCGCCTGGTTATCCCCACCGAGGCATTGATTGAATTTCAAAAGGCGTTTGCTGATATGGCCCAGGAGCATGAGGACCAACTCATTGAAATGACCGGCTACGCTGAAGCAAACGAAGTCATTGCCAGCATTAAGGCTAAACTGTGAAGCCATTTACAGATCTGTTACTGTCAGTTCACAACGGGGAGATTGATGTTGCTGAACTAACAGTTGAGCAACAAGAAGTGGTTCTAGCGGGTTATAAAGAGCTTGCTGAATCCTTGCTTGGAGATCCAGAGTTTAACAACATGGCGGAAATTATTCTAGATGTAATCGATGCGGTTGGCCCAATGGACCCGTTTGACGCTGCGATTGCCGAAGCCGAGTCACGTGGCAGCACATACTGGGACTTGGAAACTTCTAGTACCCATTAACACAGCATAAAACTAAAACAAACCCGCCTTTGTGCGGGTTTCCTTTTGGCCGGCTAAATACACATATGAGTTACTCCTACCAACAATCGTTTAATGCCACGCTTAACGCTCTCCCTAAAGATCAGCGTCGAGACTACAAACTTGCAAACATTGCAGCCGTTGATCGTCAACAAGTAGGCACACCAAGTTACAGAGAGTACAATCAGTATACTAGCCCCGGGACAGTAGCACCTACAGAAGGTCGTCCGTGGACTAAACTATAATAGGACACAAACATGAAAGCAGCAGAAATACTACGCAGCCTAGCTGACGTTATCGATCGTGCAGAATCTGGCACAGCAGCCGCGGAAGTTCCGCAACAAGATCAGAATCCAAAGTTTCACAAAGTTGAAGTACCAAATGACGATGCAGGAGAGCCTTCGTCTATGATTAACCCATTGCAACAGAAGTTAGAGTTACTTAAGAAAGCAGTCGGTGTTGACAGCGTATACGACGATTCTGAATCAGATCCATTGGACCAAATGAAGAAAATGGCAGGAATTCAAGTAGTGGCTCAAGCTGGCGAAGACGCAGGAGAGTAATACTGTGGGATATACCAAAAAGATTAAGGCCGGCCTAGTACAACAAGATTACACACAATTTGTTGGTGAGCCAGGCACACTATTTTACAATTACGATAATGGTACCTTGCGCCTTAGTGATGGTGTAACCCCAGGCGGAACCGCCGTTAACTTGATTGGCGATTTCAATGACATTGCCATCGGAAATATTACCGTTGATGGTACAACGATTTCCCCTAACACCCCAAACTCTGCTATCAACATTGCATCAACTGGCACCGCTCAAATCAACTTAGTTGGCCGAGTGCATGTTCATAGTGATGGCAACGTAGCCGGCACTCCGTCGATTAGTGTTAAATCCGACGGTCAAGTAGTTATGCTTGTTCCCCATGTAGATAGCATACAAGGCGCAGTAAACATTGTTGGCAATGCTACAGGTGCATACGTTAATCCGCAAAACACCGGCGTTATGCTACACATCACTGGTCAGCAAAGTGATCCAGGTCGATTATATCTTGACAGTGTTGGCGAGCGAGCAGTTTATGCTGGACGTAGGTATAACGGAACTCCCGAATCACCGACCGCAGTGCTTAATAACGAGATTATTGCACGTTACGGCGGAACACCGTATACCAGCACAGGCTGGCCAACTCTAACTACAGCTCGAATTGACTTTGTTGCAAACGAAAATCAAACTGGTTCGGCACAGGGTAGTAGAATTGAATTTTGGTCTACCCCAGTAGGATCAACTACACCTACTCGCCAGGGTTATTACGATGGCACTGGACTAAATGCTATTAACCTAACAACCACTGGCCGTGCTAACATCACTAACATGAATGTTACCACAAACACTCCAGTACTAACTGTTTCTGCAAACGCACAAGGACTAACCAAAGTTGCGGCAGTGGGCGGAACCATCGCACAGTTTACACACAAAGATGCACAGCGCGGTCTTGTTATTCAAGACAACTACGGTATCGATCCGTCTGTTCTAACCACTGGCGGTAACTATACATTCCGCACAGCTCGTGGTACTAACGCAAGTCCAACCGCAGTGCAGTCTGGAGACATCTTAGGTGAGATTGGCGGAGCAGGTTGGGGAGCAACTGGCTATGGCGGTATCTTTGCCGCAAGTTTGCGATTCGTTGCTAACGAAAACTTTTCTGACAGTGCTCGCGGAGGTAAGGCTGTTATTCGTTTAATACCGCAAGGAAGTAATACTCCTTTAGATGCATTAACCTTAACTCCTAGCTCTCTAACATTAGCAACCGGTGCAAGTATAACTGGTAGATTGAGAGCCACTGCTGGAACTACCAGTGACCCAAGTATTCAATTGGAAGCCGGTCCGTTGCCGACTGTGTCGGTTCCAGGCGCTATTACTTACAATGGCGTTGCTTTGTACGCGGTGCCACAAGATGGTGAGATTGGCGTATTGCCTGCAGAGCAGACATTTGTTTTAAATGCAACGCGAAACTTAACAGCTGGCGTCACTACTGCACAGAGCATATTTGGTAAAACCGTCCACGTTAGCGCCAACACCCGCTATCACTATGTGCTTAACGCAGTAGTTCTTAAGAACGGTAGTTCAAGTAACACACCTACCCTCAATTATGGGCTGGCGTTAAACGCAGGGGCTTCGTTGTTTGCTCACGGATATCAGTGTATATCGTCGGTAGGAACAAGTGGTGCAGCTATAACCGAAATTAGATCGTCAAGTATGATGAGCAACTACCTTACCACTGGATTTAGCACCGGTGTGCCAGTAACGGCTGCAATGGCTGTTGCTACTGCATACGCCACAATCGAAATCCGTGGCTGGTTTAGCACCAACCTTGCTGGCACAATTGATTTCCAACTTGCATTTAGTGATGCCCCGAATACCAGTTGCTCAGTGCAACCAACATCCAGCGTCCGTATGTACCCAGTTAGCGCCGCCGGTGCAGATACTTCAATTGGTACCTGGGCTTAACCAAACTCTTTGACTTTGCCAACATCATAACGTATAGTGTAGGACTAAACCCCTATAAATATACGTTATGATATTTGGATACTTTACCCTCTTTGTTGCGCTCATTATCAGCGCCGTGGCAGAATACTACTCGATTGTGGGTCTTACTGCTATCTTCTCCGCAGCCTTTTGGCCCATTGTTATCATGGGCGCCAGTCTTGGTGTTGGCAAGGTCACTGCCGCTGTTTGGCTCAAACTGAACTGGGAACGTGCTAGCTGGACATACAAGTTATACCTTGTGCCAGCAGTGGCATTCCTAATGGTGCTTACCAGCATGGGCATCTTTGGTTTCCTATCAAAAGCTCACAGTGATCAAAATTTAGTATCCGGCGATTCAATGGCCAAGGTAGCAATATACGATGAGAAGATTAAGACTGCAAAAGATAACATTGATGCTAACCGAACTGCACTCAAGCAAATGGATGCAGCCGTTGATCAGGTTATGGGGAGAAGCAATGATGAAAAGGGTGCTGACAAAGCAGTTAGTATTCGAAGAAGCCAAGCTAAAGAGCGAGCTAGACTTTTGGCAGAGATTGAAGTTGAGCAAAAGAAGGTGGCCGCATTATCCGAGGAGCGAGCTCCTTACGCTGCTGAATTCCGGCGCATTGAAAATGAAGTTGGTCCGATCAAGTACATCGCCGCATTGGTCTACGGCGATAATCCTGATTCAAATATTCTTGAGAAAGCCGTACGACTTGTTATTAT
>JACCDY011182180.1_pt1 | contig 17576 bp, 16 predicted proteins | sample 7446391 | NCBI WGS metagenome assembly JACCDY01 (sample SAMN15323451, study PRJNA562643) | freshwater metagenome | isolation source: river surface water | place: USA:Blue River Watershed | collected 2017-08-18
ATTGTTCCTACAAGGACGCCGGTGAACAAGTGCGACAAGTGCAACATTCCCGTTGCGAGCGGCGGCTGCAAGTGCAACACCAATTGCGACTGCATCACTACGACGACGCCTACGACCACACCGACTACCGCGCCGACCAGGAGGCCGGTCAACAAGTGCGATAAGTGCAACATTCCCGTTGCGAGCGGCGGCTGCAAGTGCAACACCAATTGCGACTGCATCACTACGACGACGCCTACTACTACGCCTACGACTGCGCCGACCAGGACGCCTGCACCGACCACGACGCCTGTTATTGGCGGCGGCGGTGGTTGCGATAGGCGGTGCTACGCTCCGGTTGAACAGGGCGGCTGCATTTGCGACAGCAGCTGCAGCTGCGTTACAGGCTCTGCGCCGGTCGTCGACAAGTGCGCCAAGTGCAGGACCCCCGGATACATGGGCGGCTGCGTCTGCAACTCGGACTGCGACTGCATCGCGCGCTCCAAGGGCTGCACGCTCAAGTCATATGGCCGCGGCGTCGGCTTTGTGCCGAACGCGTGCCCCCCGAACTACGAATCGGACGGCCTCCTCCTGTGCCTGCCTGTGTGCGCAAGCGGCTTCCACGGCAACCTGAACGTATGTTGGGCGAACTGCCCGGCGGGATTCCACGACGACGGCGCACATTGCCGCAAGCCTGCTTCATACGGCCGTGGCGCGGGCTACGCCGCGTGGGATTGGGATAGGTGCATGCGCGACAACCCGGAGCGTGGCTGCGAGTGGAGCGGTCTTATGATCTACCCCAAGTGCGCGCCAGGCTTTCACGCCGTCGGCTGCTGTGTCTGCTCGCCCGACTGCCCATCGGGCTTTCCAGACATCGGCGTTAGCTGCAGAAAGCCATCGTACGGCCGCGGCGTGGCCATCAGCCGCGTGTGCCCCGGCTCGGACCAGTGGACCCCTGGAGGCCTGTGCTACCCGCGGTGCGCGGACGGTTATAATGGCGTCGGTCCAATGTGTTGGTCTAACACGTGCCCGTCCAGCAACCCCGACCGGTGCGGCCCCTTTTGCGTGCTGCCGGGCACGTGTTCGGAAGTCACCTTTGAGGCCCTCAAGGCGGGCTATGACATTGGATCGTTTGCATTCAAGACTGCCAGATGCGCTTCCGGCGACTTGGCCGCATGCATTAAAGGGGTGGAAAAGATCGGCGATACCGCGGATGCCGCCGCATGGATTGCGAACAACATGCCCAACTGCGTTTGATCAACTACACAGACTTTGAAATACTTTGACAGACTTTGAAAGAATTTTGAAAGAACTTTGAAAGATTTGTGCAGAGCTACCCAAGCTTCCCCCCGTCCTGGGCGAGGATGACGGTGATCAAGTGCGGCACATTTCATTTTCATTTTGTTACTTGTCGCTATACAGTGTATATATGATGTGTGTATATGCGGTGTGTATATATGGAGTTTAAAAAGCATTTGTGTAAATATGTGAAAAAGTTGTAAATCCTAAACCGAGCAACAGAAGATGGACCATACCACAATAGACATGATCGTGGCAGTGGACCGAGAGTATGGAATAGGGAGAGGCGGTTCGATACCGTGGGACGTGCCCGAAGATCAAGCCCGATTCGCCGCATTGACAAGAGGCAGCGTGGTCGTGATGGGTTACAAGACGTGGCAATCGCTGCCGGACAAATCGCGTCCTTTGCGTCATCGTTTGAACATAGTCGTCATACGCGGCGGCGGCGGCGACGATGCTGATGGTCTAGGGGTTTACATCAATAATAGACCACAGATGGACGTTTTCTTCTTGACGCTGGAACAATTAAACGATGCCTTGAGCATCTTACATGTGGCGGCGCCCGGTTTGAGAGTGTGGATCATCGGCGGAGTGAGCCTGTATGAACGCTTCATAGGAATCGCGAGGCGCGTTTACGTGACGCAAGTGGATTCTTCCAACGCGTGCGACCGGCATTTTCCGCGTGGCGCACTGGAGAGTCTCTACTACAGGTTGGAGCAGGATGGTTCTGATGTGATGGTATCGTCCGGGGTCGGTGGGGTCAAGTACTCGTATCATACGTACGCTTTACGTCGCTAAACGGGTACTTGATAATTTCGCGCAAAAGACCCCATCACAAAAAAAATTGAACACGCCAACGCAGCTAAAACGACTGCATAAACGCGTCATTTGCACAATGCCGTGCGTAGTATACGTGTTGGAATGTTTGCATGGCCGCTTCTACGTCGGCCGCTGCGCCGCTGCCAGATTGAGGTCGCGGCTTCTTGAACACCGATCCGGTAGGGGTGCGGCATGGACGCAACGATTTCCCGCCATTCGTGTCGTATCTTGCCGTGAGAGCGCTGACCCGTTGGACGAAGATTACACGGTCCTTCGGTACATGCGTGTTCACGGCATCGCCAACGTGCGCGGTGGGACGTACTGCCAAGTCGACTTGCCACGCCGTCAAATTGAGTCGCTCAATGAGCAGCTCGATCACGCCGCTGGGCGGTGTGTGCGATGTGGCGGTGTGGGGCACTTTGCGCGCGAATGCCCCGATGATGCAGCAGATGATTTATCCGTATGCTTTCGGTGTGGTCGCCACGGCCACTGGACCAATGCGTGTAATGCGCGTCGACATGTCAATGGGTGGACACTATGATTTGTTTGATTTGTTTATTTATTTACGTATGATTTGTTCATCTCTTGTGGCGACCAAAATGCTGTCCACAAAAAATGTTTAACAACTAGCACCGCGCTCTCACGCGTCTCAACGGCTCCTCGTCCGTCGTGTCGTTTGCGACCACGGTTGTTGTCCATGGTGTCCGTGTGCGTGTCCGTTGTGTGTGTGTATGTATGTGTGTGTATGTATGTGTGTGTATGTATGTGTGTGTATGTATGTGTGTGTATGTATGTGTGTGTATGTATGTGTGTGTTGTGAAAGGTGAGTTGTGAATTTCAATCGCGGCATTTCAATTTTTTTGTTTTTTCTGGAAGTGGACGAGTGTGATGGCATTGTCGAAACTTCCAACGACTCACGACCGAGACCGTTGACCCGAATTATAAAAAATTGACGATGCCTGGGGCATGTCATCCCAGCAGTCACTAGACCTCAAACAAACATGGCGCAGCTCGTGTATTCAAACGGGTCCATCCAGATCCGCGAGAACGAGGTCCACCCCAGCATCGCCAAAGCGTTGCTGGCCCGGCCGGACAACGTCCTCATCACGGACCTCGTCAGGCTCCGTACGAGATGTGTGTTGCCCGACCCGCGCAAGAAGGAGCTGACGATCAGTGCAACCTACAGGCTGGCAGTGACTGGCTCAGCGGGATGCGCCCGATGCCGGAAGACTGTTCCCTTGAATGTGGACCAGTGCCTTCACGCCCTGTGTGAGACGGTCAGCGGCGGTGACACACTTGCCTACGATGGCTTGGTGTGCACCACATGCGTGGACGCTGCTCTGAAGAATGGCGAGATCACAATTGGACGAGCACCAGAGCCCGGCTACGTGATGTGTTCTGCCTTGATGGTAAAGGACCGGTCCGACGATGGCAGCCGCATGTATGCACTCGACGTGACGTCGGTCACTGACATCCTCGTGGACGCACACGAGAATGTCAAGTTCTACCGTGGGTTTGAGAGCATCTATGACTGCTCGGACGTGAAGGCCGAGCTGCGGCGCGAGCTGCGGGCCAGGCTGGCTGTCCGTGTGTGGAAGCTGCGGGTGGCCCAGGCCAAAAAGGCGCGGGTTCAGTGGACACGGTATTGTGCGGCCAAGGCGTTAGGTACCTACATGGACCCGGCGTGTGGCGACCGGATCATGACCTTCATGTGATGGATAGATGATAAGTCATCGTGTCGTACTATTTTTTTCTGGCAGCGCCGATATCCTCGACGATGGAACGGGCGTCGGGACGAGCAATTGTTTTGTCACAAACCTATGAAAAATCGACATCCTTGACGATGGAGGACTCTCATGGACGTGACTCTCATGGCCACGCAGCTCGGTCGGTCGCTGGGATCCCCCCATCGCCTGGCGGCGACGGGCCCCCCCCGACTCCCTCGGTCGCGCGTTCTCGGTCGTCGGCGTGCATACGCCGACTCACTCGCCATAATCGGCGCCCTTGGCGCGATAAGAGGACATGGGCGTGTGCGAGAGTGCGTGTGTGCAGGATGCAACGCTGATGAGCCAACTCGAAACCGAGCATACAAAAGAAAATTGAATTTCCCATTCCCCTTACATAACCACGCGCGCATACACACAACAATCTTAAATGACCTGGGACCCCGTCAGACCTGTGATCACCTTCCACCACGATGCCTTTTCCAGCACCCGCGTCCGCCGGCTTGGCGCGGCAGCTCACCGCTCACGGTGCTCGAATCGTCTTGACGCAGATCTCTCGCGATGCAGACGGTGCATTAACATCCAAGGTCAACATCATTCGCTTGAGGGCCGATCAGTTGGACGAGCAACGCGCCAAGCTCTTGATGGAGCTCATGCACACCTCGTTCATCGAGCACGACGAGCTCAGTACCTTCTGGGATCAAGGGCAAACGACGTTTGAGGATGCCGGTCTGTCACGGAGCCATGCTCTGCTTCTCCTGCTGCTCAACAATAACCCCTTGGAGCCCCATGAGGAAGCCATCTACGCGCTTGAGCTCAACAAGACACGTGAGCAACTTGCCGCGCTCAACGGCGCATGGCGCAACTTCGTCTGGTACAACGGCAACGACGAGGCCGGGCTATGGCTCTTTCATGGACAACAACATGCAATCATGGCGACAAGACACGCCCAGGCTTTCAACGCGACGACGTCGTGGAGGGTGCCGACCATCGCGCTGACGTTTGTGTTCCGGGATCAGGGTACCCATGAATACTTTGAGATGATCGATGTGCAAGACCGTGAGGCAACGATTGCGGCTGCAATGTTGCAAGCCGATACGCGTGCAAATCTCGAGGATGATATCGATGGTGACGACGAAGGCGAAGGCGAAGGCGAAGGCGATGACGAGGACGAGGACGAGGACGAGGATGAGGACGAAAATGAAGTGGCCATGCAGATGTTGTTTGATGAGTGAGAGAGAGTGTGTGATGCTTTCACCGTTTCTTTCGTCTTACAAACCGTACCACGACAGACCGTACAACCCATGAAACCACCGTGACATTGTAAACACTATATAGCCCGACCTTGTGCCCATAGAAACCTTGCTCTACCCTACCGAACCAATACATACCCTCACGAAAAAATGGCCAAGTCCATTCAGTCGTTCGTCAATGGCCTGTGCGACAAGACGGCGCGGATCGCTATCGGTGATCTGGTGTGGGGCACAAACACGACGTGCTATTTCCACAAGGCCAACGTGGACTCGTGCATTTGCATCCTCGTGGAAACCGGTATGACCGGGCATTGGATGGCGATGATTTCCGTCGAGGACGACCTTGGCAACACGACGGCAACAATGGAGTGCCTGGACTTCCTCGATGGGTTCTGTATCACGGAAATGCCCATGTATGCCGTCGATGAGGAGGGAAACATTGACTATGATACGTACGTGGATTTGCCGTTTGTCGAGTATGACGACGTTGATGTCGTTGTGTCGGAGACCTGCATCAAACACATCGCTGCGGACAAAGTTGCAGCTGCCGTTGCCGCGATGCGCAAGGTTGTTGCATGAACATCACCGATAAAAGAGATTGTGTAAGAGGTACACCCCCTATCAAGAAAGGGCACGATGCAGAGTCAGCACAAAAGATGGTTTTACGGCCCGAGTGTAAACCCTTAAAGTGGGTCCACGTCGGCATATGATGAAAAAAATTGAAAATGCTGATGGACATGCCTGTAAATTTCACACGACTCACAGGCCATCTCTCACGATTCAGAACGTTGCTCGATCACGTGGACACACAATCTTGCCTATCAGGCTCCTCCATCGCAGGGGCAGAGCCTTCGACAACATGGCGTCCAGGCCGTCATCGCCTTCGTCGCTATCGTCGCTATCGTCTGCCTCATACAGGCCCTCGTCGCCGTCGACGCCATCGACGCTCTCTTCTGGGTCGTCTCGGCCATCGTCGCCCTTGTCGCGTCGCTCCATCAGGTACTGGAGGAAGGAGACGGATCACTACTACCTCGCTCTTAACCTTGAGTGGGAGTTGAACATGCCGTCGACCCTGTCGGACATATTTTCAAAGAGTCGGGTCTACGCCTTTGCCGACGGCTACAGGCCCGAGTGGGACGATATGAATCACAAGGGCAAGTACATGCTCACCTTTAGGATTGCCGACAAGGGGATGACCCCCCTTCAGCACATCCAGCGCGTCGAAGCCACGTACAAGAGAATGCTCGCGGAGCTCCGCACGCCCCGAGCATGGGGAGAGTATGCCGTGGGCATCTCATCGTCAAAGACGGGTGCGATTCAAGTGTGGCTCGGTGAAGTCGATGTGGCCGTCGCCAAGACCGCATTCCACGAATGGATATGCGATACCCTCGACCTCGATCAGCACAGGGTCGTCATCGAGCACAAAAAGCACGACCACCGGCCGCATGACCTCATGGACAAAGCGCTGCCGAAGCTTCGTGAGGCGTACGCTCGGATTCGCAACTTGCGGGAAAAGTGTGCGGCCATGGGCATGCAGCTGGACTCGAGCGACTGGAGGACGGTCGACCATGCGATGAAGCTCCTCGTGAACGTCTATAGGAGGTATGCCCACAGCAAGGGTGTGCGGTTTGATGAGTATACCGGCGTCATGTCCACAAACGCGCAAATCATCGACGATGTTTGGAACAACTACGTCAACAAGAACGAGTTGAGAGAGGCCTTTGTGGTCACGTACGATGCCATGCGGGGTGCGTCCAACGCGGGCTTGATATGGAACAACGGTACGCGCGAGGGCTTTGAGGAGAGCATGAGCAGGTTGCTATACAGCGTCTCGGAATGGGCTTACTTGAAGAGCGCCGAACAGAATCGGCTGCAACACAATGACCCGACTGTGCTCGATGTGCACCACCACGACGCGAACGGGTGCAGGCATGCGGTCAACAAGTTCTTGGCGGAGATGTCCGCGAAGAAGAAGACGAATATGCGCATCATCACGGGTTGGGGCAAGCACAGCCCGAACAATGTGCCGGTCCTCAAGCCCAGGGTGCAAGAGATGCTGGCGCGCTGGGACGGGTACGTCGTGACGGAGCCCTTCCGGAACACGGGGGTGCTCGTGATCAACGTCAAGAAGAAGACGAGGTGGTGAAGTTATTTAATTTTTTTACCCGTGTACATTATGCTGAGGATCTGATCCTACTTGAAGGTCATGGACAAGACATGCAAACAACCTATCGGCATCGAGATGGCCAAATACTTTCCGTGTAGCGACGATGTGACCGTCGACTGGAATCAGCTTCGGATTCACGACGTTGGCAAGTACTCTATATCGCGACCCGACGATGCCGAGGATATTTTGCGGACCATTGTCAACGTGATGAACATGATTAGCGGAGGAAGCTTTCGCCCCGACGCAGCGACAATCGTCGATGGAACGGCGTGCGTCGGAGGTGATTCTATTTCATTCGCCCGCGTCTTTAAAAAGGTAACGTCTGTCGAGCGAGATCCCGACACGTTTCGATTGTTGGCCAATAATTTGGGGGTGTATGGACTGTTAAACACAAAGGTACACCCCATCAACGCGGACCTTATGACGATGCTTTCCGATGCCGCGTCGATCGCATACAATTGCGATGTGTTGTATATGGACCCTCCGTGGAATCGTCCGGGTCAACCTTGGCATTCGCAGTTGAAGACTCTAATGTTGTACCTTGGCGCGACGCCCATAGATCAGGTCGTACAAAATGTCCTTGCCAACAGCGATCTGAACCGCCGCAAGAAACCGCATATGATCGTCGTCAAGTGTCCAGGCAATTTCGACCTGCGGCGCTTCGTCAAGGCGCTGCCCGACGTCGCCGTTATCGTCCACCCGGTAAAATCGTTCCTCGTGTTGATGTGCATCAATCCGCATTTTATGAAACGTCAAGGATGGTCTAGATCAGCGACTACGACCATTGCAACAAATCGAAAAGCGTCACGAACAAATAAAATTGCATTTGATACGACGATGGCGACAAAGAAAATTGCACCATTGCAGGATGGACACACGAATTAGCGCGTGACGATGAGGAGCTTGAACTTGTCCCGCACGCTCACGCAACGCACATTGTAGCACCATCCCAGCGAGTCCTTGAACTCCGCAAGGGCAAAGTTGTTCGGCACCTTTACAGCAACCAAACGACGGCGGTGGTGACCCCGAATCGTGATGCGCAGCGTCTGCCGAACCACCTCGGAAATGTCCATGCCGCTCAAGCTAAGGCTCACAGATGCCTTTGTCTTGTACTCGGGACCGCCCCACGGCGGATCAAAGTACACGATAGGCGCAGAGAACCTCGCAAAGCACTTTGTATAGTCGTCATGCAACAGCCGAATGCGGCTCTGGTCAATCGGACCACACTGCTCGCGCGTGTTCTCCTGTAGGAGCTTGAAGTTATCATCCTTCATCTCGACGGCGGTGACCCGCCTGAAGTAACGCAAGAAGGTCAGCGCATCGCCACCCATGCCCGCCGTCGCGTCCACAATTTCCGATATGTAGACCCTGTGTTTGCGCGCCGCGGCCACAATCTCCGTAGCGATCGCACGAGCGTCGACCGGTCGCGTGAGCGAATACCTTCCCTCATCGTTCACACGAAGCATCATTGCGACCTTGTGGATGAGTTGAGAGCCTCAGTACTTGAATTGTGGGTTGCTCTTGTGACTTTTGCTCTTGTGACTTGCTCTAAGAAAGTGTCATGTAAACATTCAATTTTTCTCAAACACAGTCGACGGTCATTGTTGCAAGATCGAAAACCATCAAAAACTCATCGTTTTGTGACTCATTCTACTTCATTTTTTTGGTGACAAGAACGTAAAAAACGCAAATGGTTGTGTTTACCAAAGACCCCTAGCAATACGGAGGGCGCGCCACACGGCCTCGTTGCCTTTCTCGATAGCAAACATCATCGCCGACTTGCGCATGTAGTTAATCGCGTCGACATCAATGTTGGGAACGGCCAGCAGCCGCGCCACCATGGCCTCGTGGCCGTTCTTGGCCGCGTGCATCAGCGCCGTCGTGCCCGTATAGTCGGGAAGGTTTACATCAATATCGGGAGCGGCCAGCAACACGTTCACCACAAGCGCGTGCCCGTACAAAGCCGCCAGCGTCAATGCCGTGTGACTCCCATGGTAGGCATTGACGTCGACGCCCGGAGCGGCCACCAGCAGCTCCACCACGTCCTCGTGGTCGTTCTCGGCCGCGAACATCAGCGCCGTCTTGCCATCATCGTCGGTCCAGTTGACGTCGACACCGGGAGCGGCCACCAGCAGCTCCACCACGGCCGCGTGGCCTTTCCTGGCCGCGAGCATCAGCGCCGTCGTGCCCTCATTGTTGGCCCAGTTGACGTCGACACCAGGAGCGGCCACCAGCAGCTCCACCACGGCCGCGTGGCCGTTCCTGGCCGCAAGCATCAGCGCCGTGTCTTCATCATCATCGTTGGCATTGACGTCGACACCGGGAGCGGCGGCAACAAGCAGCTCCACCACGGCCGCGTGGCCGTTCCTGGCCGCGAACATCAGCGCCGTCGTGCCCATCTCGTCGGCCCAGTTGACGTCAATGTTAGGAGCGTGGATAAGCATCGCCACCACTCCTGCGTGGCCATTCTCGGCCGCCAGCATCAACGCCGTGTATCCATTACCAAAGGCGTTGACGTTGACGCCGGGAGCGGCCACCAGCAGCGCCACCACGGCCTCGTGGCCATTCTCGGCCGCCAGCATCAGCGCCGTCTTTCTGTACAAGAAGGTCATAAAGTTGACGGTGATGCCGGGGACGTCAAGCAGCAGCGCCACCACTCCTGCGTGGCCGTTCTCGGCCGCAAACATGAGCGCCGTCCCGTTGTCATTGGAAAAGTTGACGTCAATATCTTGGGCTTCGAGCAACAGCGCCGACACCACGTCCGTGTGGCCGTTATCAGCCGCCAGCATCAGTGCCGTCATCGCGGTTTGGTCGTCGGCGTTGACGTTGATGTCAGGTGCTCGGAGCAGGGAGATAACCGCCACGTCGTGGCCGTTTTGAGCCGCGTACATCAGCGCCGTCATCTCGGTATAGGGGTTCGTGGCGTTGACGTCGGTCTCGGGATCGTCCAGCAGGAGCTCCATGATTCCGACGTGGCCCTTTTCGGCCGCAAGCATCAGCGCCGTTTTGCCACGCGCGTTCTTGGCGTTGACATTGGGACAGAAAGCCATGAGAATCGTCTCTGTCAGCTCCTCAAAGCCCTTTTCAGTTGCCACCATAAGCGCCATCGTTTCATAATCGTTGTCCGCATCTTCCTCGTCGTCGCCACCACCACCATTGTGGACGTTCTCAAGGGCCTCGTGCATGTCCTCAATAATCTCTTTGAGAACCTCTTTGAGAACTACGTCGATAACGAGCCCGTAGACGTCATCATCCTCTGAAGGGCAGCGCTCGATCGCCTTGCACAGAGCCAGCTTTCGTCCGTGTAGCATGATCAGGCGCTCGGCCATGATATGAGAACGCCTCGCATACAGGCTCTTGCAGAGTCCCACAATGGTCTGTGCATCGGCCCACGTGGGTGCCGCGATTGCAATACGTTCCCACACGAGGTCTGGCAAGTACATTGTGTGTAGGTGAGTGTGTGTAGGTAGAGTGTGTGTAGGTGTGTAGAGTGTGTAGGGAGTGTAGGTGTGTGTAGAGTGTGTAGAGTGTGTAGGTGTGTAGAGTGTGTAGAGTGTGTGGTTGGTTGGGATAAATGTCAAATTTCTTGATGCATCGATGAATTTGGAATTGCATCATAAAGACAACACATCATGCAATTGTGTCAAGATATTACAATCATTATATCAGATCTTTGACAAATGTCAACGTCGCGCAACGCCTCTACGGCAACCAAAGGATGGGTGTATTGGATCAAGGAACGCGAGTTTGTGAGACTGCAAGAGGACGTTTGGAAAATTGGACGCACAACGAACTGGGCACAACGATATGCGCAATATCCAAAGGGCAGCGTCATCATGGCGATGATTGCGGTGCACGATTGCAAAGTGGCAGAAGACGAGTTGATCAAAGGTTTCCGCCGGCGTTTGATTGCACGCCCAGATATAGGACGTGAATACTTTCAAGGCGAATCCCACGTGGTAGGGATGTTGTTTTGCAACATAGCCAGCCAATTTATTTGCGACAATATTTCAACAATTAACCATGACACATCAACCGTTGCGGAGTCGTTGAGTACTTGTAGCCATGAAGATGATAATGATACCGACTCGTTGGAACAGTCAGAGCCACAAGATCCCACAACATCGGGATCTACATCCACTGCCGTTGAAGCAATCCACGGCGTGACAAACGACTTTGACTTGAACCTGTTCAAATACGTAAGCGATCAACGTGCGGAGCTTGAGGCGGGCCCCATAAAGCTGACAATATTCTATGACGGGTTTGTAGAATGGGTCAGGCGCCATCCGTGTATGGCCCGAGAGCGTCGTGCAAGTGGAGAGGGCACCATGATGCAGGCGGTCACCAGTTTGAAAAAGCAATTTGGTGTGGCAACGGAAACGAGCGAAGAAGGCATCCTCTTGCGGTTTGATGCAACGATGCGTTCCAAGAACGCAGAGCGTACAAGCGTGTTGGAATTCGCACAAAAGCACGTTGTGAGATCACAAGGTTCATACTTTACTTTGGCCGAAGCCAAGGTTGCTCTGGAGAAATGCGGGTATACACTTAGCATGGTGTCGCAACTAAAGTCCGAGCTCGAGAAGGCGCTTGGCGTGCAATGCCGCGCGTTCAAGTGGCGCGATGGTGCAAAACGCAACAACGTCTTTGATAACCATAAACTAGATGGTGTGCTGTGAGGACCATTTTTCATATCACTCTGGATGTTGATGATGATAAGTCAGATAAAGCAGAAAAATAGTAAGCGTATTAATCAAAAAGGGATTCTTAATCAAAAAACCTTTCAATGACGGAGGTCGCCACAGCGCGTGCGTGTGCAACGCTATCGAAAAAGCGCTATGATGCGATCGGTGCGGGTGTGCGGGAGTTGGTCAATGACGATGCGGTGTATGAATCCATTATGCGTCACGTGTGCGCGGTGATGAACTTTGACCCGACCGCACAGACATACACGGAAGAGGTAAAGCTAAAATCCAAGGCGGCGCGCGACAAGAAGATGGTAGAACACGGCAAGTCAACGTACGAGTTGACACGTGCCCGCGATTATTATGTAGCAAACAAAGAACGTCTCAACGCGCGTCGAACCGAAAACGCGCGGTTGAAGAAACTTGCCGCCGCGGCGGCTTCAGCATCAACGTTCGTTGCGTCTGACGCATAAAGAACTATTTTTGTTATTTTTTTCTAAGTATACGTTATATAACGAGATGTCGTCATCAAATTGTGAATTGACGCGCTTGGAAACGTACTTGCGCAAAGAGTTCCCAGAGTGCGTGTTGATCCCTTGCGGTGGCACATCGAAATCACCCCGTTGGTCGCACAAAGATGTGCCCATCGAAACGTTATGGCATCGTTGGGTCAATGAGGGTCGTAACAATTGTCAAGACGGCGTCTTATTGATAATGCGTCGGGGTTTGTTGGTGATCGACATCGACACCCCTGATATGGTGACCATGATGGAGGCCAAATTTCCAGTGTTGCGGGAGACGGCAATGGCAAAGACGAAAAAGGGCAGGCATTATTTCTTTCGCCGCACGGAAGCTTGCGATGTGCATCGAATTTACGACAAGGCCCGCGGCATCCTCGATCCGAACGACCGTAACAACAAACTCGACATTGACATCAAAACGGTTTGTTCGACCGGGACAGGCGGTGCGCTCAGCGTGTGCCCATCTCCAAACAAGCAATGGGTGCGCGCGCCGTGGGATGTAGCCCCGCTGGACCTACCGCAATGCATCTTGGAGTTTTTGATCGATAATCTTGCAGACCGTCATGACGGCCGTCCTCATCAAGTGGTCGCGAATGAAAGGCAGCAACAGTCATCATCACAATGTGCAAGAGGTGTGGACCTTGCCGAGGTGCGTGAGTTGGTGGGCATGTTGAATCCTCAACGCGCCGATGCTTATTCGACGTGGATGGAGGTCGGATGGTGCCTTCATAACATCGATAGCAATGCGCTCCTAGACACGTGGATCAACTTCAGCAAGCAGAGCGAAAAATATGAAGCTACTCTCTGCGACAAGTTATGGCAAAAGATGCGCGATGGTGGCCTCGGCTTGGGCTCGTTGCACATGTGGGCGCGGAAGGACAGCCCGAGCGAGTACAAAGCGATGCTAAACGCCCGTGTGTTTGATGATATCATCGACTGCAACGGCAGCCACAATGCCGTCGCCTCAATCGCGCACAAGCTGTTGAAATGCATGTATGTGTGTGCGACTGCGGATGGACGCCTGTGGTATCGCTTTGCGGAGAGCTTATGGCGTGAGGACAAGGGCGGCATTTGCATCCGCAAAGAGCTTTCATCGACAGTACGCGAACAATTCAACTTGGCTATACCGCGCGTGATGTCAGCGCTGTCCGTGGACGATCTTCAATCGCTGCGCTCGTCGAGCGCTGCGGCATCGAGGCATCCCGCCGTGGAGAGGCGCGAACGGTTGCTGAGCATTTCTTACAAATTGCAAGACTCGCACTTCAAAGACAACGTCATCAAGGAGATGCGCGAGTTTTTCTACGACCAGGAATTCTTGGCCAAGCTGGACAGCAACATCAATTTGCTGGCCTTTACGAACGGTGTCTACGATTTTGCGTTTCCACGTTTCCGGGCCAGCGTGCCAGAGGACTATGTGTCGCTGTCAGTGGGTTACCCCTACGATGCCCAAAACTCGCCCAGCTTGCGAGCGCGTGTGGACGGGTTTCTCTCCAAGCTGCATCCGGATGAGAGCCAACGAGAGTACGTGATGAAGATGTTGGCTAGGCAGTTGCGCGGAGACACCGGGCAGCAACTCTTCCATGTGCATGCGGGCCACAAGGGATCGGCTGGCAACGGCAAGAGCACATTTTTCGAGGCGCTCGAGCATGTGCTTGGCGACTACGTGACAAGCTTCAAAGTATCAATCCTGACCGCTAGGAACCGCGAGGAAGCAAGCAAGCCGCAACCCGAGTACCACAACTGGCGAGGCCGGCGCATCCTATACTGCACGGAACCGAAAGAGGACGACATGTTGCATAGCGGCATCATGAAGGATCTGACAGGTGGAGAGGTGGTACAATACCGAATGCTCTTTTCGAACGACATCCAACAGTTCCGGCCGCAGTACAAGATGCACATCATGTGCAACGGTCCGCCAAAAGTGGACGGTGCAGACGAGGGCGTGAAGCGGCGCATCCGTAAAATCGACTATCGTGCTCGCTTTGTGGATGCCGCCGATGTAGACGAGACGCGCCATAAATATGCGCGGGACGGCAAGTTCATAGGCGATTTGGTTGCATCAGACGCGTTAAAGATGGCGTTCATGCACACCCTGTTGGAGCTGTACCAAGCAGACCATGAGTACACCATGCCCGATTGCATTCGGGAGCAAAGTAGCGAGTACTTGGAAGAGAACAATGTTGTTGCAAGATTCGTGAGAGACTTTGTCGTGGAGTCACCATCAGAATACTTTACCCTTTCGGATGCCAGAGCGGCACTCAAAGTCAGCGGACTCGGCGTAGTCGAGGGGTTAAAGACGAAGTTAGAATCCGTACTTGGTGCATCGTGTCGCAGCCAAGTGTGGCTAAATGGTGGTAACAGACGCAATGCTTTTGTTGGGTTCAAAATAGACTTGTCTTCTTCTTGAAATCCATCCTAACACTCTATCACTTCTATCATCAAAATAGCAAAGTTGCTAAAAATCTAGTTGCGTAAAAAAACGGAACTTATGTAACCAAGTGATAGAAGTGATAGAGTGATAGAAAGATCCACGAACATACAAGAGAACGCAAAAAAATAAAACGTAATGACTAGACTAGGTTTGGGAGTGCTTGGGGGGCCCTGCGGGGCTTAAGTATGCGCGCAAGCTCGGGTGCCGTATAGTGCCGTATAGTGCCGTACAGTGCCGAAACGCGTCAGTCTGACACAGCTCTTCGGCTTGGACCATCAAGGCAGCTTCTATGACAGTTGTCGACTATTTTTGAGAAAGTACGGCATGGTCGAGTACGGCATGATCGAGTACGGCATGTTGAATACGGCATGTTGAATACGGCATGTTGAATACGGCATGTTGAGTACGGCATGATAAGTACGGCATGATGAATACGGCATGATGAGCACTATAAAAGCCGACCAATGCCCTGTCGCACCCACCATACCCAATCTCCCACCATCCTTTTTCCCACCATCCTTTAAAAAAAGCGTCAACCGGACAGAATGCGAGTGAGCACGCGGCGTCGACGCCCAAATGATGATCCACCTGACGAAGGTCCACCAGCAGCATCACCGCCACCGCCCCCGCCACCGCCACCGCAACCGCCAGCAGCAGGCAACAAATTGGAGCGAGAGCTCAAGGATGCAATGCAGAGGATCAAAGCGCGGAAAAGTGGGAGCAGCAACGTGTTGATGCGGTACCCCGAGCATACCTTGGGCGACATATGGACGGGTGAGTAGCGCGAGAGAGTTTTAATGGATGGTCGTGATGTTTTGAGGGAGGATGCTTGAGGGATGATCTTGATGGTATATGTTTGTTGCAGCCGCTATATAATCCGTTGTGTCTAATATGTGTTTTACGCGAGCAGGCTTTTCGCTGGGCGCGGCGACAAGCGGGGGCGAGGAGAGCGGAGTGAACGTCCAGTTTACGTGGACGGACAAGGTCGGCGACTTGATAGAGTACCTGTCATCGTCGTCGTCATCGGATGTGCCGTCATCGGTGCGCAAGGATGCCGTGATCCCGTATTTCTTCAACAAGGACGAGTATGCCGAGATGAAGGCGGCGTGGAAGGCGTGGTCTGCGTCATCAACAAGATCGAAAGACGTGAATGACGTGACTGACGTGACTGCGGAAGAAGAGTCAACAAAGCGGCAGCGCCGCGCTGGAGAAGAAGAAGATGATGATGCAACGGTCGAAGAGGACCCCATCGCGCTGACCATGACCCCTGCCGCCGCCCCCATCGCGAAGACCCCGACCGCAACAACACCCGCGGCAGCAGCCACAGCACCATCGACAGCAGCGGCATCAGGATCTGCAACGTCAGTGCCCCAATCGGCGTTGATAAGCGCGGTGGAGGCGATGATGCAGATGCAGCAGCGGCAGTTGTTGGAGCAGCAGCTGATGCAGCAACAGTACATGCTGCAGCAGCAGCAGTTGATGATGATGCTCCTGCGCGGCGGCTTTACAACGGCAGATCGAGGAGGATACTTGTCGCCGACGCTAGCGCAGGTGTTGCAGCTGTCCACGCCGCAGTATGTGCCGCAATTGCCCCAGCTCTTGACAGCGCCGGCTGCACCACCAGCGCCGCCAGCCCGAGTGGAGGAAGAAGATGACGACGCCGTTGGTGGAGGAGGTTCTTATCCACCGTCGTCATCACGTGCACCGACAGAGCGGACATCGGTGGGCATGTACATCCCGGCGGAGAAGAAGGAGCGCGACAACACGTGCGCCAACGCGACGGACGTGCGCCTGAAGACGTATTTTTTGCCAACGGATGCGAACGGCGAGCACGCGACGGTGGAGGGGCGAAGCTTCATCCCGTTTGCGGCCATGTACCGACTGCGCGTGTTGTACACGACAAGGCGAGGAGCGCGAGACAACCTATGGAGGTTCTACGTGTGCAGTGAGTGCAAGAAGCACCAGGAGACGGTGTGCAGCAGCGGGAACCAGCCGTGTTTGTCGTGCTATGAGCATGAGGCGAGCGGGAAGACGTACTTGTGCGCCAAGTGCCGCGACGGTTTGACGTTGGACGCAAAGGACAACAAGTTGATGCCGTACGTGGTGAAGACGTTGATGAGGCCATTCAAGCTCAAGTACGCGAGCGTGATGACGTCAACGGGAGTCGGCCGGAGTGGAGGTTTTTCGGTGGAGCGTCGCATCAAGGACCACGAAGCAGTGGACCCGGAGGATGGTCGTTACGAGAAGCGGTTCGACATAATGCTGGAGGTGACGGTGCGTAACCAGACGCCGTTGATAGTGGGCGCGGAGGTGATCAAGCAGCAGGACATAGAGGTGAAGTCGTTGAGGGCGAAGCTGAACTTTATGGAGACGCACGTGAGGAACCATGCGGTGAACCGCTCGTTGTTGATCCTAATGTATTGTTCGGATGGCGCGCAATTACCGATGGCGATGGTAGTCATGCGGAGTTGGTTTACAGCGGCGGTGGAGGTAGCGGAGAGGTTGCCGACGAGTCACGTGCCCGTGATAGTGTTGGGCACGCCGTCGGTATCCAACCCCGCGATTGACAAGTTGCTTCCCCGCGCGTTGCGGTTGCCGTTGATGACGGTGCCAAAGGATGCGGAGCACGAGTATCGATTTTACATGTGGCACCGCGAGGAGGATCACATGCGCAAGTACATGCCGCGGATGCCGACGTCTG
>JACCDY010530619.1_pt1 | contig 17564 bp, 15 predicted proteins | sample 7446391 | NCBI WGS metagenome assembly JACCDY01 (sample SAMN15323451, study PRJNA562643) | freshwater metagenome | isolation source: river surface water | place: USA:Blue River Watershed | collected 2017-08-18
AGCGCCCGTTGCTGCCCAATTCCATTCTTTTCCGCCGCAAAGAAGCCTTCAGCGATGGCGTCAGTGGAAAGACGCGATCGCTCTACATGGTGCTGCAAGAACACATTGCGCGCCACTACGATCAACTACATCCGCGGGATGCACCACATTCTCCTTGCGTGGAGCTGGAGAAACGGTACTACCGCGAATGTTTTGACACCTTGTACACTCGTTGCGCCGCCGACATTGTCCCGCATCAGTGGATGCCACGGTTTGGCGCCGAACAGGAAACCTCGGATCCGAGTGCGCGCACCTTGGCGGTGTACCATTCAGAGGACACGATGGACGTCAGCTACGAATCACCCGTCTCTCCTCCGCGCATCCGGATTTGACCATCTATTTCAACACAAATCAGTTTTTTTTTGTTTGCGTATATTCACGTGATGTATGTATGTGGTGTGTATAACTGAAAATAAATCATGTCGAACATGGTACACGCGTGTAACTTCATTAACTCAATTTACATAACTGCTATAAAAAGGTGGGAAAAGTTTTTTCTTGCGAATACTTTGCTTGTTACTGCAGTTGGTCCCTGTCGGCTGTTGGTCCCCGTCGTCCGTGGTCAGGGTCGCGTTGACTGCGTTTGGCCAGTGGTTGTCTGCAACAATTTCATTCCACTCGCTTGGTCCATGATGCCGTCGTAAATCATCGCGAAACCACACGCAATCGGAAATACTTTGCGGTATGGGGATCCAGTAGAACAATTCCCAATAGATCGCGACGTGCTGCGCAAGTGTGTGGTGAATGTTTTTCCGTGCAGCCCATCGAAAAAAGCGCTTTCGGTATTCTGCCAAGGTGTGTGGAAATGCGACACCATCTTTCTTGATTGCATTGGAGGTTGCATCGGCTGTGGCGGCCTTAGACTTCACTCGTTTTTTCTTTGCGTACATGTAAGCGTACATGTGAAAGAGAGCAAACGTCGAACGAAACGGAAGGAGGGAAAGAAAGAAAGAACGGTGAGAAGGAAAGAAAAGAAACAAAGATAAGAAAGTGATGAATTGGTGGTTGCACAATTACCAGGAACGGGTGTTCACGGTGGCCATCGTCGCCATCTATGCTTTGCTCGGCTTGTCGTACGCCGGGGTGTTTCCCGCCGCGACCGAATTCTTGGCGACGATCGATTACTACCTGCGCATCTACGTGTGTCTCTTTCTCTTGTGGCGCTTCCGCCCCTTCCGCGACAAATACATCTTCACCGAATTGGACCGCAAGATTGCCTTCAGCGCCGGATTGCTGATACTCACCACGTCCGCACTCAATCGTTACGTAGAATCGATCAAGCAGGTGTTCGCACGGCCTTCGCAACCTTCGCAACCTTCGTAACTCATTTGCCAAAAAAACGGCCCTCCCCCCGTTTTTTCAGGGATCCGTGGCGGCGGCGACGCGTCGTGTGCGCGTACTGCTTCTGCGCAATGTTGAACGATGGTGTCTGCGAATGCGCGCGGTGACATGTTTGGTGGTTGTGGCGAAACAAACTGGATGAATGTTGGATCGGCGCGGTGGTCGTCGCACGCGCCGAGGAAAGGATCGACCGTCGCCGCCGCCAACTGGATCTTTTCCGGTGGATGGAGGAACATCTGCTGCTGTGTTGACATGTGCAACAGTGTCTTTCGTGGTGGCGGCATGTTGCGCAAAAAAGGTTTGCAAGTGGCTCACGAGGCGCTTGCCAACAATGACATCCACGTCGTACTCTTCGAGCGATTTGGGTTCGACCAAGTGCGCATATCGCTGCATGCGCAGCATCATTTGGTGTATCACTGCGGGGGACACCGTGAACGGTGTTCTCCTCCTTCCGTTGTTGCCGTTCTTGCTGTTGTGGTTCTGGTTGTGGTTCTGGTTGTGGTTGATGGACGGTGCGGAAAACGACTGCAACAATCGATCCCGTATGTCGTCCAGCGCCAAATCGTGTCGATAGGGTTTCACCCGGATGTAATAGATGTGTTCGTGCACCATTTGAGGATGCAGCGTGTCGTCAATAAAACAGATTTGCGCCGTTTCGGGGAGTCGGGTGCAGCGAATCAAGTCCTGGTGTGACTTGTGGTGCGACGTGCGCCCCAACTCCACGGTTTGTCCATTGACTTTGAACGCCGCAATGACTTGGTCAAACAAGGTCCCAGGAATGCGACGTTCGCTTCCTCTATCTCTCTCACCAAGTCCAACACCCACTCCCACTCCCACTCCTTCTTCTCCATCCGCTTCTTGGAAGGAAGAAGACAATTGCGCGTCGAAATAGCGCACAATGTGTTCTGCCCAACTCCGGGGACCATTGTTGTTCGTGTAAATCATGACCTTGCTGCACCGACGCAGGACTTTTTGTTGTTGGATGTAGTGCAAAATGGACATGATGTTCGGCCGCAAATACTCCGGAAACTGGTCCAGCAAAGCATCAAAGGCGGATTGTGTCGCCGCCTGTTCGCCAACCACATCTATCCAAGCATCCCACACCACGCCAAACTGGGTGAAATAGCCCAGCGTCTCATCCAAATCAAACACAACGATGTTCATTACCGCGACACACACACACAAATCACAAAGAGACAAATCAACAAACAAAAACAAACAAAAAACGAACAGAAACGCGTTTCTGTCCTATGGCGAACAAACGACAATAACACGAACAATCCAGAGAGGCTGGTTTGTCGGGGGGGGGAGGGAAAGGTGGTAAGGGAAGCGGTACGGCGATTATTTTGTTCGGCAAAGCTATACATATCAGAAGAAAACAGTTTCGCGTTCCACCTGCAGCATTTTCTTGTATTTCTTTTGGCGCGACGTTTTTCGTTTTTGTGAACGAACCGCACACACCCCGAACTTCAGTTGAAGAAACGAAAACAAACAAACTGACACGATAGGTTGAATTTCCATTCAGTTGTTACACGACGATTACACACACACACACAGACATACACTATATCATACAAACTACAACTTACACAAAACTTGCACACGTAACTTACACACATGACATTGACACGTAAAGACCACGAAGCCATTTTGCGCTATTACCGTCTTCCCATCCCTAAAACAGCTTCGGTCGTACGCACCAAAGCAGAAGCGATTTTAGCCACCAAACTGTGTCACTGCATTTCCTCGGTTTCTTCCACACCCTCGTCTTCCACTCTTTCCAAACGCAGCCGCAGCAGTGGCCGCAGTCGAAGTCGCACCAAGGAGAACAACAGTCGCGCTGTTGCCATTTGCACCAACAACCTTTTCAACCGCAACGGCATCGTGCGCGGCGCGTTTCACTGCAAAAAACGGCCCCGCGTACCCATTTCCACCAAATTCACCTCCAAAATCTTTCAAAGACGTCGTGGCGATGGCATCACGCGTCGTCGGCGCTAACCACGGTAAGGCACGCAGCCTTTTGCACACCTTCTGTATCATCATCCGTAGTCTTGTTGTCGTGTTTCCGTTTTCGTTTTTGTTTTTGAGTGTTTGCAGTGGCAGTGGCAGTGGCAGTGGCAGTGGCGGTGGCAGTGGATGCTTCTTTCTCGGCCAGCATGCGCTCGATGTGTGCAATGTCGTCTTCCGTGATTTGCGCCGCGTGTTTGCATGGCGCAAAGGACTTACGATGCCACTGGGTGATACCGAATTGGCGAATGCCGTCCATGTGCACTTTTGCGCCGTACCCTTTGTTGCTCGCCAACCCGTAGCAATGATGCAAAAAGGGATGTTCGTGGCACAGGTCGCGCACGTATTGGTCCCGCGCAACCTTCGCAAGAATGGACGCCGCCGCAATGGAGGCAAACGTGCTGTCTCCTTTTTCGACGGTGGTGTGCGACAATTCGTGAAACTTGTGCAGCTTCGGATCAAAATACGTGAGTGTGTGAAATTGGTTTCCGTCGATCAGGAGGGAAAACTGACACTGCGGGTGCGGTGGCACAGTATCCCCTCCTTCACTCCCCTTTTCGCGGAATTGCCGGATGGTTTCCAAGATGCTGTCTTTCATCGACATCATCGTGGCTTTGAGAATGTTGACACGATCAATGACGTGCTCCTCTTTGTAATCCACCGCATAGGCCAGCGCGTGGGCACGAATGTATTCCGCCGCCTCCTCGATTTTGCGCTGCGAATGGAACAGTTTGCTGTCCTTCACTTTGCTCACGTCGAATCCCTGTTTAGGCAGGATGACCGCCGCAGTGTACACACGTCCAAACAACGGGCCGCGACCCACTTCGTCCACACCGATTTCCACCACCGTTGGATCGTCGTTCAGAAACGGACGCAACGGAATGCGCGAAGGGGAGGTTGCGCGACTCGACACCACGCTGGTGCACGCAGAAGCGGAAAGCACGTCGTTGTCCATGTGTTTTTTTTTGTTTGGAAATGATGATTTATGACCCTAGATTGACACACGACCGATACTTGCTTTTTTTTTCAACAACCAAAGTACACACGGCCACTACATAGTTCTCCTGTTTCTCCACATACCCACCCAACTCCGTTCCTTTTTTTCCCTGTTTGTTTGTTCGTTTTTTTTCGTGAATTCACTCAAATTCGTGCGCCCATGAAACTTGGCGGATTGTTTCGCAACACTAAATCCTTCTGGATCTTTGTCGGGTTGTTGGCGGCATTGATCGTGGCATGTATGGGCTGCACGCTCACCTTGGAAGGTCTGCAGACGCAGCAAGGACAAGGACAAGGACAAGGACAAGGACAAGGATTGACGCGCCCACCTTCGACTGGATCGACCGTAACATCACCTGTGTACAATCCGATGTTGCCCGCCGATTTGCAATCTGCGGCAGGGTCGAGCACCTCCCCGCCTCCACCCTACCCCACCGGTACCTCCGGCATCCCCAAGAGTCAAATTCCGCCGGGACAAGAAGATTTGTATGTCCTCAAGTCGTCCATCGCCGGATTGCAACAACAAGCGGCCTGCGGTGCAGCCTCCGCCGAAAGCAAGTGCCCGCCATGCCCCGCTTGCGCACGATGTCCCGAACCAGCCTTTGATTGCAAGAAAGTTCCCAACTACCGCGCTTTGAACAACGATTACCTACCCACCCCCGTCTTGAACGACTTTTCCACCTTCGGCATGTGAGAGTAACAAAGCGCATGCACTGGTTGGTTGATTGGTTGTTGGTTATTCTCCTCCTTCGGCACTTCCCTCTCGTTGGCCGCGCTGTTTGATGCACTTGGCGTCCATTTGGAAGGTCGATTGTTTCACTTCTTGCGGCACGATGTTGATAATGCATTTGGATTTCTTGCCGTACAGTGGTTCGGTGCACCCTTTTTCTTTGCCTTTTTCTTTGCCTTTGCCTTTGCCTATGCCTATGCCTTTGCCTTTGTTTGTCATGGTTTGGCCGCGAATCGATGCGCGCCGGTGGACGGGGACGCGACGAAACGTGAACAGTTTGGGGCGCTCCTCGGTGCAACGCGATCGGAAATGTTCGTATCGCTCGCGCACATCGCAGTACGACAACCCCGATTTCTTTTTCAACATTTTGTTGACCAGTTCATGCAACTCGTAGATGTACCGCGAAAAGGCATCCCGGTTTCGCAAGTGACACATTTGCAGAGGCTTTTTGCGCAAATTGTTCGCCAGATTCATGCGACAATATTTGCACGGCAGTACATGTTGCAGCTGCAAAATGAAGTCGCGGTAATGGCGTTTGTCAGTCGCGGTGGGATGCACCGGGTAGTTGAAACTCATCGTGTGCAAATAGTGCCACATGGCTGGCCCCCATACCGTGGTCAGCATGCCATCCCCCGACAAATAATCTTTCCGAGTATACGTGCGCGAGTGCGGTTGTCGTTGAGTTTGCCGCCGTTGGTGCGGACGACGACGAGTGATTCTCCCGGTCATGTCCAATAATATGGGTGCTTCCCTCTCTCTCTCTCTCTCTCTCTCTCGGTTTCTGTGGTCTTTCAACGTTAACGCACCTGTTTGAAGTGAACGTCGAAAAAAAAACACATTGTTCCCCGTCGTGTATCTGTGTCTTCAGGTCAGTCAGGACAACGCTCCGCGCAAACTGGCCACGGGCATGGACGTGTTGCGTGTGCTGGCGTCACACAAGTCACGCGTGGAACATGCAGAAAGGGCTGGAGGAGAAGAGGTGGAAGGCGGCACGGAAGGCGGCACGGAAGGCGGCATGGTCAATCGCATCACCTCGCGGTGAAAGGCGCGGTTATCGTGGAACCACTCGGGTCGCAGTTCGATCAACCTTCCTGAAAGCATGCGCACAAGCATCGCGACAAACAAAAACCAGATGACTGTGAAGAACAAGTGTGAAGAAGAAGAAGAAGAAGAAGTTGTCAGAAGCACTTCCAAAGAAGACGTGATGAGAATGAAGACAAGAAACAGAAGAAACAGAAGAAACGTGCTTCGTGAAAACAAACAATCGTTCTTTAAGTTGTTACAGAGTCGTGGTTGTCCGCAGCGGCAGCGGCAGCATTGTGATCATCTCAAGACGGTGGAAACAGGTCAAACACCGTGTGTCCATCTTGGGTGCGCAACTCGCACATCGGGTGTGCCACAATTAGGTCGAACGTTACACGCGTGTACCCTCTTCTCCACTCCCGTCTGTCGTCGTTTCTTCTTGTTCTTCCTCGTCTTCACCATTGGGCGTTGGTCGAATGCTGAAGATGTGATAAACGCCCACAGTGGACATGAACATGTCATTGTGCAGGTGCACGTGGCGCGTTTGCATGCGCACCTGATTGTTGAGCAACGCACTGTCTTCGCAGATCAAGCGCAATCGATAGGGGATGGATTGTGAGTGGGGGATGAGGATGGTTTGTGAGTGGGGGATGATGTGGTTGTGTCCAATGCCGCGCGTCGCGCGCGAGACGAGGTGTGGCCACGTTGGCACGGTCGTGAGGGAAGTAGTCATGGCTAAACATCGCGCGCCCGCGTGGCAATTGAATGCCAGCGCCGGGGCAAGAAAACTGGTGTCTTGGTTGAAACTGTGCGCCGACCAAAACATGTCGTTCACCTCCACCCGTGGGTGCAATTTCCACGACGACAACGGTTGGTTGAATGCGTGCGCGTTGGCGAACATGGCGCACAGAGATTGCGCATTGTACACATTCCATCGATCAAGTGGCTGATTGAAGCGAACGCAGTGCTTGAACATGCTGTCGAAACATCGCACCTCACTCACATCCCACGTGTTCAGAGATTGATTGAACACACAGCACTCCTCGAACATCCTTCGCGCGTTGCGCAACGAGCGGGTGTTCCATTGATCGAGGGGTTGGTTAAATTGCGCACAGTTCCGAAACATGTTCGTTGAGATTTCGATCGACTTCACATTCCACCCATTCAATGGTTGGTTGAACAAGACGCAGCCCCCAAACATGCCTTCACAATCTCGGAAATTTGCCGTGTTCCACCGCTCGAGGGGCTGATTGAAAGTGCGACACTCTTGAAACATGATCGCGGCATCGCGCACTTGCCCCACGTCCCACCACTCAATGTTGCAATTGAATGGGCGAAAGGCAAATAGATTTGTCGTATTGGTGACTTGCTGCGTTTGCCACTCCTCGATAGGTCCAAACAGGTATCGTATGCGAAGATTTGCTTCCACCGACACAGTTTCATCGTCCGCAAAATAACTTGTTATCGCCACGCGCAAGGATTTGTCGTTGAAAATAAGATGGTGAGCAAACAACCACACCATGTCGATCAGGTGTGCGCACACTCCGCGCCCACACAAAACTTGTGTCAACAAGCAATGGCGTTGGCGCACATGAGGATGCAACAGAGACAGCGCTGCGGCAGACATTTTTTCACGTGGAGGCTGATGGACTAGTGTGATCAACGTGACGCAAAAATGCAGCGCAAAAAAAAACAATGGTGAAAAAATATGAGTACATGCACGGTTTCTTTAAATGGTGCAACGACCTAACGTCAGAAGTTTGGTACAATGAAATGAGGTACATTAGAGGTGTTGTGCCGCGGCGGAGGTGGTTGTTTGGCGAGGCCGGACACTGATTACCGTGCGAGTTCCTCCGCCGATGATTGCGGGCAGGGAGAATTGTTGGAAGCCGTACACTTCCATCGTCGGAATGAGGTTGCCGTCGGGCATCAATCCGCTGAGGTAACACAACTTGCGCAAGGCATCCATCACTGATTCGTGTCGGTCGATCACAATATCCGTCCACGTTGGCACGATGGTGAGAGACTCCGCCAAAACGAGACAGTGTTCCCAAGAGCGGGACGTTTCGGTTGCCAGCACGGGGAGGAGAAATTGAGTGTCCTGGTTAAAGCTACTTGCGCGGAAAAACATTGATTGCACACACGCGTCTTTGGAAATTGTCCAGGACGACAACGGTTGATTGAATGCAAAGGCACACTCGAACATCATGCTCAAACTGCACACATTCGAGACATCCCACGAGTCCAGCGGCTGGTTGAACTTCCTGCAATTGCGAAACATTGCTTCCATGCATTCCACGCGTCGCACGTCCCACTGCTCGAGTGGTTGGTCGAAGACGCGGCAGCCGTCAAACATGTGCGATGCGAATTGCAACGAGGAGGTGTTCCAGCGATGCAAGGGTTGGTTAAACGTGCAGCAACCGCGGAACATTTCTTTCATGCATTCCACGCGTTGCACGTCCCACTCGTCAAGTGGTTGGTTGAAGGCAATGCAGCCGTCAAACATGTTCGATGCATCCTGCAATGAGGATGTGTTCCAGCGCTGCAAGGGTTGGTTGAAGTTCACACATCCAAAAAACATGTTTGACGCGTCTTCCACACAGCTCATGTCCCACCACTCCAAATTGACGTTGATCAACGTATTGTCGCAAAAGAGATAGGATGTGTCTGTCACCTGTTGCAACTCCCACTCTTCGATCGGCCCATGCAACTGTGTGCATTCCTCGGCAAAATGGTTCGCAAAACAGTTCGCCACTGCTTTGCGAATGGAGTCATTGTCGACGGGCATGTTGCGACCATACGACCAGACCATGTCCACTAAATGCGCACACACAATCTGTCCACGATTGCACAGAAACCACTCCAACAACAAACGACGCTGGCGCACATGAGGATGACGCAACGGTGTTGGTGTTGGTGTTGGCACGTCCGACGCAGTGTTTTCCATTTCTGGTTGTGGACGATCCCGTGTCATGGTGTGGAATAAGAAAATGGTGTGTCGCATCATTATTTATTCAATGGACAAACAATGTTTCCGTCACAGTCACAGGAATTGTTACGCACCAAGTTGCATTTGATGCACGCCATTCACAGGTTTGACAAGCATTTGTTCCAGGACGATGTTTGGGCGGTGCGCAAGTTTTGCAATGGGTTGCCGTGGGTGATTGAGTCCATGGAACATCACGTGATGAAGTATGGCGGATTTCCGGATAAGAATGCTGTGGCCGATGCAACCGTCGCGCAAGCGCACATATGCGACACTCCCGCCGCGCGTGCTAATAGGGACTTGGCGATCGCGTTGCATTCCCACTATGCGAACCTGCACGCGGCGTGCTTCTCCGGCTGGAACACACACAACAGCGTGAAGTGCCGTGAACACCAAACCGATTGGTACTCTGCCATCAATGGGTGTTCCAACGATTACTTGCTGCGCGACCTGTTGAAATTGTTTTCGCTTCCGCACTAACCTCCATTGTTACACGCGTGTACCAAGATGTGAAGGGTCTGCGCGAAGATGGTAAGTTTGTTTTTTTCCGTGCGTTCTTTTGTTTTCGAAGTTCGATGGATTGTAACGTAATTAACCGAAACGCAAATCAACCCGTTTTTTTGTTTTGCTTGCTTTCATTTTCGTTGTTTACACTGTTTACATTGTTCACATTGTTACACGCGTGTACCGACACATACAAACATACAAAACTTGTCAATGTGCTGCTCGACAATGCGGAAGCCGGCATCGTGGAGCAGCGGAATGAGTTTGTCCGCTTCTTTGCCTTCGTGGATGTATTCGCCTTCGGTCCAGCGTTTGGTGGAGTCGATCACATAGAGGGTGCCGTGGGTCTCCAAGACGCGATGCGCCTCTTTCAGGTAGTCCTTGCAGTTGGAGCCCCACAGCGCAAAGGAGAGGATGCAGATGTCGACGGAATGGTCGGCCAGGGGCAAGTGCGCGATGTCGCATTCGGTCACCCACCGCGGATCGAAGGCGACGTGGTCGTAGTTCAGGAAGGTGAAGCGGGGATCGTTCTTGGCCTCTTGGAAATGCCGCGCAATCTTGGCGAGGCCGCAGCCCATGTCCACGACCGTCTTCACATCTCCCGGTTTCGTCCGCAACTTGTCCAGTTCCTGGATGATGCGGTAATGCGTCTGGTCTTCCAGCCGGAACTGTTGCAAGTTTTCTTCGCGCACCCGATGGTACTCGTCAAATTCGGCGCGGTTGCTGCGGAAATGGGCGCCCAGATTGTCAGAGCGCATGGTCAAGTAGCGGCGGTGGAAGTCGGTGAGCTGCGACTTGGTGCGCTGACGCTTGGCTTGCGGCGTTTCCGGGGGTTCGTCTTCGTTGTGGTTGTCGTTGGTGGACTGATCTGTTGCTTTTCGCTTGTCCATTTTTTGACGTTGGAGAGTGGCGGATTTGGCGGCAGCATTGGATGTTGGCTTGATGCTGGAAAACGGACTGGCAAAGAGTGCGGGGAATTGCTCGGTGAACACTTGCCATTGGTTGCGTTTGTTTGGATCGGTCATCGCATGTTTGCATTGTTTGAAAGACACTTTTTGTCTATTGACCCATTTTCCCGAAGTATTTTCCACTTCATCTTTGGAACATGCTGAAGGCAATTTGCCGTGTTGATCGACAAAAGCGCGCACATTTTCGAAGGTTTCGTTCCATCGATCATCGAAATCGGCAAACAGTGCGGGATATTCTTCGGTGAATGCTTGCCATTGGTCGTGTTTGTCGGGATCGGACATCGCATCTTTGTTTTGTTTGAAGTTGCGTTTCTGCGTGTCGATCCAGTTTCCCCACTTTTTTTCCACCGGGTCTTTGGCGTATCGGGAAGGCAAATTGCCGTGCTGAACGACGAAAGCGCGTACATTTTCGAAGGTTTGATGCCATCGATCATCAACATCGGCAAACAAGTCGGGATATGTTTCCACGAATGCTTGCCATTGGTTGCGTTTGTCAGGATCTGCCATCGCCTCTTTGTTTTGTTTGAAGTTGACTTTTTGTTTGTTGATCCATTTTCCCCACTTTTTTTCCACTGGGTCCTTGGCTTTGGAATTGGGCAATTTGCCGCGTTGAACGACGAATGTGCGCACATTTTCAAAGGTTTGACACCATCGATCATCGAAATCAGCAAACAGGACAGGATGTGTTTCCACAAATGCTTGCCATTGGTTGCGTTTGTCGGAATCGGACATCGCACCTTTGTTTTGTTTGAAGTTGACTTTTTGATTGTCGATCCAGTTTCCCCACTTTTTTTCCACCGGGTCTTTGGCTTCTCTGGAAGGCAATTTGCCATACTGAACCACAAAAGTGCGCACATCTGCAAGAGATTGGGTCCATCGTGCATCGAAGTTGGCAGAAAAAGTGGGATATTTTTTCATGAATGCTTGCCACAGGCTGCGTTTGTCAGGATCGGACATCGCCTCTTTGTTTTGTTTGAAGTTGCATTTTTGCTTGCCAACCCAGTTTCCCCACTTTTTTTCCACCGGGTCTTTGGCTTTTTGGGAAGGAAATTTGCCATGCTGACTGACGAACTCTGCCACACCATCGAAGGTTTGTTGCCAAGTGTCGACCACATCGCATTCAATCACCACACTTCGCAATTTATAGAGCAATTGTCCCTCGATTTTCCACAGCACTCGCACATCTGGGTGATTGTGCGACACCACGTGCAATCGTTTGCCTCGTGCAGCGGGAGCACGCAACGGTTTTCCAATACCGCTCTCCACTTTTTTCCGACTCTTCTTTGCAGACCCTCTACTGGAAACTTCGTCCAGAGGAACCACTTGTTGGTATACCACTTCTTCCTCCTCGTCTTCTTCATCCGCAGAACAACTCTCGTCATCGGTCCCGTCCCCTTCGTTCTCTTCCGATTCAGCCGTAGCATGCAGTTGACGCTTCGGAATGGTTTTCAGCAATCGAATAGTTCGCTTTTCCGGAACGGATTCCACTTCCACTTCCTCATCATCGTCCTCTCCTTCCGTATCGTCTTCTTCTTCCCCACTTACAGAAGAAGCAGAAGAAGACGATGATTCCGATCCCGTCGAAAAGTTGTACCTTTCCACCGGGTTTTCCAACGAGTTGGTGTGCACCTCCACGCACAAGTTGTGGTTCTCCGCCACTCGCTGCAACCACTCCTCTTCTGTCTCGTCTTCTTCTATCTCGTCGTGTTCGTCCAGTTCTCCCTCCAGCATGTCGTCGAGCGTCTCGAACAATCCGCCCTCCCCGACCTGCTCCAGGACTTGGTAGCCCTGTGTGCGCAAGTTCTCTTGTAGTTCGCGCGGCGCATACGATCGCGGATAGTAGAGGCAAATCTCGTACAAATCCTCGTCTTCCTGGCGCAGTGCGCTGAGCACATTCAGGATGCCATTGAAATTGCCGGTCTCGCCCATATCCTCGCGCAACACCGCGTCGCATTTCTCCCGATCGCCACCGCACGCCTCATACTTTGCCCGATCCACCCAGCACGGCAACAACACCGTCGATGGCGGCGTGTCTTCGCCCTCCACGCGGCGCACAATCCGGCCGATGTTCTGGATGATCTTCACGTACGACGATTTCGGGTCGGCAAAGACACACATGTTCGCGCGTTTCGTGTCGATGCCTTCCCCGATCGTCTCGCAGGACGCCAGGATGAAGATCTGGTCGTCCGGCGTCCGGTCGAAATGCCGCAACCATTCCACCCGCGTCGGGATGGACATCGTCGCGTCCAAGCCCTTCATGATGATCTCCTGCTGGTAGTGGCCCCGCAGGTGCGGGAATTCGGTCTCCACTACGTGATGGAAGGCCGCGGTGAAGGCCTCTCGGTTGACGAATTGGTGCACGGACTTGTTGCGGTCGCCGTGCACGTCGGCATGGAAGGTGAGCACGCGGTTGTTGCCCGTCGTCAGCACGGCGCGCGCGATGGCTTCGTAGATGCAGCGGTTGTCGTTCTCCATGAACAAGTCCAGGCGAATCTCAAACGGTTTGACGAAGCCGTCGGCCAAGGCTTGCAGATAGGTGTACTCGAAGCCCAGCACGCCGCACTGGTTCTTGTCCGGGTCGCCGTGCCGGTCGTACATGACCACGCCGTTGGCATTCTTGGGCGTGGCGGTGAAGAACACTTGGCGGCGACAGCGCGTCTCCGTCCTGCACGGCGGTCGGAAAATCAAGGTTTGGGATACGGCGCCCACCGCATGGTGCGCCTCGTCGTAGACACACACATCGATGTACCGATCTTCTTCCTCGAGCACAGTCAACAAAGTGTTGTAACTCTGGTAGGTCACACACACGATTTTCTGCGACACCACATCCACCACGTCCTCTTTGTCCTGGTTGCGCAAGAACTGGCGGATGTCTTCCGGGTTGGTGGTAGAGTCCGAGTGGAGGTCGGAAGAGACGCGCAAGACGGAGGTGGCCGCGACGTCAAACAGGTAGTCACTGCAGAATTGGTCCACGAGATGCAACGTCGGAAACACGTACACCACCAACGGCTGATTGCGCAACACGGTCGCCTGCCGCATCAACAGGGACTTGCCAGTGCCGCAAAACATTTTCACCAGTGCGCGCTGCGTCACGTCGGCACTTGCGGTATCCGTCGCGGCGGCGACAAACACATTCATCAATGCTTCGTCCGCCGCCTGTTGGTAGTAGCGGTACGGACGATGTTCGCGCCTGCTGGCCGTGGCAACTCCACCCAAAGACATCCCAAAATGCAATTGTTCCCGAAAATCCGAAAAGCCGAAACTTCGAAAATGGTTCTGAACCAATTCGAAAAAAAGAAAAATTATGTGATGGAGAGATGAGCTGCGCATAACGGCATGGGCGGGGGGGGGGAACTGAACTGCGCGGGTGTTAGAAACGTTCGACGGTAACAAAAGCTGGCGAAAGTTCCATTTTTTTTCAACAATGTGCATTTCATTTTTTTTCGCAATCGCGACATTCTTCTTGCTGAATGACACATCCAAATGTCGCGCAACGTCGGCGCATGTTGGCGCAGTGGTGTCACACGCACCCCTTGCACATTTCGCCGCAACTGCATCAGATGATCGACGAGTTTGCGCGCTGGACACCCATACCAAACCAATCTGTTCACGCGATTTTGCGGCGCATGCAAGATGGCACATTGCTTGATGCTGACGAACAAGCAATGTACGGTCCAATTGTCGAGTGGGACACGTCTCGGGTGACATCGATGGCGAAGTTGTTTTGCCACCGCAACGTGCCGGACATCAAGCATTGGAACACCTCCGCCGTGCTCCACATGGACGGTTTGTTTGCAGGATGTCGCGCGTTCAATGTGGACATCAGTTCGTGGGACACTTCTGCGGTGGTGTCCATGGACGAAATGTTCATGGATTGCGAACACTTTAACCAACCCATCGACCGATGGAATGTGTCGCGCGTGAAAACGATGTCTGCCATGTTTTTCGCTTGCAGAAATTTCAACCAGCCTGTCGGTCAATGGGATGTATCCCGTGTTGTCGACATGCGTTTCATGTTCAATCAGTGCAGTATGTTCAACCAGCCACTGCAACTGTGGAATATTGCTGACCGAAAATCCATCGTTGGCATGTTGCGCTTGTGCAAAAACTTCAACCAACCCTTGGTCACGGACTCACTCCCATCATCGGTTTACAACGGATTTCCAATTCTTGTTTATGGATCGTCCTTCTTGGACGATCCATGATCGATAGTGAAACCATTTTTTATCGTATTTGAGGACCATGACACACCCAAATGTGATACGACGCACCCAATTGTTGGCGCGGTGGTGCCACACCCATCCCTTGCACATTTCGCCGCAACTGCATCAAATGATTGACGAGTTCGCACGATGGACACCTGTCACAAATGGTGTCATTCGCACGTTGGTGAAGCACGCCGCATGTCTTCGAACCATCAGGTTACCACAACCCGATGCGTGTCTTCCAGTGCACATACAAAACGCTCGCTGCGCACTCTGGGAATACGGTCCAATCCAAGAGTGGGACACTTCTCGAGTGACCTCGATGTCGCAATTGTTCACGTGCAACATGTTGTTCGAATACAACCTAAACAGAAAGAACCACTGTTGTGTGAATTGTCCCAATGAGTTGTTGCGCGACAATATCTACATTGGTCATTGGGACACATCTGCGGTGACCGACATGGGCTTTATGTTTTCCGGATCCGAGTGTTTCAATGTGGACATCAGTCGATGGAACACTTCCTCCGTGATAACCATGCAGTACATGTTTTACTGTTGCAAGTCATTCAACCAACCCATCGGAAACTGGGATGTGTCTCGTGTCAAGGACATGAAATACATGTTTTTTGGTTGCACGCGCTTCAACCAGCCGTTGCAATCGTGGAATGTGTCCAACGTGAAACGCATGGAAAATATGTTTGGCGATTGCACTCGGTTCAACCAGCCCTTGGCCGCCTGGGATGTGAGCCAAGTGCGAAGCATGAGGCGAATGTTTGAAGGTTGCACGCATTTTCGACAATCCGTGGACCGCTGGGCAATCAACGAGATGATTGTTGACGTTCACAACATGTTTTGGTGTTGCACCGACGTTGCTGCATATCGTCCTTCTTGGATTCATAATCGATAGTGAAACTATTTTGTTATTGTCGCCGAGGACCATGACACATCCAACCGTGATGGAACGCACCCAATTGTTGGCGTGGTGGTGCCACACCCATCCCTTGCACATTTCGCCACAGCTGCATCAAATGATTGGCGAGTTTGCGCGATGGACGCCCGTCACCAACGATGCCATTCACACGTTGGTGGAGCACGTCGCATTTCTCCACAGTAACTACTTGCAACTCGAGTCTAACAAGGTGCGTATACCAAACACCCGCCGCACACTCTGGCAATACGGTCCAATCGAAGAATGGGATACAACTCAGGTGACCTCGATGGCGAAGTTGTTTGCGTTCAGTCTTGGCCACAGTTGCTGCAGAGTTGAGTTGTTTCGCGACAACAACATCCACCTTGGCCATTGGGACACATCTGCAGTGACCGACATGAGCTACATGTTTTGCAATTCGAAGTATTTCAATGCGGACATCAGTCGATGGAATACGTCCGCGGTTGTCAATATGAGAGGGATGTTCGGCGGTTGCGACAGCTTCAACCAACCTATTGGGAACTGGGATGTTTCTCACGTGAAGTGCATGCATTACATGTTCTGGGATTGTACACACTTCGACAATCCATTGCAATCGTGGAATGTGTCAAATGTGGAAACCATGCGCAGCATGTTTCGTCTGTGCCGTCGGTTTAATCAACCTTTGGCAGAGTGGGACGTGCGCCATGTGCGAGACATGCAAAACATGTTCGACGGATGCAATCACTTTGACCAATGCGTGGACCGATGGTCGATCGATGCGACGGTGGTCAACACCAACAACATGTTTTGGGGCTCTCCCACCATTGTACGAGATCGTCCCTCTTGGATTCGTCGCTGATCGTGAAACCCCAAGCAAAACATTTTGTTATTGTCGCTGCTGAGGAGGACAACGTGGCACTGTGGCAAACAACCCAACTCTTTTACAACCACGCGGAAATCATGACGCATCCAGAGGTAATAGAACGCATCAAACTGTTGGTGTGGTGGTGTCATAGACATCCCTTGCACATTTCGCCGCAATTGTGTCGCTTGATCGACGAGTTTGCGCGATGGACACCCGTCACCGACAGCATCATCCACAAATTGGTAGACCACGTCGCATTTCTCCACGCGTTGCAACTCAATTGTGTCGATGTGCGCAAAACCAGCGCACTCCGCACACTGTGGGCGTATGGTCCAATGCAACAATGGGACACTTCCCAGGTAACCTCGATGGCGGAGTTGTTCATGCGCAGAACATACGACGTCGCTCCCAAGCAAGAGTTGTTTCGCGACAACAACATCCACCTTGGTCATTGGGACACATCTGCAGTGACCGACATGAGCTTCATGTTTAGCAATTCGGTGTATTTCAACGTGGACATCAGTCGATGGAATACTTCCTCCGTGACAACGATGGAATTCATGTTTTGCGGTTGCGACATCTTCAACCAACCCATTGGGAACTGGGATGTGTCCAACGTGAAGTGCATGCAATGCACGTTGTTCAATTGTGGACGCTTCAACCAACCGCTGCAATCGTGGAATGTGTCGAATGTGGATACCATGAACAGCATGTTTTATCATTGCCGTCGGTTTAATCAACCTTTGGCAGAGTGGGACGTGCGCAATGTGCGAGACATGCAAAACATGTTCGACGGATGCAATCACTTTGACCAATGCGTGGACCGATGGTCGATCGATGAGACGGTGGTCAACACCTGCAACATGTTTTGGGACTGTCCCTCCTGGATTCGCAAATGAACTTCACCACGTGATCGTTTTTTTTTGCAACCAAGATTTTGTCGGTGTGTTGATTGTGACATATTTTGCCGTTGGTGGTTTGCAACCACAC
>JACCDY010046004.1_pt1 | contig 17555 bp, 16 predicted proteins | sample 7446391 | NCBI WGS metagenome assembly JACCDY01 (sample SAMN15323451, study PRJNA562643) | freshwater metagenome | isolation source: river surface water | place: USA:Blue River Watershed | collected 2017-08-18
AAAAATACGGCGCCGACACGGCGCGCCTGTACACCATGTTCACCGCGCCGCCCGAAGCCACGCTGGAGTGGAACGACGCGGCGGTGGAAGGCAGCTACCGCTTCCTGCGCCGCGTGTGGAACTTCGCCACCAAGAACGAAGCCCTGCTGAAAAAAGGCATTGCGGTCGACCGCAGCAAGAGTGTGGAGTTCAGCAAGGCTGCCAAGGCGCTGCGTCTGGACATCCACACCGTGCTCAAACAGGCCAACTACGACTACGAGCGCATGCAGTACAACACCGTCGTCTCGGCGGTGATGAAGATGCTCAACACGCTCGAAGACGTGCAGTTGTCGGACAGCGCCGAAGACTGCGCCGCGCTGGCCGAAGCCTTTTCCGTCCTGCTGCGCGTGCTCTACCCGGCCTGCCCGCACATCACCGACCAGCTCTGGAACGAGCTGGGTTACGCCGCCTGTTGCGGCGACCTGCTCGACGTGGCCTGGGCCGAGGTGGACGAATCGGCCCTGCAACGCGATGAGATCGAACTCATGCTGCAAGTCAACGGCAAGCTGCGCGGCTCGATCCTGGTGCCCGCCAGCGCCGACAAGGCGCAGATCGAGCAGATCGCGCTGGCCAGCGAGGCCTTTGCCAAAGCCGCCAATGGCGCGGCGGCCAAAAAGGTCATCGTGGTCCCCGGGCGCCTGGTGAACGTGGTGGCCTGAGGTGCAACGCCGTCTGTTTGCGCTCGCCATGGCTGCAGCCGTTTTGACGGGCTGTGGCTTTCAGCTGCGCCAGACGGGCGAGTACCCGTTCAAAACGCTGTACGCCGGTTTTTCCACGACCACGCCGCTGGGGGCTGAGCTCAGCAGGCAGCTGCGCGGCACCGGTCGCATAGAACTGCTGACCGAGGCCAAGCAGGCGCAGCAGGCCGACGTGATTCTGGACATTCTGCAAGAGCAGCGCCAGCGCGTCGTGGTCGGGACCAATGCCTCCGGTCAGGTCCGCGAACTGCAGCTGCGCATGACGATCCGGTTCCGTCTGCGGTCGCCGGAAGGCGTGGAGTGGATCGAGCCATCGGAGCTGTACCAGCAACGCGATCTGAGCTTCAACGAAACGGCGGCGCTGTCCAAGGAAATCGAAGAAGCGATGCTCTACCGCGACATGCAAAACGACATCGTGCAGCAGATCGTGCGGCGCCTGTCGCGGGTCAAACCGCCGGTGGTGCGGTAAGGCCATGCAGCTGGCTCTGGCGCAACTGGGCGCGCACCTGCAAAAGGGCTTGCGCAGCCTCTACACCCTGCACGGCGACGAGCCGCTGCTGATGCAGGAGGCTGCCGACGCCATCCGCACTGCCGCGCGTGCCCAGGGCTACACCGAGCGCACCGTGCACACGGTGCACGGCGCGCACTTTGACTGGAGCGAGGTGCTGGCCGCGGGTGGGTCCTTGAGCCTGTTTGCCGACAAGCAGATCGTCGAGGTGCGCATTCCCTCGGGCAAGCCCGGCAAGGATGGCAGCGCCGCCATCCAGCAGCTGGTGCAGCAGGCCCAGGGCAACGACTCAACGCTCACGCTGTTCATGCTGCCCCGGCTGGACTTTGCCACCCGCAAGGGGGCCTGGTTCGGTGCGCTGGACAACGGTGGCGTGAGCATCCAGCTCGACACCATCGAGCGCGCCGCCTTGCCGCAGTGGATCGCCCAACGCCTGCAGCAGCAGGGCCAGCATGTGGCGCCGGGCGAGGAGGGGCAGCGCACACTGCAGTTCTTTGCCGACCGCGTGGAGGGCAATTTGCTCGCGGCGCATCAGGAAATCCAGAAGCTGGGCCTGCTTTTTCCCCCAGGCGAACTGTCGCAGGCGCAGGTCGAGTCGGCCGTGCTCAATGTGGCGCGCTACGACGTGTTCAAGCTGTCCGAGGCGGTGCTCTCCGGCCAGGTGGCGCGTGTGCAACGCATGCTCGACGGTCTGCAGGCCGAGGGCGAGGCCGAGGTGCTGGTGCACTACACCCTGGCCGAAGACATCCGCGCCCTCAAGCGCGTGAAAGACGCGATGGCCGCGGGCCAACCGCTGCCGATGGCGCTCAAGGCCCAGCGCATCTGGGGGCCGCGCGAGCGCCTGTTCGAACGGGTGCTGCCGCGCCTGAGCCCGGCCCGGCTCAACAACCTGCTGCAGTCGGCGCATCAGGTGGACGGCATCGTCAAAGGCCTGAAAGTGCCCGACTGGCCCCAGGACGGCTGGCAGGCCCTGCACCGTCTGGCGCTGCGCTTTGCCCGCATGTGCATGGTGCGTTGAGCGTTGCTGTCCGTAGGCGCGCGCTCCTGCTCGCGAACAAAATGGTCTGCCATGGTCTATGCCTCATTCGCCCGCAGGGGCGGGCTCCTACAAGGGCAACTCGGCTCGCTGCTGTCGACTGTAGGAGCGCGCCCCTGCGCGCGAATGGCCCGAAGCTTGGCCCTCAAGCCAGCTGCAAGGTCAGAAGGTGAGAAAATCAGCCCATGAACGCCCTGAACACCACCGAGCACATGCAGACACTGGGTCTGCAGGCCAAACAGGCATCAAGCCAGATGGCCAAGGCCTCGGCCGCCGTCAAGAACCATGCGCTGCGCCGCCTCGCGGCTTTGCTGCGCGAGAACGTGGACGCCCTGCAGGTGAATAACGCCAAAGACCTGGAGCGCGCGCGCGCCGCGGGCCTGGCCGAGCCGATGGTGGACCGCCTCAAACTCACCCCCAAGGTGCTGGAGACCTGCGCTCAGGGCTGCGAGCAGCTTGCGGCCATGCCCGATGTGATCGGCGAGATCATCGGCATGAAGCAGCAGCCCAGCGGCATCCGCGTGGGCCAGATGCGGGTGCCGATCGGCGTGTTCGGCATGATCTTCGAGAGCCGGCCCAATGTGACCATTGAAGCAGCAAGCCTCTCGATCAAGAGCGGCAATGCCTGCATCCTGCGCGGCGGCTCCGAGGCGATCGAGTCCAACAAGGCGCTGGCCCGTCTGGTGCAGCAGGCGCTGGTGGACGCCGGCCTCCCGGTCGATGCCGTGCAGCTGGTGCAGACCACCGACCGTGCGGCGGTGGGCCAGCTGATCACCATGCCTCAATTTGTGGACGTGATCATTCCGCGCGGCGGCAAAGGTCTGATCGAGCGCATCAGCGCCGAGGCCGAGGTGCCGGTCATCGAGCACCTGGACGGCAATTGCCACACCTATGTGGATGACCCCTGCGACATCGCCATGGCCGTCAAGGTGGCCGACAATGCCAAGACGCAAAAGTACAGCCCCTGCAACGCCAGCGAAGGCTTGCTGGTGGCCCGTGGTGTCGCGGCCGGGTTTTTGCCGAAGATCGGCGCGGTCTATGCCGCCAAGGGCGTGGAGATGCGTTGCTGCCCCGAGGCCAAGGCCATTCTGGCGGCCGTACCCGGTGCGAATGTGAAAGACGCGACCGAGCAGGACTGGTTTGAGGAGTACCTCGCGCCCATCATCAGCGTCAAGGTGGTGGCGGGTCTGGACGAAGCGATCGCCCACATCAACCACTACAGCAGCCACCACACCGACGCCATCCTCACGCGCGACCACATGCATGCGCAGCGCTTCCTGCGCGAGGTGGATTCGTCGAGCGTGATGGTCAACGCCAGCACCCGTTTTGCCGATGGCTTTGAATACGGGCTGGGCGCCGAGATCGGCATTTCCACCGACAAATTCCACGCCCGCGGTCCGGTGGGCATCGAGGGTTTGACCTCGCTCAAGTACGTGGTGCTGGGCGAAGGCGAAGTCCGCCAGTGATGCGGTGCAAGCAGGCCATGGGTCTGTCGTGCGCGTGCTTGTGATCCGGGGATGTGACCCCATATAGTCGGGTTTGAATACCCAAAAAAGGCCTGCTTCATGGTTCCTCACCTTGTCACTGCGCTCACCGGTCCCATCAACGAGCTGGAGCAGCGCATCCTGGACTCGATGCCGGCGATCGAGCGCTGGTTCCGTCTGGAGTGGATGGAGCACACGCCGCCCATCTACACCTCGGTCGACATCCGCAATGCAGGCTTCAAGCTCGCGCCGGTGGACACCAACCTGTTCCCGGGTGGCTGGAACAACCTGACCACGGCCATGCTGCCGCTGGCGGTGCAGGCGGCGCAGGCGGCGATCGAGAAGATCTGCCCCGAAGCCAAGAACCTGCTGATCATTCCAGAGAACCACACCCGCAACACCTTCTACCTGACCAATGTGCTGCAGCTGCAGCGCATCTTCAGCACCGCCGGCCTGAATGTGCGCATCGGCTCGATCAACCCCGAGATCAAGGACGTCACGCCGATCACCCTGCCCAACGGCGAGACCATCGTGCTTGAACCGGTGGTGCGCAGCAAGCGCCGCCTGGGCCTCAAGGACTTCGATCCCTGCACCATCCTGCTCAACAACGACCTGTCGGCGGGGGCCCCGGGCATTCTCGAAGAGCTGCACGAGCAGTTTTTGCTGCCGCCGCTGCACGCGGGCTGGAGCGTGCGCCGCAAGAGTACCCATTTCCAGAGCTACGAGGAAGTGGCCAAGCGCTTTGGCAAGATGCTGGGCATCGACCCCTGGCTGATCAACCCGATGTTCAACCAGTGCGGCGAGGTCAACTTTGCCGAGGGCACCGGCATGGAATGCCTGCGCAGCAATGTGGATGCGTTGCTCACCAAGATCAAGCGCAAGTACAAGGAATACGGCATCAACGAGAAGCCCTTTGTCGTGGTCAAGGCCGACAACGGGACCTACGGCATGGGCATCATGACCGTGCGTGACGTCTCCGACCTGGACCAGCTCAACCGCAAGACGCGCAACAAGATGAGCGTCATCAAGGACGGTCAGGAAGTGAGCGACGTGATCATTCAGGAAGGCGTGCTCACCCATGAGCGCATCAATGATGCGGTGGCCGAGCCAGTGGTCTACATGATGGACCGCTACGTGGTCGGCGGCTTCTATCGTGTACACGCCGAGCGCGGCATTGACGAAAACCTCAACGCGCCGGGTGCAAGCTTTGTGCCACTGGCTTTCGATGAGAGTGCTCACCTGCCCCAGCCGGGCGTCAAACCCGGCGCCAGCGTGCCCAACCGTTTTTACATGTACGGCGTCATCGCACGTCTGGCCATGCTGGCGGCCAGCTACGAACTCGAGGCCACCGACCCCGAAGCCGAGGTGTACGAGTAAATCAAAAGTGTTGGTTGTTGCGCCGCAACATTGCCTCGCCATCGTGGGTGACACCCCAGGCTGGCAGGCGCAAAATAGGCACTTCCTGCGTTCTGGAGCCTGACCCCCGGTCAGGCTGTTTTTTGTGTCATCGACAAAATCCTCTCTGGCGGCCCTGACCCTGGGCGCCATCGGCGTCGTGTACGGCGATATCGGCACCAGCGTGCTGTACGCCATGAAAGAAGTGTTCGGTTCAGGCCATGTGCCATTCACGCCGGACAACGTCTTCGGCATCCTGTCCATCTTTTTCTGGACCCTGACCACCATCGTGTCGGTCAAGTATGTGAGCTTGGTGCTGCGTGCCGACAACCACGGTGAAGGCGGACTGGTGGCCATGCTGGCGCTGGCATCCCAGTCGGTCAGAGACCGGCCTGAGCTGCGCAAGGTGCTGCTCATCGTCGGCATTTTTGGGACCTGTCTGTTTTACGGCGATGGCGTGATCACACCGGCGATTTCGGTGCTGTCGGCGGTCGAAGGGCTGGAAGTGGTGTCGCCGGCCTTCAAGAAATCGGTCATCCCTCTGACGCTCATCATCCTGCTGGCGCTGTTCTGGGTGCAAAAACGGGGAACGGCTGGCATCGGCAAGTTTTTCGGTCCGATCACCCTGATCTGGTTTGGGGTGATTGCGCTGCTGGGTTTGTCGCACATTGCGCACCACCCGCAAATCCTCTGGGCCATCAGTCCGCACTACGCACTGGGATTCATCTGGAACCACACCGGCACCACCTTCATCATTTTGGGTGCAGTGGTCCTGTGCGTCACGGGTGGCGAGGCGCTGTACGCCGACATGGGCCACTTTGGCAAAAAGCCCATCCGTCTGGCCTGGTTTTCAGTGGTCATGCCGGCCCTCACCCTCAACTATTTCGGGCAGGGGGCGCTGCTGCTGGCCGAGCCTGAGGCCGTCAAAAACCCCTTCTTCATGATGGCGCCAGACTGGGCCTTGCTGCCGCTGGTGGGACTGGCCACCATGGCCACCGTGATCGCCTCGCAGGCCCTGATTTCGGGCGCGTTCAGCGTCACCAAACAGGTCATCCAGCTGGGTTTTCTGCCGCGCCTGCAGGTGCTGCACACCAGCGAAACCGACACCGGTCAGATCTACATGCCCTTTGTGAACTGGGGCCTGTTTGTGTCGATCGTGCTGGCTGTGGGCATGTTCCGCTCATCAAGCAATCTGGCGGCAGCCTATGGCATTGCGGTCTGCACCGACATGCTGATCACCACCGTGCTGACCTTCTTTGTCATCCGCTATGCCTGGAAACTGCCGCTGGCGCTGTGCATCGGGGCCACCGGCTTTTTCTTTGTGGTTGATCTGGCCTTCTGGGCGTCCAACCTGCTCAAGCTGTTCGATGGTGGCTGGTTCCCGCTGGTGATTGGCGGTGCTGTTTTCGTGCTGATGCTCACCTGGTACGACGGACGCCGGTTGCTCAACGAATCCTTGCGGTCAGACGCCCTCAGGCTCAGCGACTTCCTGGAGGCCGTGTTCATTGCGCCGCCTGCACGGGTGGAGGGCACGGCCGTGTTCATGACGGCCGAACCCGGCAATGTGCCCAATGCACTGCTGCACAACCTCAAACACAACAAGATCCTGCACCAGCAGAACCTTTTTGTGACCGTGCGCAGCCATGAGGTGCCACGCATGGAGGCGGACAAGCGGTTGGAGATCACGCCACTGGGCCACGAATGCTGGCAAGTGATTGTCAACTACGGTTTCAAGGACGACCCGGACCTGCCGACGGCCCTGTCGCAGCATCAGAACCAGGGCTACAGCCTTGATGCGATGACCACCAGCTATTTTCTGTCCCGCGACATCGTGATTCCCACGATCGGCAGCGGCATGGCCCCCTGGCGTGAGAAGCTGTTTGCGCAGATGCACCACAACGCCAGTGCGGCGGCCGAGTTCCTGAACCTGCCGACCAACGCGGTGGTGGAACTGGGCTCCAAGATCGAGATTTGATCGGGCAAGGCCTTGGATGGCCGGACCTGCTGAAACCCCTGCTCGCCGGGGCGTTGGTGTCTCAGAGGTCTTTCTTCAGGGCCAATGCCCGCTGGTACAGCGCGTTGCGTGGCTCACCTGAAATTTCAGCGGCCAGCTTGACGGCGGTTTTCACAGGCAATTCGGCCAGCAGGCACTGCAGCACCCGCTCGCCTTCACCTTGCGTGGTGGCCACCGCCTGGTCATGCACCACCAGCACGAATTCGCCACGCTGGTGCTCGGGCCGTTCGGCCAGCCACTGGGGCAAGGCGCGCGCCGGCAGGGTTTCGATCTGTTCGAACTGTTTGGTCAGTTCCCGGCCAATCGTCACCGGGCGCTCGCCCAGCACGGACAAAGCCTCGGCCAGGGCGCCGATGCGGTGAGGCGCTTCGAGCAGCACCACGGCACGCTGCTCCTGTGCAAGGGTGGCAACGGCCTGCTGGCGTTCGGTGGCCTTGCTGGGCAGAAAACCGGTGAAGACAAAGCCATCGCCCGTCATGCCGGCCGCACTGAGCAGGGTGGTGATGCTGCTGGCGCCGGGCAGGGGCATGATGCGGTGGCCAGCGCCTTGCGCGGCCTGCACCAGCCGGGCACCCGGGTCGCTGATGGCGGGGGTGCCGGCATCGCTGACGTAGGCGATGCGCTGGCCCTGAGCCAGCCGGTCCAGTACAGCCTGTGCTGCTTCGGCTTCGTTGTGCTGGTGCACGGCCAGCAGTTGTGCACCTGGGCGCTCCAGCCCGTAGGCGCGCAGCATTTGCTGGGTGTGTCGCGTGTCCTCGCAGGCTATGGCATCGACCAGGCCCAGCACATGCAGGGCGCGCAGGCTGATGTCGGCCAGGTTGCCAATCGGGGTGGCCACCACATACAGTGTGTGCGTCGGGTGCTGCTGGGCCCCGGCTGCATCCTGCGCCGCCTGCAGTGCATGGGCGAAGCTGGTGCTCAGGGAGGAAGAAATCATGCCAATGCTCCAACAGGGACAGGGAAAAGGTCGTCGCAGCACCAAGGCCCGCGGTGATGCGGCCGAAGACGCGGCACTGGACATGTTGCAGGCCAGTGGCCTGCGCTTGCTGGTGCGCAATTATCGGATGCCTGGACGCGGGGCCGCCGAGATCGACCTCGTCATGCAGGCCGCAGACGGTACGGTGGTGTTTGTCGAAGTGCGCCAGCGCAGCCGCATCGACCATGGCGGCGCCGGGGCCAGCATTGGCGCCGCCAAGCGTGCGCGGATCGTGCGGGCCGCGCAGCATTACCTGTTGCGCTGGCAGCGTCTGCCGCCCGTGCGTTTCGATGTGGTGCTGCTCGAGGGCGCAGGCCCGGTCTGGCTGCCAGCGGCTTTTGATGCAGCTTGAGCGTCACAGCTTGTCACGCTTGAGTCCGCCCAGTCGGACGGTTTTTCCATGGGGCGTGCTGCGGGCCCGGGTATGATCCGCGCCATGCAAGAGCTGCGCATTCAACAGCATTTCATCGACAGCGCCGACCTGTATTACCAGGTCTCGGAAAACCTGGCCAAGCCGGTGGATGCGGCCGTGCAGGCCTTGCTGGCCAGCGTGACCGGTGGCGGCAAGGTGCTGGTGGCCGGGGGCGGGACCTCCATCGCCCTGGCGCAATACCTGACGGGCTTGCTGGTGGGTGGTTTCGAGCGCGAGCGTCCCGGACTGGCCGCTGTGACCCTGGGAGCCGATGCCGTGTGGGCCTCGGCCTGGTCGGGAGATGAAGGTTTGTCCCGTCAGGTCCATGCGCTGGGACAGGCTGGTGATGTGCTGGTGCTGATTTCCGCCCATGGCGACGAGTCTGTGCTGGCTCAGGCGGTTCGCGCTGCACATGACCGGGAGATGACCGTCCTGGCGATCACGGGCGGCAGTGGCGGAGCCGTGGCGCGGCTGCTGCGGGAAACGGATGTGCATGTGTGCGTGCCCCACGAGCGGGCCGCACGGGTACGTGAGGTGCAGCAACTGGTGCTGCACTGTCTGTGTGATGGAATCGACACCCAATTGCTGGGTGAACAGGAGCCGATGTGATGAAACTGCAACTTCAAAAAGTCCTGCTGGCCACTGTGGCCGGCGTCAGCCTGCTGTCCGGTTGTGCACCCTTGGTGGTGGGGGGCGCTGTGGTCGGTGGCCTGGTGGCGGTGGACCGCCGTACCTCCGGCACGCAGCTGGAAGATGAAGCCATCGAACTCAAGGTTGCCAACGCGGTGAACAAGGAGCTGGGTGAACGTGTGCACCTGAACGTCACCAGCTACAACCGCCGTGTGCTGCTGACCGGTGAAGTCCGCAACGATGCGGACCGCTCGCGGGCCACCTTGCTGGCCCAGAGCCAGGAGAACGTCAAGGACGTCGTCAATGACCTGGCCATTGGCGCACCCAGCAGCCTGTCGCAGCGCACCAAGGACACCGTGACGACCGGCCAGGTCAAGGCGGCCTTTGTGGACGCCAAGGACCTGCAGGCCAGTGCGGTCAAGGTGGTCACCGAACGGGGCATCGTTTACCTGATGGGGCGTGTCACGGCCCGCGAGGCCCAGCGCGCCACCGACATCGCACGTGGCATCAGCGGCGTGGCCAAGGTGGTGCGGGTGTTCGAGGACATCTCCGAAGAAGAGCTCAAGCGCCTGAGCCAGCCGCCGCTGTCGCGCTGACAAGCCACATCCAACAAAAAAGCGACCCGCGGGTCGCTTTTTTGTTGGGCCATGCCGGCCTCAGCGCAGACGCTTGATCAGGCTCGAGGTGTCCCAGCGGCCACCTTCCATCTGCTGCACATCGGCATAGAACTGGTCCACCAGCGCGGTCACCGGCAGGCGCGCGCCGTTGCGCTTGGCTTCGTCGAGCACCAGGCCCAGATCCTTGCGCATCCAGTCCACTGCAAAGCCGAAATTGAACTGGTCGTCCACCATGGTCTTTCCGCGGTTGTCGAGTTGCCAGCTCTGGGCGGCGCCCTTGCCGATCACGTCCAGCACCAGTTTCATGTCCAGTCCGGCGTGCTGACCGAAGGCAATGGCTTCGGACAGGCCCTGCACCAGGCCGGCGATGCAGATCTGGTTGACCATCTTGGCCAGCTGACCCGCGCCCGAGTCGCCGATCAGGGTGAAAGCGCGCGAGAACGCCATGGCCACGGGTTTGACCTTGTCAAAGGTGGCCGCATCACCGCCGCACATCACGGTCAGCATGCCGTTGACGGCGCCGGCCTGACCGCCCGAGACGGGCGCGTCGATGAACTGCAGGCCGCGTTTTTGGGCTTCGCTGCTGAGCTCGCGCGCCACGCTGGCCGACGCGGTGGTGTGGTCTACAAACACCGCGCCGGGCTTCATGCCGGCAAAGGCGCCATCCGGACCCAGCACCACGCTGCGCAGGTCGTCATCGTTGCCCACGCAGGCGAACACGATGTCGGCCCCCGCTGCCGCCTCGCGCGGGGTGGGGGCGCTGGCGTGGCCTGGGCATTCGGCCATCCAGGCCTGGGCTTTGGCAGGGCTGCGGTTGTACACGGTGACCTGGTGCCCGGCGCGGGTCAGGTGCCCGGCCATGGGGTAGCCCATCACGCCCAGGCCCAGAAAGGCGACTTTGTGGGGGGGGCAGGTGTCGTAGGTTTTCTGACCGATGTTGCTCATGGGGAGTTGGCCTTGATGCAGGTTGAACAATGGCCGGAATTTAACAGCACGGGGGCGCGGCTTTGGTAGTCTTGGGGACATGAGCTCCATTGCCGAAAACCTTCAGACGGTGCGTGACCGCATCCGGGCAGCCTGTGAGGCGGCGGGCCGCCCGCCCGCCAGCGTGCGCCTGCTGGCCGTGTCCAAGACCTTTGGTCCCGAGGCGGTGCGCGAGGCCCATGCCGCAGGCCAGACGTCGTTTGGCGAGAACTACATCCAGGAGGCGGTGGACAAGATCGCGGCCTTGCGCGATTTGCCACTGGAGTGGCACTGCATCGGCCCGATCCAGAGCAACAAGACCCGGCTGGTGGCCGAGCATTTTGACTGGGTGCACAGCGTGGACCGCTTCAAGATCGCGCAGCGCCTGTCGGACCAGCGGCCCGGGCACCTGCCGCCGCTGCAGGTGTGCCTGCAGGTCAACACCGATGGCGGGCCCACCAAATCGGGTGCTCAGCCGGCGGATGTGCTGGAACTGGCGCGCGCGGTGGCTTGTCTGCCGCGCCTGGTGCTGCGCGGCCTGATGACGATCCCGGACCCGGTGGAGGGCTTCGAGGCCGAATTGGCGCTGCACCGTCGCGCCACGGACCTGTTTGTGCAGGTCCGCAGAGAATTGGCCCTGCCAAAGTTCGACACCTTGTCCATGGGCATGACGGCCGATCTGGAGGCGGCCATCGCGGCGGGCAGCACCCTGGTGCGGGTGGGCACGGCCATTTTCGGCAAGCGCTGAAAGCGTTTGCCGATCGGCCGCTTACTGTGCCTGGAACCCGCTGGCCTTGATGATGCGCGCCCAGGTGGCGGTGTAGGCTTTTTCACGCTCGCCCAGTTGCTGGGGTGTCATGTAGCCCACGGTCAGGCCCATGGCCGTCAGACGCTCTTTCACCTCGGGCATGGCCACCACTTTGGACACCGCATCGGCGTAGCGGTCAATCACGGCCTTGGGCGTGCCGTGCGGTGCCCAGATACCGTAATACGGCAGGTCTTCAAAACCGGCCAAGCCCAGCTCGGCAAAGGTCGGCACGTCGGGCAGCAGGGCCTGGCGCTTGGCGCCGATCACGGCCACCATGCGCAGCTTGCCGGCCTTGTGGTTCTCGATGAAGTCGGGCACTGAGCCGGTGCCGGCAGCGATCTGGTTGCCCAGCATGTCGGCCATCATGGGTGCGCTGCCACGGTAAGGGGCGGCTTGCAGGTCCAGTTTGTATTTCTCGCCAATCACCTTGACCAGGAACTCGGGCACCGAGGCCGGCGCCGGCACGCCCACCGTGTCCTTGCCTCTGCTTTTGACCCAGGCGACGTATTCGTTGAACGTCTTGGCCGGGGTGCCGCCAGAGACGGCCAGGCCGTTGACGAAAGTGGCAAAGCCAGCCACGGGGGCGAAGTCCTGGGCCGTGTTGAAGCCGGGCGCCTTCACAACCTGCGGCAGGATGGAAATGGTGTGGTCGTGCGAGAGGAACAGCACCGAACCGTCGGCTGGCGCGGCCTTGAGGGCTTGTGCCGCGATCTGGCCACCGGCGCCCGCCTTGTTCTCGACGATCACGGTCGTGCCCAGCTGGTCCTTGAGCTTGTCGCTCAGCAGGCGGGCAATGGCGTCGGTGCCGCCGCCTGGGGGAAAGCCCACCATCAGCTTGATGGTCGGGTCGGCGGCATGGGCGCTGGACAGGCCCAGGCTCATCGCGGCCAGGGCGCTCAGAAGGTGGCGACGTGTGGTGCGCAAGGCGGTTTTCATGCAAAGACTCCAAGGTTCAAATACCTTGGAATCTAGCACTGTCCGGGCGCTTGCCTGCTGACGCGGGCCCTGAGCTGGATCCGGGTCAGAACCGCGGCAAGTCCGGATGCTTGATCTGCCCGGCGCGGACCAGCATCTTGCCGTACTCGGCGCAGCGGTGCAGGGTCGGAATCACCTTGCCGGGGTTGAGCAGGCCCTGCGGATCGAAGGCGCGCTTGACGCCGAACATCTGCTCGTTTTCTTCGGCAGAAAACTGCACGCACATGCTGTTGACCTTCTCGATGCCCACGCCGTGCTCGCCGGTGACGGTGCCGCCCATGGCCACGCTGGTTTCCAGGATGTCGGCACCAAACAGCTCGCAGCGGTGCAGCTGGTCGGGGTCGTTCGCATCGAACAGGATCAGCGGGTGCAGGTTGCCGTCGCCCGCGTGAAAGACGTTCAGGCATTTGAGGGCGTACTTTTCTTCCATCTCCTGAATCGCTTGCAGGATGTCGGCCAGGCGCTTGCGCGGGATGGTCGAGTCCATGCACATGTAGTCGGGGCTGATGCGGCCCGAGGCCGGGAAGGCGTTCTTGCGACCGCTCCAGAATTTCAGGCGCTGGGCTTCGCTCTCGCTCACCGCAATGGCGGTGGCGCCGGCGGCCGTCAGCACGGCCGACATGCGGCCGATTTCTTCCTCAACTTCCTCGGGCGTGCCGTCGCTCTCGCACAGCAAAATCGCCGCGGCACTCAGGTCGTAGCCGGCGTGCACAAAGTCCTCGACGGCGGCGGTCATGGGGCCGTCCATCATCTCCAGCCCGGCCGGGATGATGCCGGCCGCGATCACAGCGGCCACGGCATCACCGGCTTTGCGCACGTCGTCAAAGCTGGCCATGATGCAGCGCGCCAGCTGGGGCTTGGGCACCAACTTGACGGTGACCTCGGTGGTCACGGCCAGCATGCCTTCGCTGCCGATCAGCACCGCCAGCAGGTCGTAGCCGGGGGCGTCCAAGGCATCGCTGCCAAATTCAATGGGGTCGCCCTCGATGGTGAAGCCTTTGACCTTGAGCACGTTGTGCACCGTCAGCCCGTATTTGAGGCAGTGCACCCCGCCCGAGTTCTCGGCCACGTTGCCGCCAATCGTGCAGGCGATCTGACTGGACGGGTCGGGTGCGTAGTACAGGCCATAGGGCGCGGCCGCTTCGCTGATGGCCAGGTTGCGCACGCCACACTGCACCACCGCCGTGCGGCTGACCGGATCGACTTTTTGGATCTGGTTGAAGCGCGCCATCGACAGCGTCACGCCCATGCGGTGCGGCATGGCCCCGCCCGAGAGACCGGTGCCGGCGCCACGGGCGACCACCGGAACCTGCAACTGGTGGCAGGTTTTCAGCACGGCCTGCACCTGCGCCTCGGTCTCGGGCAGGCAGACGACCAGCGGGCGTTCGCGGTAGGCGGTCAGGCCGTCGCATTCGTAAGGGACGGTGTCCTCGGGGGTGTAGAGGATGCAGTCGGCGGGCAACACGCGGCCCAGGGCCTGCACCACCCGTTGCTGCAGGGCGGCACGCTCGGCCATCAGTTCGGCGTTTTGGGCGGCGTCAAAGGGGATCGGGCTGTTCATGGGGCCCAACTGTACGCCCGCCAGCGTCCTTGTGCATTGAAGAAAGTTTGACGGTGACGTGAAAAGCCGCTCAGTTCAGCGTGCTCTTGAGCCAGTCGGCAAAGGCCGCGCATTCCCAGCGTTCCATGGTGCCGGCGCGCCAGCACAGGTAGTGGGCATGGGGGCTGGGCACGCTGCGTTCATAAAGGCGCACCAGCTGGCCCGATTCCAGCCAGGGTGCGGCCAGTTTCAGACGCACCAGGGCGACGCCCAGACCCTGGGCGGCGGCGTCGCACATCAGGCCGACATCGTTGAAGGAGGACCCTTCGGCGGGCTCGGGCCAGTCCAGGTCGTGGGCGGCAAACCAGGTGCGCCAGGGCTCCAGCGGGCTGCGCAGCAGCGACAGGCCTTCCAGGTCCTCGGGAGCAATGAAGGGACCGTTCTCGCGCGCCCAGGCGGGCGAGGCCATGGGGGTGACCTCGTCCTTGATCAGGCAGGTGTGCTCCACGTCCGCATAGCGGCCGGTGCCAAAGCGCACCGTGAGGTCCGCATCTTCGGCCACCACATCCAGCAGCGGGATGCTGACCTGCAGGGTGATGTCGATCTCGGGGTAGGCCTCGAAGAAATGGCGCAGACGGGGCATCAACACCGAGCGCGCAAAGGTGGGGGTGACCGCCAGGCGCAGCTTGCGGCGCCCTGGGGCAGCGCCTGCCGAGGGAAAGCGCTGCAGCGAGGCCAGGCCTTCGCGCACATGGGCCAGGTACTCGATGCCTTCGGTGGTGAGCGAAAAGTCGGCCCGTCCGAACAGCTTGGTGCCGATGATCTGCTCGAGCTGCTTGACCCGGTGGCTGACCGCGCTGGGCGTGACGAACAGTTCTTCGGCCGCCTGCGTCACGCTGCGCAGCCGGGCCAGGGCTTCGAAAGTCTGCAGGCACTGGATCGGGGGGATGCGCAGACTCATGGGGAGGCCCTTTTCAAGTCAGTTGGGGACAGATCTTCAGATCTGTCCCGCAATATAATTTATTTAAAGATGACGGTCTTGTGGCCGTTGAGCAGCACGCGGTGCTCGCTGTGCCACTTGACGGCGCGCGCCAGCACCTGGCTTTCGGTGTCGCGGCCCATGGCGGTGAGGTCTTCGACCGTCTTGCTGTGGTCCACGCGGGTCACGTCCTGCTCGATGATCGGGCCTTCGTCGAGGTCGGCCGTCACATAGTGGGCGGTGGCGCCGATCAGCTTCACGCCGCGGTCGTGCGCCTGGTAGTAGGGCTTGGCGCCCTTGAAGCTGGGCAGGAAGCTGTGGTGGATGTTGATGGCGCGGCCCTCGAGCTTGCGGCAAAGGTCGTCGCTCAGGATCTGCATGTAGCGCGCCAGCACCACCAGCTCGGCCCCTTCGGCCTGGATGATTTCGTACTGTTTGGCCTCGACCTGCGCCTTGGTGTCGGCCGTGACCGGGATGTGGTGAAACGGCACGTTGTAACTGGCCGCCAGCTGGTAGAACTCGCGGTGGTTGCTCACGATGGCGCGGATGTCCAGGGGCAGCAGACCCGACTTCCAGCGGAACAACAGGTCGTTCAGGCAATGGCCTTCCTTGCTGACCATGATCACGGTGCGCATGGGCTGGGCCGTGGTGTGCAGGTTCCACTGCATCTGGAAAGTCTGGGCCAGCGCGCCCAGCTGCTCGCGCAGGGCTTCGGCGCCGATTTGCGCGCAGGCGAACTGCACCCGCATGAAAAACAGGCCCGTGTCGTGGTCGTTGTACTGCGCGGCTTCTTCGATGTTGCCGCCGCGTTCAAGCAGGAAGCCGGAGACGGCGTGCACGATGCCAGTGCGGTCGGGGCAGGAAAGGGTGAGGATGTAGGTCGGGGTCATGTTCGTGGAGGACGCAGTACACGGGTGCGCGGTCTGGCGGCTATTGTAGGAGGCCGCCCCTGCGGCCGAATCTTTCGCGAGCCGGGGCTCGCTCCTGCCAACCAGGGGCAGAAACGGACACAAAGGCGCCAAGGCGCTGCGGTAGACTGCCGCGCTGACCCTGCCACGCCCGAACATGCAAGACTACGCCACCCGACAGCGCAACCCTCGCCGACACGGCCTGGGTCTGGTGCTGGTCGTGTTGCTGCATCTGCTGTTTTTCTGGGCTTTGCAGTCGGGGCTGGTGCGCACGGTCACGCAAAAAGCGCAGGTGGTGGTCGATGCGGTGCTGCTGAGCGCAGACAAGCCTTCGATTCCGCCGCCGCCAGCCCCCAAAAACCTGCCACCCCCACCCAAAAATGCCCCACCGCCCCCGGCCTGGGTGCCCCCGGTGGAAACGCCCGTGGCCGCCCCGCCGGCGCCGGCCGCCGTGACGGCGGTGACCAGCACGCCCACGCCACCGGCACCGGCCACACCGGCCGCCGCCGGCCCGAAAACGGATGCGGTGCGCACGGCCGCCGTGGTCAATGCCGCGCAGTGCGAAAAGCCGGACTACCCCAGCGCCTCGCGCCGTCTGGAAGAAGAGGGCACGGTCCACCTGCGCTTTCTGGTCGGGGTGGACGGCAAGGTCATTCAGGCCGAGATCGAAAAATCCTCGGGCTACAAACGCCTCGACGAGGCCGCGCGGGCCGGTCTGTCGCGCTGCCAGTTCCGCCCGGCCACCGTCGATGGCAAGCCCGAGCAGGCCTGGGCCAGCATGCGCTACACCTGGCGGCTCGAATGAATCGCGCCGTGCAGCAACACCCCCCTATTCCGGAAGTATCCGCAGGAGTCCCGCAGATGTTCAAGACGATCCACAAATCCCTCGCTGGTCTGGGCCTGCTGGCCGCGTTGTGCATGGCCAGCCCTGTGCTGGCGCAGGCTCTCGAGGCCTCGGCGCCGGTGGCGGCAGCCCTCACCGAAGACAACCCCTACGGCCTGTCGGCCCTCTGGGCGCAGGGTGATCTGGTGGCCAAGGGCACACTGTTGGTCCTGCTCATCATGAGCATGGGTTCGTGGTACGTGATCTTCACCAAGCTGGCCGAGCAAAGCCGCCTGCAAAAACAGGCCCGCGCTGCATTGGACAACTTCTGGAAGGCCGGCACGGTGCGCCAGGCGGCCGACAGCCTGGCACCGGACAGCGCGTTTCGTTTCATCGCCGAAAAGGGGCTGGAAGGCGCGTCCAAACACACGGGCATGCTGGGCGCCATCGACTTCAACACCTGGGTGACCCTGAGCATCCAGCGCGCGATCGGCAATGTGCAAAGCCGGCTGCAGGACGGGCTGGCCCTGCTGGCCACGGTCGGGTCGACGGCGCCTTTTGTTGGCCTGTTTGGCACCGTCTGGGGCATCTACCACGCGCTCGTCAAGATCGGCATGAGCGGTCAGGCCTCGATCGACAAGGTGGCCGGCCCGGTGGGCGAGGCCCTGATCATGACCGCCATCGGTCTGGCGGTGGCGGTGCCGGCGGTGCTGGGCTACAACTGGCTGGTGCGCCGCAACAAGGCGGTGA
>JACCDY011139979.1_pt1 | contig 17555 bp, 19 predicted proteins | sample 7446391 | NCBI WGS metagenome assembly JACCDY01 (sample SAMN15323451, study PRJNA562643) | freshwater metagenome | isolation source: river surface water | place: USA:Blue River Watershed | collected 2017-08-18
CTTCGCCGGCCCCGAAAACCGAATAAAGGCAGGGCGGACCCTGTTGGAGGAGTATTCTCCGCCTCAATACCTGCCGGGCACTGCCGGGCCGCTGCGAATCGCAAAGTCGGGCGGCCAACCGCACCACAAGTCGACCGTCGCGCGCCGCGTATGGACTCCGCCTCGCAGCACCTGCAAGCCAAGTTCGACGCCGCCCGCGCCCTATTTAGCGCAGCTCCCAAAGCGGGCATCGAGGCCGCCCAGGCCTCCCAACTCGCGGGCGAACTCAGCGCGATCGAAATCCGCTTCGCGCTGGCCACCGGCCACCTCCTCTTGCAAGCCGCGGTGGGCGGCGAGGCGGGGCGGCTCGCCGCCAACGCAGAATTTTCTCGAATGCTGGCCGCCGAAGACTTCGCCGGCGAGGCGGACCGCCTCGTGGCGAGGTGCGAGGGGCTTCTCCGGGCCGCCGGGGCCCCTCTCCGGGCCGCCCCCCACGTGGGGCGCCTGCCTCCCGGGCGCCGCGGGCGCGGCGGGCCCGCGACTAGGGGCGCCGCTAACGCCCGCGGCCGCGGAGATAAAGCGGCCTACGCCGAGGTCCAACGGATCCTCGACATCTACCCCGACGCGAGCAACCAGGGCGCGCCTGGCCCGGCCAACGGGGCCGTACAAACGGTCAACTACGAGCAGTGCCAATCCTGCGGGATGGACATGATCGTCGACCCCACGCGCTCGGTCCTCAAATGCGCGGGCGAGGGCTGCGGGACCCTCCGGGAGCTCGTCGGCACGGTCTTCGACGACGCCCAGTTTTATAGCCAGGAAGGGCAAAAAGCGAAATCGGGGACGTTCAACCCGAACCGCCACTTCCAGTTCTGGTGGGTCCACATCCACGCACGCGAGCCGGAAGAGGAGATCGGGGACAAGAACGACCCGGAGAACCAATACGGCGAGAGGCTCCTTTCGACCCTGGGGAGCATCGTCGTCCGCGACGGCCAGATCCTCCGCCTGCTCACCATTTACGACATCCGGAACATGCTCGACGAAATCAACCGCACCGACCTGAACAAGAACGCCCCCCTCATCCTCAAAAAGCTCACGGGCATCGGCCCACCCCAGCCGTCCGACACGCTCACGGCCAAGGTCGAGAACCTCTTCACCAAGGGCATCGAAATCGGCGAGAGGGTCCGGCGGCCCGATCGCGTCAACCGCAACTACTACCCCTACTACATCATGAAGATCCTCGAGGAGCTCCTCCCGCCGGACGACGTCGAGGCTCGGCGCATCTTCTACTACATCTACGTCCAGAGCAAGGAGACCGTCGAGGCTGACGACGACGACTGGGAGATGATTTGCGAGGAGCTCGGCGAGGTCCGGTACCGCCCGACCGACCGGAGCCTCGGCCTGAGGTACGGGCCCGCTTAGAGGCGCGCGCCCACACTGCACCCACCAATGCCTCCGGCGCGCTTTATTCAGGAAAGCGGGCCCTCCCGCCCTGCTTCTTCACGCCCTGTCCGTCGCAGGGTTCTGGGCCCTCCTCGTCTGGTGGGCGGGGCTCCCGTGGGCTCCGGCCTTTACGGCCGCGGCGGTGTTCGGGCTGCTAATCCTGCCGGTCACCGCCCAACTCGGGGCAATACGGGACCCGGATCCGCGCCAGGGCCCGCGCCGAGAGCTCAAAAAAGGGCCGAGGGCTGCCCGCGGCGGGTCGCAATAGTCCCGCCGCTATAGCGCGCCGCGATGCGGGCCGCGAAATCCGGAGGACTGTGTGGGTGCCGCGATGCCCTCGGAAGGCCCGCCCAAGGTGTCCATGCCCCTAGATTGTTCGGGCTCGCAGCGTTCGACCTGCTCGCGACCGCGGCCCTAGCTTGGCTGCTCGCGCGCCGCTCCGGCAGCATGTTTGCCGTCTCGCTTGTCTTCGTCCTCTTGATCATTCTCGCCGTCGCGGCTCACGAGCTCTTCTGCGTCCAGACTCGCCTCAACGCGGCTCTCTTTGGGCGCCCCTGGCCCGCGGAGGAGCCGACAAAAGGTGACACCTCTGCTTTTGTCATTAGGTCGCCCTTCGCGCCTCCCCCCTCGTTCGCCGGGCAGCTTTGAATTCGCCGAATAGGGACCACCTCATGGCCTCGCCCGCCCCTTTATGGGCGGTCACACACGAAGCTCTACGTGATAGCTTAGACTATCACGGCCAGTGCATGCTCAGCGTGGAAGTAATCCGGGCGGCCCTCTCCGAAGCCTTCGGCGGAGCTCCCTTCCCCCCTTTGGGCACCGAGCCGTGGCTCCAGGGGTGGATGTGGCCTGCCAGCGTCAGCCTGTTCTCGCCGACCGGGTGGAACCGCCGGCTGGGGGTCGTCTTTGAGTACAGGGGCCCCCACCACTACGAGCGGGCCGCCGGTCTCCCGGACCTCCTGTGGTGGCAAACCGCGCAGGACCGGCTGCTCGAGGAGCGCTGCACGGACCGCGAGCTCACTCTCCTCAGCATCCCCTACTACATCACTTACACGAAGCTGCGCGACTACGTCCGCTACGAACTGGACCTGCTGGGATACCGCGCCTCGAACCCTAAGCCGGACGACCTCTTCTACGACGAGGTCGTCCAGCGGTGCTTCGAGGCGGGCTTCTCCGACGACAAAATTCGCTGGCACTAGACATGAGCAAAACTGAGGAGCCTTTTTGGGTGGCACGCCACCATGGACGACGACGAGATGGACGGACGCACTCCTGGCATTCGCCGACGCCGGAGAACCCCAAACTCCTACCGATCAAACAAGCGACCCAGGGTGTGATCGAATGTCTCTCATGCAGCAAACTGCGGCTTTACGCGGAGGTAGGTGTCTGTCCCCGGCGTACATTAATTGCAAGACCCATTTGCTCTGGGAGTGTCACAACCTGCATCAATGGCCCGCCACCCCCAATAATGTTCTTCGCGGAAGCTGGTGTCCTCAGTGTAGCTGCAACATAGGAGAAGAGCTGGTTCGGGCCACGTTAGAGGAGGCTTTCCCGGGCCGAAAGTTCCTTCGGACGAGGTCGTTGCCATGGATAAATGGCTCGAACTCGACGGATATGAAATTGGCGGGCTACCAAGGAATCCAACACTACAAGACCGTCGGCCATTTTCATCGATCAAGCGCCCTCTCCGAGCAGCAAGTACGGGACCAAAAAGCGCCCCCCTGGGGGGGACCGCAAACATGTAGTGCTCAAGTCGAATAACGGAGCACTGCTGCCTTATTACCCGGCATACGTCTGTATGCCTCCGCAGGTTCTGAGGTCGCGACCTCTCCTCCTGCAGCAGAGTTTCCTCTGGGAGTAGACTATATCTTAAGCCGGGCTCGTAGCTCGGCCCACAACCATTTAGTCGTTGAACTGCACGCTGCTCTGCAGACGCTTGGCTGCGGATTGCCCATTGTGCATCCTTCGAGTTTTTACCTTGCCCCTGTCCAGAGGACAGTTTTACGTAGTTTCCCACGGGTTCCACTGCGTGCGTCGCCGCCGCAGGGTGGTATCGAAGGCTTTAGGGTGTTCCCGCAATTTGATTGTGTCGCACACATCACAGCGCGCGAATTCGCTGTGAGGTACTTGCCCGCGGTTTTGCGCGGACATGGGCCTGAGGCATCTTTTTTGCGTAAGATGCCTTGTTTGACCCGTCGGTGCCTTAATACCCAGCATTTTTTGATGCTTCCACAGGCTCTGGGACCGTACCCTCATCCTGCGGCACCCTTTCGGGTGGGAGTAGACTATATCTTAAGCCGGGCGTAGCCCAGCCCACAACCATTTAGTCGTTGAACTGCACGCTGTCCGAAGACAGACGCTTGGCTGCGGATTGCCCATTGTTCATCCTTTGAGTTTTTACCTTGCCCCTCAAGCCTCAGCTCGAGTTTGACGTGGTTTCCCACGGGTTCCGCTACATACATCGCTGTCGTAGGGTGGTATCAAAGGCTTTAGGGTGTTCCCGCAATTTGATTGTGTGGCATCGGGAGCTTACGGTTTTGTTGCTCCAGACACTTGCTTGCGTTTTTGCGCAAACATTGACCGTGTTGATCAAGAGGAAGTTGATGGCAATCGCCACGACCAGCAGGTCGCAGGGGGTGTTCGCCGAGACGTAGTTCGTGGACCACTTGATGTAGGTCTCGCGGGCGCGCGAGATGTTCAGGTGGCCGCTGGGCTGGTAGCTCCGCGGGAAGAGGGCCATGTTCACGAAGAAGGCCCCAGGGTCGTCGGGGGTCACCAGCGCCGGCCCGCCGTAGTTGAAGGGCATGTACGCGCTGAAGAACAGGTCCTGGAAGTTCTCGTAGATCGTGATGCCGTGGGAGGTCAGGGTCAGGCTGTCGACCGTCGGGACGGGGAGCCAGTACTGATTGTACATCACCTGGCCGATGTTGCTCCCGCCGATCGAGGCCGAGGTACCGCCCGCCGTCTGCGCCAGGTCGGGCTCGTCGCAGTAGGCGTCGACCTGCCGGGTCATCCTGTGCCAGTCGCGCCACACGTTCTGGTTCCCGCCGCTTATCAGGCCGCCGGCGCCGGCCGTGATGTTCTTGATGTTCCATACGGGGCGCAGGCCCACGAACATGTACTCGACGGGCCACTTCAGCTGCGAGAGCAGCTTCTCGTCTGCACTCTCCTGGTTGCATCGCTGGGTGTGCTGACGGTAGACGCGAATAAGACTGAAGCCTATTCTCTTGATATAAATATCATGACCTTAGAAAAGCCTGGGCTTTTCCGTACCGGCCTTCCTTCGACATTTCCTTCGAAGGTGCCCTGGGTAATGTCCCAGTTCGGCCCCTGCCCTACTACAGGCAGGCCCGCTCTCGCGGGGGAGTAGACTATATCTTAAGCCTGTGGCGGTGATGTCCGCCCAGGCCCACTCACGTTTAGTCGTTGAACTTTGTTCTTACCATGGGTCGAAAGCAGTTCCTGCAGATAAGCAATCGCTGCCTCTTTCTTTTCTTCATCCGACTGCTTCGCACTTTCGAAGCATTTTTGGTATAGTTTCTTGTTAATCCTTTTGAACACCTTGTACCCGTTCGGCCTCTTAATTACGCCGGCAGGAAGCCCGGTTTCTGGTTTAGTTCTGACTTGTAGCTGAAGGTCGGCTCTGGCCCGCACGATTTCGACATCCTCGATTTCGTCCGCGACCTCGGTGCGCTCGGTCGCCGCAATCTCGGCGACTTCGATCCCAAGTTCGGCCATTAACTGGTCGAACTCAACGTCGCTCTTCTGAGGTCCAGGAGCTTCTTCGAGCTTTTCTTCAGCCTGATTGTCTACGACGGCCCCGTGGGGGGTGGTCGCCTCTAACTGTTCCAGAAATTCGCAAACCGCTGCTCTAGCTTTCTCGAAGGTCCCGTATCGGACGGTCGAGAATATTCGGTCTTTGCACAAGGGGTGGTTGGCGATACGTATCGCCTCGTACCCCCCGGCTTTCGCCATATAGCTCGTGTGCATCGGCATGCCTTGCAACTTCGGGTGCCTGTGTTCTTCCACATTGGCCTTCTTCGTCTCCCTGATCTTTTCCACTGATGCGCTCGCGTGCTGAAACGTCCGACCGCCCGATGCTACATTGTACCCTTCCACGTCAGAGTGAAACAGGGCAATGTACTTTTGCTCGAGCAAATCGAGTTTATCGTCCGGGACGGACTCTAGCGGTTCGAGGACGAACTTGTCGACACCATAGCGCACCATTGCGTTGTACAGTGGGGACTCCCCTATTCCTGGCCTAGGAGTCTCTCCTCGGACGCGGTCCTTCGCGAGTCTGCGAGCCTCACGCTGATGAGCGTACCAGCGCTGCTGCAACGATGTAGTGGTCTGGCCTATGTATACCTTGTTGGTGCTGCTGCACCGGATGATGTAGATGAAACCCATTTCGTAAGAGTTTAGCTGCGGATTGACTCTATTCCTCAGGTTATTACCATACCCCCGCCTCTTCAGTTTCTGCTTTGGCGGTTTTACCAGCTTTCGCTGGGGTGGAGACTGACCTCGCGGCCAGGCCCCGGTACTGAGGACCTAACGAGTTGTTCCCGCAATTTGAGAGTGTTGCCCGCCTCAGCACGCGCTGAGGAGGACTAGCACACGTTTTTGCGTGTACTTTTGGAGACTCATGGTGTTAATCTCCGGGTTCACGAAGATGTTGTTAATATACAGCTCCATCTTCTCAATGCTGATCTCCGTCATCCCGAGAACCTGGAAGATCGGGGTGTAGGTAATGTTGCGGTTGGCGCCATCATCGAAGATCGTCTCGAGGTAAATGCTCGGGACCTCAAATGCCAACTGCTGCTGGGTAGCGAGATCGATGCTGATAAAGCGCTGCCCGAATGGGATCGACACGGAGGCGATTGACAGCCTCACATCGTCATTGAACCAAAATCTCAATTTGTTCCAAATCTCCAGGGGGGCGGCGACTGGCTTGGGGGTCTGGGGGCCGTTGACGACCTGCAAGAGCGTCCGCGAGACGTCAATCTGCGGGCCGCCGGGGGCGTTCAGGGCCGCGATCGAGCTCTGGGAGATCAGCGAGGCCGCGGCGGCCCCCACGGCCGCCTCGTTAAAGAGGGCCACCGTCTGGTTGCTTTGGCCGGAGACGGCCCGGCTGATGCCGGCGGGGGTGTTCGCCGAGTCGGCGTCGTGGACGACGGCGCAGCACAGCCCGCTGTACCCCTGCAGGGGGACCTCCTGCCCGACGAGGCGGTCGTGGCCGACACGCTTGTTGGGCGGGGTGCAGAACTTCTCGAGGAACACGGGGATCATCGTGTCGTATTGATCGAGGGGGTTGCCGTTGACGTCGAACTTCACGAAGGCGAAAGCCCGGTTGCCGGGGTACTCGCAGTAGCGGACGAAGTTGCGGTACTGGGCCGTGGCCACGGGGTTCGCCGCGACGCCCTGGACGATGACGTTCCCGCAAGGGTCGACGATGTTGTAGTACAGGTTGTTGGCCGCGCTGTTCAGAGGGAAGGCGGCGGTCCCCTGGAGAGGGGTTGTCCCGAGGTTGCCCATAAACTGGCTGAGCCTCGTGCGGCACACCATGTCGTAGAAGAAGTCTCCGAACTGAGGAATGCTGAAGGTGACACCACCTCCGAGGTTGGGATTTCCCGATTGGGGCCGAACCTTGTTATACTCGTCAGTGTTACCACCGCTATTGCGGATCGATGGTTCTGGGGCCACCACCCCTCCTCCATCGACACCCTTTCGGGTGGGCTTAGACTATATCTTAAGCCAGCGCGACCTGCGCTGGCCCACAACCATTTAGTCGTTGAACTGCACGCTTAACTTCTAAGCTCGCTAGGTACCCTTGTGCCTGTTCCAGCTTCTCTTCGCGAGTGAGCTTTGCGGAAGCGAAGAATCGCTTCGGATACCCAGGCACTCTGACATAGTAACCTTCTCTTTGAGGACAATAGCTGACATACTTGGGCAGATCGTGACCTTTCTTTCTTTTCCGATCAATGGTGGTGTCGTACCTGCCTTCGGCCAGTTCAGCTTTTAAGTCCAAAGCCTTTCGAAACTTTTCCTCCAGTGACAGGCCCGCGCCCATTACTCGGAGAAACTTGCCGTTCGCTCTGACTCGAAAACCTTCTGCCCCGTGCTCTCTGTAGTAGTACACGTACGGAGGCAGTTCGAAAGGACATTTTTTACCCTTTGTGACTTGCTCATTTTCTCTCTGGACTCCACTGCATACTTTTTGCCACCATCACCACCAGTTGTCAGGTTGTAGCCGCGCGGGGAGAGCGTATCGAATAACTCAATAAAGTACTGTTCCCAGCCGTCGAGCCCCTCGGCGGGGCACATCCAGCACACCACCAGACTAAAGCTCGAGCCGCCATATTTTGTGATGGCGCGGCCCAGCGCTGTCCGAGTAGTATTCCGTCGAGCATCAGTAAGATGTTGTGCCCAACGGTGGTATATGCTCTCTTGCCGAGTTTGCCCTACGTAGCCCTTACCTGATGGAGAGGTGACCAAGTAAATGAAGCCCATGTTTGCAACTATCGGTTACCATGGTTTGCCCTAGCGGGGGCTTTAATTAAGACGCTTGGCTGCGGATTGCCCATTCGGCTCGCGGCCGATCCTACTGAGTTTTTACCTTGCCCCGCACTAGTGTGCGTTTTACGTAGTTTCCCACGGGTTCCGCTGCGTGCATCGCTGCCGCAGGGTGGTATCAGAGGCTTTAGGGTGTTCCCGCAATTTGATTGTGTCGCGAACGAGGCCTGGTGGTATTTGGGCCCCGTTCACTTGCTCGCGTTTTTACGCGAACATGGACCGAGTGAGGATTAATCCCCAGAGTGATCCAATCGCTGCAACTCTGCTACCGGCGCTACTCGCGCCCCTTTGGCTCTGGGTGGCGTTCCCCTCATCCAAAGGCGCCCTTTCGGGCGGGGATAGACTATATCTTAAGCCCTGTTTAGGAAAACAGGGCCCATAACCATTTAGTCGTTGAACTGCATGCTCTCATGGCGGGCTGTTAAGGTATTTTATCGCTCCCGACTTAGCTCTTCTTTTGCGCACCCCGCTTCTGCGAGGTTCCCTGGTTTGCTGACACGGTAACATCCGCTTCGGCGGCGTGTTGCGTCCACCTGTTCCTTACGTTCCGCGTCGTTTGACCGACATAGGCCAAACCAGAAGGAGATTCTGCTAAGTAGATGAAGCCCATAGTGTTCCCTCACATGGTCCGTTTCATTTGAGACACTTGGCTGCGGATTGCCCATTGTAACATCCTTTAGGTTTTTACCTTGCCCCCCGAGCTGGCTCGAGTTTTACGTAGTTTCCCACGGGTTCCGCTGCGCGCATCACTGCCGCAGGGTGGTACTAAAGGCTTTAGGGGTTTCCCGCAATTTGGTCATGTCGCCTGCCCGGGACAACGCCTCTCGCGTCCCGGCAGACTTGCCCGCGCTTTTACGCGGACACCCCCATGCAGCTGGCCAGTTTGGCCAACCAGTTATAGGGTTTGAAGTGGGCGTTCACGTAGAGGATGTGGGTCCTCTCGAGGTCGACCAGCGTCGGCGTGATGTCGGCCTTGCCGGCCCGGCGCCGCGCGCACATCACGTCCTTGATCCTCTGGTTGAGGAGCTTCGTAGCCATAATCATTCGCGAACCCGCCCGGGCCGCGGCCCGGGCCGCACGCTTCCCCCGCGGCGCCTTTTCAGCCCCGCTGAGTCCCGTGCGCCCAACTTTCCCGGCCAGCTTGCGCCGCGCCGGATTGTTGGGGCCTGACTGTACATTGAGCCGTCTCAGGGAGACGACCGCTCAGTGACCCAGTCGATAGCGACCCCATCCGCGCCTCGCGGCGCGGCGGAACCGACGGTCTGAGCCCGCCCCTGGCTGAGGGCGGACCTTTGACCGTTTTCACTGAACTTGCCTGTTTCCGGGCGCGGGCCCGGTAGGTGTGGGCCGTCGCCCACGTACCACGCGCCGACCGTCGGTCGTGACGACCTAGACCAGCCCGCCGGCTAGGGGGTACCAGCGCAGGGCGTCTCTTCGCCCTTCCCTTGGACCCTCGCGAGCCCGCGCCCCCCTGTTGCTGACCGAGTGCCTCTGGCCCCGAGAAGTCCGCCCCCGCGCGCTAAGGGCGCGGGCCCCGGCGGAAGCCCCGAAAGAGCTAGAAACAGGTCCCATCAGCTTTGCCATCATTAGCGATTAATTTGAAGACTGCTCCCGCAGACATTTCCTACCACTACTCGTCGAGCGGCCGATTGCGGCTGAGGAGTCGGTATCCTTTCTGCAGAAAAACAGGCTGGTTCGAAATAATTTTAACCTACTCGCCTCGGTGTCCGGGGATCGAAAAAGCTCGCGCGACCATCGCTACTCTTTGCACATGAGGCACTTGCCTTGCTTCCGAAACAACAACGTGTTCCACGAGGCCTCGAAACGATGCCCTTTCGCGACGCATTGCCACTCCGCATTATCCTTTCGGCCCACAAAGTCGCTCAGTGGAATTATTCCGAACTTTTCGGCGCGCTCCCTTCTTTCTCTGACGGACCGATCTCTGTTTGTTCGTTTACGCTCGCACCGAATACACTTCTTTCTCGGGGCCGTCGCGTCCCTGGGGGCAATAAAGTTGTCCCTGGCCACTTCATACTCGTGGCCCGCTGAGCATCGGACCTTAAAGTAGGTGAGCGTGTAACCATCGGGCCCGGTTTTCTGAAACTGGTCGAGAAGCGTGTACCCTCGCCGCGCGACGTCGCGCGCGTTTTCTTCCCACGTCCGCTTCCGCGTCCCGCCGCACTCCGGGCAGAACCGAGGGCGCTTATGGTTTCGGTGATTCACCGAGGCCAATGGGGCCGAGAACGCGTGACCCTTTGCGCATACGAACGCCAGTGGCATGTGGCACCCCAAGTAGACGTCACCGACACATGTCCCGCCATGGGAAATAGCGATTTCTCGAGCTTTCGCCAACATTGTCGCAGTTAAGGCCCCGTCGACCCTCGCCATTTCCATGAAATCGTAGGACAGCTCTTTGTCGGCTACGTCGAACCCTAGCTCAATCAACGCAGTGCGGACGAAGTCTCTGATGTCGCGGTACTTCACCGTGTGTGGGACCTCGAGCAGAACTTTGCATTCATCCGTCACCGCCTCCCTTTTACGACGGTCTCTCTCCTGTTGAGCCGCAAACTTTTTCGGGTCATCGTCGTGGAAGAAAGGGATGAACTCGGAGTGCTGCTTCCCCTGATATTCCGCGGCCAACTGGAGCTCTTCACAATAACAATCCAGTTCCAGGCCGTGCATCCACGGGAGCTGCCTAGTCTTTTCGAAGACGTGGTCCGGGAAGCACTCCTTGAGCGCTGCCCTCATGAGAGCTTCACCGTAGCTGCCATCCATAGCGTCGACTCGTATGGGCGCCGGACGGTCCTGCTTTTGCGCGCTCGCCGCGAGGAGCGGAGCTCCCTCGAGGGCCATTTCAGCGAAGAGCTCCTCGATGAACTCGTCCATCACCGGGGCGGGGTGCAGGCCGCCTCGAGGCTTCAGTTTTGCGAGCGGTTCTGCAAAAAGGTCCGATTCAGTGCTCGCCCTTCCGCCACGCCGCAAACATCTCCTCTATCACCTCTCTCTGCTCGTCGCTGAGCACCTGCTCCCATATTGCTTCGGCCACCGCGTAATAGTACCCATCGTAGGCGAGGGCGCGCTTCTTTTTGAGGCCGGTCATCCTCGCTGATCCGCCCTCCTGGTCCAGCATCCTTAAGTGCACCCCACTAACTCGCAGGAGGGCCGCCCGGACTTTGCTGTCAGCGCGGACTCTCGATCGTGTCTCCGCGGTAAGGTGCTCGGTCCGCAGCCCGCAGCAATCGTAAGCTATGCAGTTTTGGAAGAAGTGCCGGGCCGTCGTTACTTCTCGTCTCGGCTCCCCCATTTGGTCAAAGAATAGTGTGCTGGATGGCCGCCAGGTTCAATTCTCGATCGAAGTTCGGCATCCGCCCCCGCCGGGTGGTTGCCCATCTCGGGTGAGCGGCCCGCTGCAGGGCCTCGCGGCGAAGCTCCCCGTGGCCGCAAAGTATATTTGTCTCGAGCAACTGGCTCCCTTACCGACCATGCCGGCGTTAATCGTCGCAGGTCGGTGGATTCTTCGGAGAGCGCCCACCAACTGGGTCGAGGCGTCTGGTGCAGGCCGGGCCGGGCCGGGTCTCCGCCTCGTGATCGCTCATCTTTCGCATAGGGCCTCTTTTGGCACGGTAATATACGTCGTCCCACCGCGCAATGGACGCCCCGAGTGAGCTCCCCGCCATGCCCCCCTTACAGAGCTACCCCGTGGCTCAACCGAAGAAAAAACACCGAAAACAGATCATTTACGGAACCTTCCTCATTCTGGTCCTCATCCTGGTGTATGTCGTGATGAAGCAAAAGGCCTACATCGACAAAGGGTTCTCCGTGAACGGCATACCCGACGGAACGAAAATCCCCACACCGTGCAAGGCGGCCGACCATGCCAAAGTTCTCAGCGCGTCGTACAAGGATACGAACAACGCGGTCACCGACGTCGCGGCCAAGCTCCAGGCAGCGTACACCGCCCAGGCCGGCAATGCCCCCTACACGGTAAGCAGCGCTTCTCTCCTTCCCAGCGGCAAGGCGACCCCCGGTGGCCTGACCTTCCGCGCGAAGTGCCCGCAAGGGCGCGTCATGTAGTTCTCCCGGCTACTGCCTGTCTCGGCCCGACCGCGCTTTTCGGGGCAGATATAGCCCCGCCCCGCTCGAACCGATGGTCGGCAAGCTCCTCTTGGCGATGGTCGCCGTTGTCGTCGTCCTTATCGTCTTTACTGTCGGGTTTTATGCCATTACGTCCGACGGTGGGTACTCCGCGGGCCCCCTTGACGATGGGGACAACTACTCGCTCCTGTGCAAGAAAAAGCAAACAGCCAGCCCCACGTCGGGCAAGTACACGACCGCGAGCGACAACAAGAGCCACGACGTCGAGATGAACCTCTCGGCGGCCTTGAGCAAACTCGACGGCAACGGGGTTTACACGGTGGACAGCCGAGAGCTGCTCGGCGTGGCGGCCCCCCAGCCCGGCACTCTTCGATTCACGTACAAGTGTTAGAGTGGGCGCCAGCGAGACAGCGTTTTTTCGCGGGGCTCCCGGATCGCGCCGAAAATTGAAGATCGCGTTTATAGGTCACCCTACTGATGGCCGACACTACCGAAAACATCCTGAGCGCTACCGTGCCAGTTCCGGCCCCCTGCGAAGCGCAGAGGGGGGACCCCCTCGGAGCCAGCGGCGCCGCGGTTGGGCGTCCCGATCGGCACCCTGTCCACGTCACTGTCCGGCGGATCCCTGCTCCCGGCGCCCCCCCGAGCGACGCTGCCCCCTGCAAATGCCGGGCCGACAATTCGCGGGGGCCAGGGGCCCCGCCCACCGATAGGCAAATCCCGCCCGCGCCCGCGTTCGCGCCCGCGCCCAAGCTCGTCCGAGACGACGACTCTCACCATCAATCGCTCCTCACCACGAACCAAATCACGGTGCCTCTCGCCAAGAGAGAATACTCCGCCCGCGAGTTATGCCTGTTCGATCTCTTCGGAGTTGACCTCCAACAGTTTCGCGTCGGTCAGGGTGGGACCTGGGCCGCCCCCGTGAGCCTCCTCGCGAAAGCACAAGCCGCCGTTAAGGCTTACCAGGAGGGGCGCGGCGAGGACCCTTCCCGGACACGGCGGCCGGTAACCGTGACCGGCCTCCGGGTCCCCTGTGCCCAGGACAAGGCCGACCCTGACCGGGCCATCCTCTACGAGGCCCTTTCCCTCGACACAATCGACCTCGTCGTGCGGGCCCCGGATTGTGCGGACAGCGCCCCCTATGACGCCGGGACTATGGTCGTCACGGCTGTCCTGGACCACGTCGATAAAGTCCGCGCCTGCGGGTCGAAGGCCACCCGGGAGGCGGGGTGGCACACTCTCCCCTTATCGGCCGTGGGCCTCCTGGCGTACTACGCCGGGCCGCCCCCGCCGATCATCCAAACCCTCGCGAGCTTCTGTGGGATCCCTTACTGCTTCATGATGGGCCACGGGACGATTTATTGGATCGCCGCCCTCGACGGCACGGCTGTCCTCGCCAACGCCACCGAGCTCGGCCTCCTGTCCACCCAGTAGGGCGCGGCTGGGCCTCTTTTGCGCCCTTGGAGGGGCGGCGCCCGCCACATGGCCCGATGTCCGTCACGGCAAAACAGCTAAGCAAGTCGGGAGCCCGGGGAAAGGAAATCGACACCCTCGTCCGCGAACAGCTCCAGATCATCGACGACAAGCTCCTCCACGCGGACCGGTCTTGGGGGCGCAACGTCGTCTCGGTCGAAATTCCGTCCAACTTCAACATTCACGGGTTGTCGCGGCAGGACGGCCAGCGCCTCGTCTACAGCACCATCATCCGGAGCCTCGCGACTCGGGGGTTCGACGTCAGGATCCAGATGGACAAGGCCCGCACCACCCTGTACGTCGCCTGGGACGCGGACCTCGACATGGAGGAGATCACCGCGATGAACAAGCTCATCCGCGAGCACCGTATCCAGGCCGACGAGGTCGCCGACTTTCGGCTGCCCATTCCCCGCGCGGACCCCATTCCCGGCAAGTCGTCGGCCGGCGCGCAAACCCGGGCGGCCCATCAGCCCGGCGCCGTCCCGACCAGCATTATTTACCACGCGCAGGTCCGCGCTCGGAACGGCGAGGAACCCCCGCCACCCGCCGCGCCCTCCACAGCCGAAAAAGAAATCCTCGGGGCCGCGGGCACATAATGCGCGGGGCGCCCTGCCGGAAGAGAGATCCTCGGGGCCGCGGGCGCATTATGCGCGGGGCGCTCGCCCGGGTTACGCTTTCGTCTGCGCGGAGCCCATCGCATACCCTAGCGCCATTCCCTCGGTCATGTTTTCCACCCTTTCCAGCTTCCTGGAAATCCGGCTGACCCCGGCCAACACCAGGGCCGCCAACACGACGACCAAGATGAGCAAGAAGAACTTAAAGTGGGGGGTGGACGAGCCGCTGCAGAAGGGGCAGCCGCACCGCGGCTCGCCTGAGACGAAAGGCTCCGGCGGGTTCGCGATCTCCAGGGGCGGCGAAGGGAGCTCGCCCGGAGTCGCCGGCTGCCACCCGTCCGGGTAATTACAGTGGGCGTCCACGGTGGCGACGGAGGGGAGGCGGAAGGCTTTCGGGGGGATGACCTTCCACGGCCCGCCGATCGCGTACGTTTGGCTGGGCGCCGGGCCCCCGTTGTACGGGCGCTTCGACCAGGGGGGCATTAGTTCCTGGTACTCCGCGCAACGTGGCCACGCCCCGTAGGGGTGGCGCCAGCTCGACCAGTCGGTGATCCCCGCCCGCGGGTCGCCGCAGTGGAGGCACCCCTGGTACTCCCCGGAGCACTCCCTGCAGCTGAAGGGGGACTCCCCTGGGCGCTCGTCCCAGGCCACGTCGAATATCGGCGTAAGGCCCGGGGCGCCGCCCCCCCGAGGGTCCTCCCCGATGAACCCTTCTCGCCCGGAGGCGCGCGAGCCCCCTCGCCCGGGGCCCCATTGGCCGCGAGGCCCCGCCTCCCTGGTGCGGGCCGTGCGTCCCCGGCCCCGCCCCCGCCGGGATCCGCGCCCCTCCGCCCTCGCGCTGAAGCCCTCCCGGTCACGGCACCCTGTTTGCCGGTTACGGGCGTCCGGCCAACTCCAGGGCATCGCCTCGAGCTTGGAACTCTGCCACCCTCCGTAGGGCAGTATGGGGACGGCCGGGGGGCTGTCTGTTATGGGGTCCTCGCCCCGGTTGGCTTCATCCAACAAATAGATCCCCTCGTACGCCGAGGATGGCGGCACAAAGATTGTGTCCCCGTAAGTCCGGGTATAGTCGTCGGTGGCCCAGTCCATGCTTTTTGGCGCGCCGGCTATCCCCTCGCGTAAAGATGCCGAGGGGCACTATGTCCTCGAGCCGCCTGAGAGTTCTAACACCGGAGACGGGCGGCAATAATTATCCGCAGTCCGCAAGTAGTCGAGACGTCGCTCACCGACTAAGGTCCGGCGATACTAGCGGTGTCCGGCCCGATCATCGGAGACGGGACAAAATGTAAGCGCGCCGCGACAGACTCACACCTCGCCGGGTTTCGCGGCGAACGGTCCCCCTCATGAGAATCCGAATGGGGGCTCAGAACGGAGAAGAGTGCGAATATGCCCTCCCGAACGGAAAACCGTCTTGGTTATTCGTCCAGTCCACTGCTCCGAATGGGGGCGAGAGCTCACATAAAATGGAGGTCATGCCCAAGGCCACAAATGGACAATCCGGGCCCTAAATGCGGCAAGCCATTCGATGACAATACCCATTTCCGGCAATACTAGCTGTATCTGGCCCCGATGGTCGCGCGACCATCGGAGGCAAAACAAAATGTACGCGCGGCGCGACAGACTCGCGCCTCATGTGGCCCGCGACAAACGGTAGACCCCCCCCCCCCCCAACATTTGTTGACGTTTTGCCACCACTACCTGATAGACCGCCGCTTTGGTAAAAAATAACCTACAGAACCCCGCTAAGGGTACCCAAATGTCGCTCGAGGGGTATCAGTTTGTCGATTTGGAGGTGGCATCGCGTCGATAAATCTGTTACGGGTGCCATTCGTAGAGACTCGGGCCCGCGAAACTCGTTCCATTATGGAAAGCTGCCCCAGGTGCGGAAAAGAGTTCCCTCACCCGTATCGGCTCAAGCGCCACTTAGATCAAAAAAGGGACTGCTCTCAACCAAAAAAATATCGTTGTGTGTGCGGTCGATCATACAGCGGACGGCAAAGTCTTTACCGACATCACCGGTCATGTGCCGCATACGGCCAATCCGACCCACGAACCATACCAGCGACGACTACTATGGTCTTTAACCAGACCGTACAAAACATCCAGGTCAATGCAGGGCAAGCGCAAAATATTGTTGTAGCCCCGGGATACGCTAACACGAACCTAATATTGCCGGTATCGGAGAGAGTTCCCGGGTGGCCGGACAAATGGGCAACGCCCAAAGTAGAACCAATGCCATTCCATCCCCCAAGTTTTACTGTTAGCTTGGAACAGTTGCGGGCCGCCTTGCTATCGCTCTCGCGGCCTGCTAGGGAATTATGCTGCCGAGGAGACAGGCTGGCCATAAGCGGCCTATTAATCGAAATACTGAGACAAATTCACGCTGATCCTAAAGAAAGAAATGTCTATCTCAACCCCCGCCGAGGGGATCAGGCCCTAGTATATATGCCGAAAAACTGGATACCTTGTCCGTTAGATGATGCAGGGCAGGCAATGTACAAAAGAATTGCCGCGGAGCTAGACCGGATGCCCGTTGACGTCCCCACAGAGGTTAAAGCAGTCGCCCTAGCTACCAAAAAGTGCTGCAATGACGAGTCCAAGGCCTTAGCAAAAGAATCTCGAGCGGCGATGTCCGCCCATTTGTCAGGGGTTCTTCAATCTACACTCGGGGGAAGCGACTGGCTAGGGGTGAGCGGCGGAGGAGACGATGAGCCGCCAGCATTCTTCGGCATGGAACGGACGGGGCATCTTCAGCCAGAGTCCCTCGCAATTGCCGCGGAGGCTGTGTCCGAGCTATATGATCCTAGCCAAGTTACAGAGGAAACAGGGGCCGCGTTAGCCAGTCGGGCCCTGTTAGAATGCGCTCGCCGTATTATATACAGCAGGCCCAGCAACTTAACCATTCTACCCACACGGAATGGCCTTTACGTTCATCGTCGGGAGGGGTGGGAGGTTATGCCACGAAACGCAGCTTCAGCCGAATTAGTTCGAAACATCGCCGCGATTTTCGCCGACCAGTTGGTTGGTGTATCAAGGACGCCTCTGCATCAACTCCGTCCTTGGCTTACCGACCGCGTCTCTTCCGTAATTGCCTTGGACGCCGGCCGCATACTAGAGCAATACGAAAATGCATCTCGCCGGTATTATAGTAGTCTTCTTCCGTTATCCGACCAGTACGATCGACGAGAGTCCGCCCGAAAGCTAATCGCGGAAAATATGGGTCACCCGCTAGGGAGCTCTCTGTTTATTCCGGCCGAGCCTGCGTCTTCAACCAGTTTATCCAGTTTATCCTGTTTAGAGCTAGAAGATATGTTAGGGTTCAGCTTGGACGATTAAAGTCACCTCGTAGGGCTATGACGTAAATCTCGGAAACTGCAGTGCAGC
>JACCDY010913275.1_pt1 | contig 17548 bp, 28 predicted proteins | sample 7446391 | NCBI WGS metagenome assembly JACCDY01 (sample SAMN15323451, study PRJNA562643) | freshwater metagenome | isolation source: river surface water | place: USA:Blue River Watershed | collected 2017-08-18
ACCGTCAGTGTAGGAAGTTTGGCCCGTGCCGCCATTGGCCGGAGACAGCGCAGTATCAAGGGTCAGCGCGCCTGCGACGTGCAGCTTGGAGGACGGGCTGGCCGTCCCGATCCCGACGTTGCCGCTGCTGTCGATGCGCATACGTTCTGCGGCGGCAGTATGCAGGGTAACTATCCCGCCTGTTCCGCCTAGCTGACCGATTGACAGATTGGTATTATTTTCAGTGGTAAACAGCCGCCCATTGTTGCTCGAGTTAACGTCAAAGGTATACGCAGCAGCCGTGTTTGTCGTGTTGTTGAGTGTTATCTGACCGCCCTCGCCACCGCTTGCCGTGCCAACGAAACCGCCCGAGGAGACTGCGCCAGTCGCTGTCAGACTGGCGGCGCTGGCGGCACCGAGAGATGGGGTCACAAGTGTTGGCGAAGTGGAAAGAACGACACTTCCGGTGCCCGTAGACGTTGTCACACCCGTACCGCCGTTGGCGACAGGAAGCGTGCCATAGCCGTCAGAGATGGCCTTGCCAGACGGATAGGTGACGAAGACGTCCTTCGTACCCGCCGCAAAGTCGATCTTGCTGCCGGTGCTCGAAGACAGCACCGTGTCGCGCGAGAGCGTCGTGCCGGACGCCGTGTAGGTGCCGATGCCGACCTCCCACTGGCTGCCGCCTACAATGGTGTAGTAGGTGGTGTTCCCGTTGCCAATAGCCGAGAAGTTCTGGAAGCCAGTCGGCGCGGTGCCGCTGAGCGTGATCGTGCCGGTGCCCGCCGTCGTAGTCGTGTCGCGGACGCGGTCTTTGAGAACCAAGGGCATTACATCAGGTTCCTCAGCTTGTAGGTGGTGGTGAGGTAGACCTCAGTCACACCGTCAATAAGGTTGGCCACCGCCCGGTTGCCCTTGCAGATTTTCTCGTGGTTCTTCTCGATCCACTGAGCATCCTCGATGAGTATCTTGAGGATGTCCTCTGCCTTGGTCTTGGGGGCCGGGATGGTACCCACCAGTTCAAACGCGCCTTGGTAGGCCTCTACCAGCTTGTCGATGGCGTCGATAACCCCGTCGTAGAACTCACCCAGCGCCACATGCCGCGCATAGCCACCCACACCCTCGGCACGCCAGTGCTCGAAGTGGGCCACGTTACGGGCGTAGAAGACGCGAGCGATGAGTTCTTCGATCATTACGCGATCCGGATGATGGCAGTGGTGTTAGTCGCCGTAGGGAAGATGATGGTGAAGTCACCGTCCGTCGAGGTCTTGTCCGAGCCAAAGTCCAGCACGGCAACCGCAGCGTTCGTCAGCGTGGTGTTCGCATTCGAGTTAGCCGAGGGGGTGCTGTTGTAGATCAGCGCGCCACGAGCCGTGATCGTCGCGTTGGCGAAGGTCAGGTCCGAGAAGTCGGTGAAGCCCGTGCCGGTCGAGGAGTTGTTGTTTGACGTCACGACACCGAGGTTGACCAGCGTACCGCCACCAGTGGTGTAGTTCGTGCCTGAAGCCGAGACTTCGTTCGACGAGGTATACGCCGTGGTGTTCGCGTCCAGCGAAGCGGACGAAGTGTACAGTGCCAGCTTGAAGGTGTCGCCACCGGTAGCGCGGAAGTCGTGCACGGCAAGGAGGATTTCCGCCTTGAAGCTAGTGCACATCGCTTGTGTAATTGCCATTGCGGCCTCCTTATGCGTCGAGGATCGGGATCAACTCTGGATGCCCCGCCTGCTTGAACTTGTTGACCAGAGTTACGTTGTGCGACCGGACTGCCTCGTGCATGTAGTGCACCAGCACCTGCCGGATGCTATCCTTGAAGGCTTCGGCCTGCTCGCGGATCGCCGGATGCGTCTGGCTACCCACATAGATGATCTTGTCGAGAGCGCGCTCAGCGGTCTCCTCAGGCGTGAAGCCACGCCCTTCGGTCGCCATGACCATTACGCTTCCGACATTGCCTGTTGCGAGATCGAACATATTACCTCACCGGGTAGCGGACTTGACCGCTACGATATTGATCCTGACGGTTCTTCCCTTCGCCCAGCATCTTGAGCATGTTCATCGCCTCGTCGTACCGCTTCTGGTACTCAGCGATGACATCCTGCTCGCCCTTCATGAAGGTGTAGGCCTCAAGCAGCGAGCCGTAGAGGAGCACGCTGTCGAAGTTGTCTCCGAGCCACGACGTACCTGCAGTCACGATGGACTGCGGGTAGTAGAAGTAGTGGAGCTCCACCGTATAGTTGTCATCCGGCGTAGGACCAAGGATAAACGAGTTCTCGTCGAAGTAGGCGTAGCAGTAAGGAAGCCCCTCGGTATTGGGGTTCGGGAACGACTGCCGGATGAAGCTGACGTCCTTGTTGAGCAGGTACTCGTAGTTCCCATCGCCATCTACGACGGCCAGCGAGAAGTTGGCAAGCCAGTCAGAAGGCACCGAGAGGTACTTGTTCGACGCGGTGCAGTTGCCGGTGACGTTCTTCCGCAGGTCCAGAAGCTGGACCGTATTGAAGACCCGCTGCTCGGCCTGTTCGATGAACGTGTTGATCTGTTCGGTAGACGTCAACGTCACCGTGCTGGAGCCGTCAGAGCCGGTCCATGAGGTGTTGGGGAAGTCGTTTTCGACGTACCCCTTGATGGTCTCGAACAGTTCAGCGTAGTTCATCAGCCCATCTTCTTGCTATGCCCGGTGCCCTTGGTCGCAGCGCCAGTGCCACGAGTCTTCTGGGTCTGGGTGTTGGCGACCTTATTAGGGTAGCCGTTGTTGCCCATGGGGGCGCTATACGACTTCGGAGAGCCGTACTTGCCGATATCCTTAGTGTGCTCAGCCATTCTTCACGACCTTCCCCATGTCCTTGGGCGGCTTCTTGCCCGACTTCTGGTTGGCAATCTTGGCCAGATTACGGCCCAGCTTCTTCATCTGCTCGTTGGTCTTACCACCCTTGGCCATCGTCGTACTCCTAAGTCTGCACAGTTACAGTGCCTACACTACCTGCAGCTAATAGCGTATTCGGGAGCCCAGATAAACCCAAAGGATCATTGAGCCCTACGGGGTTCCACCCCCACTGAATTACGCGGCTACCACCAGACGGCGTGCCGTAGGCCAGCACGTTGTTATTAGGGACTTCACCCTGCGTCTCTTCCTGCAGGCCGGTGAGGCCCGCTTGGAGGTACGTCGTGTCTGGACGCGGGTTGCGCAGCGCCTGAGGATCATCGACCGGGTACATGCCCAGCTGCAGCTGCGGCTGATCCGGCTCCCAGCACGTGGGGCACACGAGGATGTTGACGTTCTTCGTCTTGATGACGAGCTGCTTGAGCTGCTTGAGCTTGTAGCGAAAGCCGCAGCGGTCACACTGGGATATGGCCCATTTGCCGGAAGCGAACCGGTTAGGCATAGGTCACCGGAAATACTGGCGAGGGGCGATCCGCAGCGGGGCCTTCTCGCGGTCTTCGTCAGCCGCCTGCTCCCAAGCCTCGTCGTACATCTGCTTGAGCATGGGAGTACGCTGCATGGCGTCGGGGATTTTCAGGGATAGGTGATAAGCGAGACCAGCCACCATACAAGGGATGAAGCGGAACGGGATATCCTGCGTCGTAACGCCATTGCCTGCATCCTGAATACGGCGCAGTCGCCAGTAGACGAAGGTGTAGTAGTTACTCTGCTCCGGCGCGGGCCACACGTTGATGTTCGGGTAGGCGACACCATCCACCGGATAGTCGGCACCTGACTGGCGGTTGATCCATACCTGAATAGGCCGACCCTGCGCGTTCTTGTTCGGGATAGTCGCGTAGGTATCTACCGAGATACGGTTGATGTTGATGTCAGTCTGCGCCTGCCCGGTCTGGGTGCGGATCACGTGTTCGATAAGGTCAATAGTATCCGCCGGTAGATCGTAGGTGATCTGTCCCTGCACCATCGGGATACTACCCTGTTCCACAGTCCAGAGGTTGATGCCTCGGTTAGCCCACTCAATGGTCAGTAGGTTGAGGCTTCGCCGGGCAGTGCGCAGGTCATAACCAGTCCTAAGCTCGGCACCGCAGCGCTCGAACGCCTCCTCAACGAGCTCGTTGAGGTTCAGGTTAAAGGTGCTGGTGCCACTGGTGGTCATCTAAATCTCGCTGTCTTCTTGGCGATGGTCTTGGGCTGCTTGACGAACTGCTTGCCCGCCTTAGTGCCCTCGCGCTTCGCCTTGGTTGTAGCAGCATATTCAGACGATGTCAGCGCCTGACGCGCCTTCTTGGGGAGGTAGCGCTCGCCAGTGGCCTTGGAGCCTTGAGTCGAGGGTTTACCAGACTTGGTACCCCAGTCCTCCTTGGTCCACTTAGACAGCGACTGCTGGGCCTTGGTCTTGGGTCCGGAGTACCCGCCCCCGGACTTCTTGTACCGCTGAGTGGCAAGCTGCGCCTTGCGGGCGGACCACTGGCCCGGCTTCCCACCTTTATCGCTGGCCTTCACAGCCGCGACGATGCGCTTCCACTTACCCTCATCGGTACGAGCCATCTCACTTGCCCTTCTTGAACCCCTTCAGCAGCTGGGCAAAGCGCGCACGCTGTCCCAGCTTACCCGGAGCCTTAGCAGCCTTGGCCAGCTTCTTGGCAGGGATCGGCTCACCCTTCTTGGCTCCAAGAGCCGAGCGCAGAGCGCCCGGCTTCTTGATCGCCTTCTGGATGAACTTAGTGCTGCCGCCCTTGGCGTACATGGTGACGTCGTCGGGGTTATCCTTCCGGCGAATAGTCTTCGCCTTGGGCATCTTCGACGCCTTCATGTCGCCCATGCCGCGAGACGCGCGCATTAGCAGGAGCCGCCCTTGCGCATCGTCACCATCTTGGTGTTGGTCTTGCCCTTGGTAGCGCAGCCATCGGCGCGCGACGAGACCGAACCGCCCTTGGCGTAGCACTTGCCGCCCTTGTTCATCTTCATGGCGCGACCCATGGTGTCAGCCGACTTCTTGACGAGAGCGCGACCAGCCTTGTCCGACTTCTTCATGACCTTACCACCTTCCTTCATTCCGGGCTTCTTCGGGGGCTTAGCCCCTTCGCCCTGCCGCCGACGCAGTTCGTCGAGGAACTTCTTGCGCTCCGGGGTCAACGGGACAGTGCCCGGACCACCCGTAACAGGTTCGTTAGGCATCGGGGGCTTCGGCTTCTTGGCCGCGCCACCGCTGTTGAACTTCTTCATCTTCTTGTCGGCCATCTCAAAGTCCTTTCCTACGCTCTGCGCTACGCCAACCTTCTTGGCGAACTTGGGGTTGTTCGCCACGGCCTTCATGAACTTGGCCTGCTTGGCGCTGGTGCTGGGCATCAGCCCCTCTTTGCCTTGGTCTTGCCACGCACGGCGCAACCGTCGATCTTGCCGCCCTTGGCGTAGCCCTGACTACGAAGAAGTTCAGGTGCACGCAGAGGTGCGTTCCCGGCAACAGCTGCCTCCCTAGCACGCTGCCCACGCGCGATACGATCCGCACGAGCCTTTTGTTCCGCTTTAGCCTGAGCAGCTGCGCGTTCTCGCTTTTCCTTAAAGTACTGCGAGATGTTGTTGGCTACCCCTGCTTCTGCAGAGCCACGTGCCGTCTTGTCAGGTGCAGTCCCGACGTTCCGCAGCAGCGGGCGAACACCAAGGGACGCAACGTCTTTACCTCGTTCCGCCCTCGCGGCGTCGGAGTTGTTGACCCAGTTACCCTTTGAGTCCTTCGCCCATGGGCTGGTCGAAGTAGTTTTCTTACCCTCAGGAGCAGCTGCGCTACGCTTCTCCCCGGCGGTGTAAGTTGGAAGCCCGGCACGGGTGACGTAGTCGGGGAGTGCAGAACGGCGAGCAGTGCTACCGCTAGAAGCGCTGCTACCGCCAGACGTACGGCTACCACCAGACGAAGCGGGGCGAGGAGCAGGGCGCGGCGTTTCCTTCTTCCGCTGCAGGCTCGGCGTAGGGCCGACATCGACCTTCTCGGACACGCTCACGCGAGTGGGAGTGTCCTCCATGCGGCTGGCCAGCGAGCTACGGGTCTCACTGGCAGCAACGCTACGGCCCTTGGTGCGGCGGGCTTCGCTCAGTGCACGCTCAGCGGCCTTCTCGGCAGCGCGAGTGGAGGAGCGGTCTTCACCGCGAGCCTTGGCAAGGTCGTCCTTCGCGTCGGCCATGCGCTGTTCCATCTTCGCCTTGGCGACGTCCGGGTTCTTGGCGCGGGCCTTCTCGTAGTCCTTCTTGATGTCAGCCATCATGTGGTCGTAGCGCGCCTGACCTCGCTCAGCGCGGCCTCCGGTAGCGAACTTCTTCATCTTGCGCATGAGCTATGCCTTCCTCATTTCATCGAGCTTGGCTTCAAGCCGCTCGAACGCTTTGTCGAAGCGCTCTCCGAGCTTATCGACGGTTACATTCATCTCCGCACGCGTCACGTGGTCACGAGCGATCTCTTCCCGCGTCTTGTTAAGCAGGATGCCAAGCCGGTCCACCTCGCCAAACCGGTTGTCGATATGGTCGAGCTTACCCTTGGCCATAAAGCCGATGAGCCCGACGATAGCGCTGAGGACGATATTCCATACCAACATTTCCATTTAGCAATTCCACGCCTTTAGGTATTCGTCCCATTCCGGCGCATCCTTACTCGCATACAGATACTGCGCGGCAAACTCTAACAGAACAGGGTCGTCGCGGAAATGGCCTAGACCCCGGTTGCAGTGGTTGCACAACATACCCCGGACAGCCCCCGTATTATGGTCGTGGTCTACCACGAGCTTCTCGTCGGAACCACAGATGACACATTCTTTGATACTGGCCTTAATATCCTTAAGGTCCTCATCACTAATTACATTCCGGAACTTACCGCGCGCAATCTCATTGCGGTACGAGGACCGACACTGGCGGCACCAGCTATCGAACCCCGACTTGGTCCGGTTATGCGGGGGGAAGTTAGCCGTATCCAACGGCTTCTCCTCCTTACACCGCGTGCAGCATTTGGTCAGGACCACCATATCAACAGTCCCACTTCCGAAGCGATAGCGCCTTGCGGGTAGGGCGACCCTTGTCGTCCTTCATCGGCCCCGGCATCCCAGACATTCTGGCGCAGAAGGACTTGCGCCGCGCTGCCGCCTTAGGCGACTTCTTTGCCTGCTTGGCGCTCACAGGTGGCTTGAGGTTCATCCCCTGCTTCTTGGCCGACGCACGCCCCTTGGCGTTGAGACCCCCGCTCTTAGCCTTACCTTCTTTCCTCTGCCACGCAGGTGTTTTAGCCATTTTGGGCCTCCACGACAGAACGGCAAAGAGCCACGAAATCAGACTGCGACAAATCGCTTTTGGCGGTATTGGCTGCGCGGCACACCAGCTGCACGTTACCCACCTCATACCCACGTCCGGAGTCGATGCGGTCAAGGCTGCAGTTGGTGGGTACAACGCCGCGCCCCAGCTCCATGGTCATATCCCAACCGGTCAGCACGCACTTACCGCCTTGGTTATGCCACAGGAGTTCGAGCGCATCGACACTAAGGACTTCGCCTTTACCGCGCTGAGAGGCTTTACCCCGAAGATAGGTGAGGAACGACCGTACCGTCTTAGTGCGCTTGAAGGCACTATGCTGGAGCCGTTCAGGACCCCAAGTGCGCTTGTGGTACGATGCCTGCTTCGTAGAGACGCACTCCTTACACCACGAGTTGTACTTCGGCTCGCCCGATACCTTCTTGCCGGTCGTGTAGAACTTCCCAATAGGGAGCTCGCCCTTACACTTCGTGCAGAGCTTATGGGAGCCGTTAAGCGTGGTAAAAGGGGCGGTCTTAGCCATCACGCGACCTCCTTCATCGAGGGGGCAATCATCGGGTAGAGTACGTCCTTACCGTAGTCGCCCATGTATTCCTGCACGCCCATGTGGCCGAGCGAGATCGACGGATCGACCCACACTTCAAAGCCGATCTCGCGGGCGCGGTCACAGAACAGGTAGTCCTCACCGATGTAGCCTTCCTCGGTGAGCTGGAAGTCGAAGAGGCACGGGATCATCCGGTCCGTCTTCTTGTCGTAGTACTTCCACTCAGGGTGTACCTCGACCATCTTCTCGAAGACCTCACGACGAACGAGCATGAACGCCGTGGCCACTCGCTCAGCACGGACGAGGCCCATCCCGTTCATCGTGAGATCACCATTCTCGTCATATTCGAGGTTGGCAATGTAGGTCTTCGTCTCGCTGCGCGTGCGCGGCACACCAGCGACGATACCCTTCTTGGGGTCGGTGCCCCACGCCATCAGCCGGAGGATGTCTTCCGGCTCGAAGTTGATGTCGCTGTCAATGAACATGAGGTAGTCGCACTCGGACTCAAGCAGGTCCTGCGCCAGCAGGTTGCGAGCCCGAGATACGACAGAGCAGCCGCAAATAGAGCCGATCTGGATGGTGATACCGTGCTGCGGAGCCGCCTGAGCGAAACGCGCAAGGGACACGGCCAACTTCAAGGACACCTTGAAGTCATAGGCCGGGAGAGCAATGAAGATGCTCTTCCCGGCTAGATCATAACTCTTTTGAGCCTGCATAGGTCACCCATAGAAAAGGACGATGGAAGCGGTGTTGACCACCGTACCATACAGCCCATTTTCGGCAAGGATACCCTGATCTGGAATGAGGAAGTAAACCCCATCCGCGTTGGCCGCAGCCGGGGTATTGACCGTAAGCAGCGTCTCGCCGCCACTACCACTGGTAATGACCACCGAACCAGCGCTGACACCGTTCGTGCAGTACAGGCCCTTGAGGCGAGTACGGAACGTGATGTCCGCGTCAGTCTGGGTCTTGAAAGCACCAGTGCTGGTAAGCGGCTTAGTCGCCTTGACGTCTGTCTGCATCGCCATCGGAAGGCCCTCCTAATGCGTTATTAGGCCGGGGTGATGGTGGTGGTACCGTCAGCCGAGTCGATCCAAGTCGAAGTGTCAGCAGTACCCTGAGCCACGTAGAAGGTCTTCGTGGTGGTGTTGTACACCGTGGTACCAACGACCTTGTTGGCCGTGTTCACCGGGTTAGCCTTACCGCCAAGCAGAACCGACGTCGAAGTCGGGGCCTGAAGGCTCGTCGGGGCGACCACGCCCGCGACGTTGCCAGTCACGTTGCCAGTCACGTTACCAACGAAGCCGTTCTGCGAGATTACCGGACCCGAAAAAGTCGTATTAGCCATTGAATATCTCCGTGTAGCAGCACATCCCCACACCGTCTCTGCTACGTCTGCTAGGCCAGTCGGTGCGGGTTAAATCCCTAGGTAAGTAGGTATATCACTCTTGCAGGCATAAGAAAAGGGGGAGAACCGAAGCTCTCCCCCTCCCCCTGTTTCCTTAGGCAGCGCCTTCGGAACCGTACATGCCGAGCGGGTCGGACCAGCCGAAGCTGTAACGCTCACGAGCCTTGTAGCGAACGTTACCCGTGTCGAAGTCACCGTCCATCGACGTAGCCATCGGCGTACGAACGAAGTGCTTCATGCCGTTAGGAACGTCGGTGGTCAGGAACCACGCATCCGTGTCGGTCAGGAAGTGGTTGACGGTGTAGCCTTCCGGGATCGAGCCGTTCGACTTCAGAGCGTTGATGTTGTTGTCAGCCGTGTTGGTCTGGAGTTCAGTTTCCAGCAGGCGGGTTGCAACAAACATCAGGCTCGGCGGAACCACCAGCTTACGCGGCTTCGCCGCGATGAGCAGGCCACGTTCATCGGTCCAGCCCGCGATCTGGATAACAGCCGCCTCAAGCGAGGTTTCGTTAAGATCAGCCGGGGTGCTGGGGATGTTCGAGTTGGTGCCACCCGAGACCAGCGGGTGCGAGGCCGAGAACAGCGGCTTGCCGTCGCCACCGGGATAGTCGGTGTCGAAGCCGTTGTTAAGGATCGCAGCAGCCTTGGTCTGCTTGGTGTACGCCATGGCGCGGGCCAGAGCCTTCGTATAACGAGCCGAGAGGCTGTCATACAGGTTGTCTTCGATGGCTTCTTCCGTGAGCGAGAACCCGAGGGCAATCGTTTCATGGTTGTAACGAGCCGTGAAGACTTCCTGCGCGTTGTCATACGCGATGGCCGAACCTTCGTTCTTGACCGGAGCAGCCGAGAAGCCCGACAGCTTGGTTTCTTCTTCGAACGAACGCTCGGAAGTCTCCGTTTCGAAGATTTCCTTATGCTCTTCACCATAGCGAGCGTACTCCAGACCGAACAGGGCGTTCAGACCGGGCAGGAGCTCCTTGAGGAGCTGTGCGCGTGAAATTGCCATTATTCAGTCTCCTTACGCGAGGCCAGTGGGGTTGAGGTAGCTGTGCGTGCCTTGGTTCCACTTGACGACAACCTCGGTGTAAGAACCGGGGTTACCCGCCAGAGCGGTCTCAGGGACAACGTCAACCACGCGGATCGGCCACGTCGAGGTAGTACCTTCGGTCGAGTCAACACCGACCTTCGAGTTACCCGTGATGGTCGAACCGACGTTGTTAGCGCCGTTTGCCAGCTTGAGGTTCGAGCCGACAGCAGCCTGCGTGACGTAGCTGACGGTGTTCGAGTTGGTGCCCGCGCAGACGGCAACCTTGAACAGGGCATCCGGGTCGTCGAGGACATAAGCCTGAACGTCGGTGATGTTCGTGGTGCCGGGGTAGTACTGGCGGAAGGTCTTACCGTACACCGGGTCGGTGTAGGTGCAACCGAGGAAGACACCAACCGGAGTGGCGGAGTCCGTGCCAGTGTCACGGCCAACCGTACCACCAGCCAGCAGCTTCACGACGTCACCGTAGTAGATGGCCGTCGAGGAGTTGGTGGCGATGGGGAGAAGGCGCGTGGAACCAGCAAAGACCTGCCCGCCGATCAGGTTGATCGGGTTGAGCCCGTAGGGGCTCGAGACGGAAGGATATGCCATAGTTAAGCTCCTAGCTTATCTGCCTGAACCGAACGACGTCGTAGACCGCTTTTCCTTGAAGAGAGGCATACGGGCGTCATTCTCTCGCATGAAGTTGTTGTCCACGGAGTCCATCTGGGACTGATTTTTGCTAGCGAAGTAAGCCTTACGCTGCTCCATCAGTTCCTTCGGGGCCTTGCACAGCAACAGACCTGCGACTTCGATATTGTCCTTGAAGCGGCTATCGGGGTCCACGAGCATACGAAACTTCGGCTGCTCTTCGATCCGTACCGGCTCCCAGCCTTCTCGCAGCTTGGACGAGACATTCCGGGGGTCGTTCTGGCCGAGTGTGGCCACACGCACCCAGCGATAGGCGTAGCCGGGCTGCTTGTCCGGTTCTGGCAGGGTCGAAGCCGGTTGCCAGACCTTGGGGCGTTCAGCCTGCTCGCGCGTCTTGCGAGGCGTGCGGTTAGACTCAAGCACTTCGTCGATATCGTCCGTCAGTCGTTCACGGGTCATATTAGTTCTCCACCTTCATGAGTTCACGAGCATACTGCTCGGGAGTCAGGCCCAGTTTCCGCGCAATTGCGATCTGGGACTGCTTGAGCACGATCTTCTTGGGGGATCGGCTACGCGAAGCGGGAGCTACGACCGTGGCGGCCTTGGGCTCACGGGAAGCGGTCTTGTCTACCACCACTTCATCCTCCCCGAAGTAGTCGGGGAAGCGACGGCGCATCGTCTTGTCGATGGTCGTCCAGTATTCGTCGGTGCCCGCATACTGCGGACCTCGTTCAGTCACGAGCTTCTGGTGAAGCCCGAGTGCCGATGCAGTCATCTCGGGGTCGGAACCGTACCACTGATTGCGCTCTTGCCACGCTAGGGTCTTGGTGTCCGGACGAGGTACTTGCACCTGCGGCTGCTCAGGTTCTACCTCAGCTTCTTCAGTCTGTAAAGTAGGACGGTAAGAATTGAGCTGCTGCATCTTGTAGGAGGCTTCGTTGAGCTTCTCCTGCGCTTCTACAAGACGGTCAGCATCGCCCGCTTCATAGGCTTCACGGTACGCCCGCTTAGCAGCTTCTACCTCGTAAGTAGCAGCCTGCTTGTAGCTCTCCAGAAGAGAGGCTTCACCGTTACTAAGCGTAGACTTGAGCTTCCGGTTCTCCTCCAGAAGGCGCTGAGCAGCGACCAGAGCCTCCTGCTGCTCGCGGAGCACGCGCTCCTTCTCACGACGCTCGTCGTGCCAGACCTTCTTCATCTGCTTGAGGCGAGTTTTGACCTTCTCGGAGTACTCTTCGAGCTCGTCATTCTCCAGTTCTTCGACAATTTCCTTCGGCATGGGCTCACGCCCACGATCTTCCTCCGGGGTGTCGTCAACTACGTCGATTTCGGGCTTGTCAGCCTCGGAAACAGGGGTTTCGTCTTCGATTTCGAACGAAAAGTCGTCATCATTAGGCTTTGTAGCCATCACTCTTCTCCTTTGTACGGGTTACGCACCCGTTAAGCGCGCGAGATGCCTCGCGGGTCCTCCACAACAGCCTCGACCGAGTCATCGTTGATGATCCGGAACTCACGGCCATGGATTTTCACCCTGCTGCCCGCGTGCGGACGGGTAAGAATGAAGTCGCCTTCCTTGCACCACGGGCCCGAGGGGAACCGCTTCTCGTCCTTGAAGGCGTCAGGGCCGATCTTGATGACGAAAAGCACCGGAGTGGTGAGCTCTTCGAACTTCATCGTCTCGTCAGCCTTGAAAATGCCACCCGCAGTCTTCTCCTCGATGTCCGGGATGCCACACAGGATGCGGTAACCAGACGGGTCAGGGAGCTGCTTGGCGCGATCTTCGAGAGGAACCTCAGGTTCTGCAGGCTTCGCCATGATCGGCTTGCCGTCGAGATTTACGAGCGCGGGTTTGGCCGCACCGATGATCTCAGTCATCGTCATTCTCCAGTCGTTGTGCGGTGTCGGCAATGACACCGGTTGCGATCATGAGCCCACGGATGATGCCGCAGGCGTACTTGTACTCGCCGTGGTCCTTTGCGGTGCCACGTGCGAGGTCATCACTCAGGATGGTGATCTCCTCTTGGAGTTTCCCTGCGATGTACTTCAGTACGTCATTACTCATTCACTCTCCTTCGGCTTGCTTTCAGGAACAGGGGGTTCCTTGGGTTGAGACATCTGGACCTGCTCACGGGCGATCTCGACACCCATGCGCAGTCCTTCCATCTGCTCCTTGGCGGACAGGTTTGCCTTGTCGGTAGCCACCTTGGCCCCGACCTGCAGGCCCGCGATCTCCTTCTGGGCCGCGATCCGCTTTTCTTCGAGCTCCAGCCGGTCGTGCTTCTCAGCCGCCTCGATCTGGAGTTTCTGTGCCTTGAGCTGGAGCTCCTGCGCCTTGAGCTGGAGTTCCGCCTGCTGCATCTGGACGATGGGGTCCTGAGCCATCTGCTGCGCCTGCTGCTGCGCAGCCTCGCCTTGGTTCTTCTGGAGCAGGTTCTGAGCTGCCATGGCCGCGAGACGGGAAATCTGCAGCTCGGTAGCCTCGTCCATCTCCGCGTTAGGCGGAGGCAGCGGCACACCGGCCATCTGCTCGATCTGCTTGCGGTACTCGAAGGCGATGTGCTCGTTGAGGTGCGCCATCATGGCGGCCTGTATGGTCTGCGCGTTGGGGTTCTGCCCCATGAGCTCCATGATCTTGGGGTCCTGCATAGCCGACATGTGGACCGTGATGTGGGCCTCGTGGTCTTGGTAGATAAAGGCCTTGACCGGCTTGCCGTTCAGGATGTCCATATTCTCCGAGACCGGATCGCGCGGCTTCATACTGCCGTCGTCGGCTATCGGCACGAGCTTGGTAGCGTTCTTGATCCCCAGCACTTCCAGCATCTGGCGATGCAGGTAGGGCATGTCGTAAATCTGCGGGGCACCCTGAGCCAGCTGGATGACCGCCTGATACTGGACGATCTTCTGCGCCATGGTGGCGGCGTTGGGGTCCGAGACGGGGATGACCTCGACGTTGTCGTAGTCAGACCGCTTGGCCTTGCGCCCACCCTCTTCGGGCTCGTAGCTATACGCCGCTGGCGTATAGGCAGCGATGATGCCCTTCAGGAGCCGGAACTCCTGCTTCATCGAGTAGTGGATGCGGGCCTGAACAGCCGACATGAGCTTGAGCGTGCGCTCAAGGATAGCCAGCGTCGTACCCACCGGGGCCTGCGCCGACATGTCGGACACCTTCATATCCGCCGCGCCAGCGAACTTGCGTCCTTCCTCGACGATGGTGCCCAGCAGCTGGTACAGGGTCGCGCTCGGCTCCTTGTACGGCAGCGGCATGATGTTGTCGCGCATCGTACCCGACGCCACGTCCACGTCCCGCCACTCGGCAGGAGCGATGGGAGTGTCGTCGCCCTTGACCCTTAGGCCCTTAGTCTTGAAGCCACCCGGCAGATTGCTGAGAGTGCCAGCATCAACAAGCTGGCGGATAAGGCTGGTACCAGACTTAGCGAAAGCGCCGATAAGATGAATAAGGCCGAAAGCGTAGAAGCCAAACCCCGGCACGTACGCGTAGTGTACGAAGTGGTTGCGCTTTGCCTTTGTGTCATCGTCAGGGTCCCAGTTACGCCGGATAGACAGCACGGTCTGCGTACCCTTGTCGATAGTCACGACGTAGGGCACCGCGATGCCAGCCTCGGCCTCATCTTCTGCGTACTTGTCGTCCTCAATCACGAGATCGACGTGCATCTCCAGCAGCTTGTAGCGGTCGTCAGACGACGCCCGGAAGCCCATCTTCTCCGCGATCTTCTTCTCGATGTCGTCGAGCGTGTCGGACGGCTCGGGCAGGTCCACGTCCCGGTAGAAGCCGTTGGCCTGCAGCTTCTTCAACTCGTTAGGCGTCTTGCGCATCACATGAGTGACGCGTTCCGCCGTCTCAAGGTTAGAGGCACCGTAGGGCACGACGACGTCCTCGGCGGGCACGTACATCGCCACCTGTCGCGCGAAGCTAGGGTCGTAGTAGACCTTCTTGAAGGCGTTACCGGCAAGACCCAGACCCCACAGCATCCGCTCGTGCTCCGGGCGGTACTCGATCATCACGTCGGTCAGCTGGTAGTTCATGTCCTCCTGCACGCGCTGGGCAGCGTCGCGCTTCTCAGGAGTCTCCTTGCCGATGATCTGCGTCCGCACCGGCCCCTGCGCCGGGAACGTCTCCATCATGGTCTCGGCTTGGAACTTGACGAGAGCTTCCGAGAGGAGGGGGTGGTACACCCCGCAGGCACCGGGCCACGGCTCGGTGCGGTCCTCGACCTTCAGGCCCAGCAGCTCAAGACCCTCGACGTAGGTCTCCATCCAGTCCTTGCGGGACGAGATGTCCTCCTCATAGTCACCCAGCAGGTCGCCCGCGAGCTCGGTCAGCTGGCCCTCGTCCAGCATTTCCGCGAGGTTCTCGTTGAACTCGTCGTCTTCTTCGCCGGGCTCGATCTCGATCTCCATGCCGCCCATACGGATGGCGACCTCTTCCGGGTCCTCGATCTCGATCTCAATGTCGGGCTCAGCCATATTCACACCGGGCATCACGCCCGACGCCAGCGTAGCATCAAGGCCCACCGGGGCCTGATTGAGGGCCTTGTCTACTGCCATTTACTTACCCTTCTTCTTGGTGGCTCGCTTCACCGTCTTGGCGACTGCGAGCACAGGGGTGGCCACCTCAACTACGTGCGCCACGGCCCCAGCTACTTCCCCGACGCTGTTCAGCCCTTCGATGGTATCTTCGAGAGCACGCAGCAGACCGCTCTTCTTGGGCTGCGGTGCGATGTTGACCTCGACCAGCTCCAGCCGGTTGACGTAGTCAACGGCATCCGCGAACGGCACGCCCGAGGCACGAGCCTCGTTGAACGCGATCTTCTGTTCAGGCACCCACTTGCGCCACTGGGTCTTCCCGATAGGGAAGAGCGCCTTGACCTCTGCCATTAGTAATACCCCTTCTGCTTGCGGCTTCTAAAGTATATGATATCGTCCGGTTCGTCGAGATTGGTACTTACGTAGCCGCCTCTGCGGAAGCGGTGCATGGCCATTGACACGCTATCGACGTAGTCGTCGTGGCTACCTGCGGGAAACTCTGCAACCTCGTCAACTACTTCTTCGGCCCACCGAGTAGCAGGTGCCCAGACCCGACCAGACGCAAACAAGTCGCTCACAGCGTTCAAACGGCTGATCTTGTCGTTGCCGCGCGTCGGCGTAAACTCTTGCACCGGAATGCCCATAGCCCGCATCTCGTAGATCAAAGGCGCACCGGAAGCCTTCTTCTCGATTATCACGCTGTCCGGTTCCCAATCCTTATACTCCTCGATGGCCACCTTCTTGAGCTCCGGGAACTCCATGCGGTCACGGAAGGCATTGAGGAGGATGATGTTAGCTTGGTCAACCCCGCTGTCGTCGGGCTGGTAGAACACCCCCCACGTTGTACACGCCGAATAGTCGGCGCGTTGCGTCTTCTCGAAGGCCGTATCCCATGACTGGAGGATGAAATCGCACGCAGGCGGGTTCTCGTGCGGCCACTCCTGCCACCACTCCCGCTTCACGATGGCCGCAGACTCCGAGATCGGGTTCTGCTGGTACTGCGCCATCCACTTGGAGTTAGGCACGTCGCGCTTGACCTTGAGGAGCTCCTCCAGCTCCCAGAACTCAGGCCACAGCGGCTTCTCGGACGGCAGAATGGCGGGAAACTCGATGACTTCCCACTCGTCGAGGCTGTCGTTGGCAGCTGCATCCTTGAGGATTTGCCCGGTCAGGTCGCGCTTCGACCACCGCGTCATGACGATGACGATGGCACCGCCCGGCTGCAGACGCTGACGAGGCCCTGAAGTATACCACTCGTAGGTCTTGTCGTAGATGTCTGGGTTCACTTCCGCGAGGGCAGCTTCCTGCTCCGAGTGCGGGTCGTCGATGATGAGGACGTCTGCACCCTTACCGGTAACGGCACCGCCAATACCGATAGCGAAATAGTCGCCCTGCTTGTTGGTGTTCCATCGCCCGGCAGCCTTGGAGTCCGATGCCAGTGCAAGATCAGGAAAAATCGCCTTGTAGGCATCCGTATCGACCAAGTTACGGACTTTACGACCGAAGCCAACGGCGAGCTCTGCGGTGTGAGAGCACTGGATGATCTTCTTGTGCGGGTACCTCCCCAGAAACCAAGCAGGCAGGAGATAAGAGGCGAACTCAGACTTAGTGTGACGAGGAGGCATATTAATAATAAGCCTCTTGCACTCGCCCCGAGCCACGCGCTCGAACGCATCAGCCATCTTCGCATGGTGCCTCCCCGCGATAAAGGTAGGCCAGACCTCCTTGACGAAGGCTAGAAACTTATCCTGCGCCAGCCTGCGCTTCTTGAGCTCCGCGAGCTTCTCCAGCTCAGCCAGCAGCTTCTCCTGCTCATGAAGCGGGAGCTTATGGAGTATCTTGGGGATATCCTTGATGGAGATGTCTTGGGCGGTCATTACTTCACCCAGCCCTCGTAGGTCTTGCCATCCCACCCGAACTGCTTCTCGTAGAGTTTCTTAAGCTCTTCAGTCTGGCCGGGGATATAGATGCACTCAGCCTTGGGAAACTCGGGCTTCTCGCGCAGCCATGCACCGACCCGGAGGCGCTTTCGGCGTTTACTCCAGCGCAACTCAACCCGCAGGGGGCCGAACAGCATCTGGCACCCAACCGAACCCTTGTCACTGCGCGGGTAGAAATTAAACCCTTGGCGGATGGTCTCGCCTTCTTCGCGGACGTAGATCATTCCTCGTCT
>JACCDY010805018.1_pt1 | contig 17538 bp, 14 predicted proteins | sample 7446391 | NCBI WGS metagenome assembly JACCDY01 (sample SAMN15323451, study PRJNA562643) | freshwater metagenome | isolation source: river surface water | place: USA:Blue River Watershed | collected 2017-08-18
CTGCGCTGCGCCACCATATTGATTGGGCGATTCAAGCTGTTCTTGGAACCTGGGTGAAGCCAACATGGAGCCCCCAACCATTGCTGCCTGGCTCTTATCGAACTCAAATCGAATTTCGCGACCGCGAAGGTGCTGCCGCTGAACTTGCAAGTTCACTTCATAGTTGGCATTACCTGAACTTTGAGGTTATTGAAAACACTGACAACGGTGGCGAACTATTTAGATGCACCCCAGAACTTGGTATCCATCGCTCACTTGTTGACCAAACAGGTGCGGTCATCCTTACCGAAAATCAACTCGGTAGCGCATTAAAGAACTCCTTCGATGAAGAAAGCATTCGCGAAGCGATTGCTGCCCTACTGGGAAGTTCGTGGGAGCTCGAGCTCGATCGCTTTAGGAGTGTTGACCTTCAAGAGATTGCGCAACTTCGAGCAATCTAGCCAGTAGGATGCAAATATGACTCAACTTAATGAAAGCCCAATCATCACCGTAGAACGCCGCAAAGCTGTAACAATTATTGTTGCAGCGGTAATCATGTCCCTTGCAATTGGTGGCGGATTAATGCAGGTAGGTTCCGGTTTTGCATCCCGTAGCAGCGATGGCATTACCGTTACTGGATCTGCAAAGACAACGGCAACCGCCGATAACGCGGTGTGGGTACTTAATGTGAGCTTGTCATCTCCAACTGTTGCGACCGCTGTAAAAAAGGTTGATGCAGATGTTGCAGCGTTGTCTCAGTATTTAACTGAAGGTGGAATTCCAGCTGAAGGATTAACGCTTGGAGCAGTTGCTACCTTTGCAAATGAGGAATACATCAACGGCAATACGACCGGCAGAATTCTTTCCTACCGCGCAACTCGCGAGGTGACCGTGCGATCTAAGGATGTCCAATTAGTTTCTAAGCTCAGCCAAGGTATCGGAACACTTTTAGCAACTGGAATTAACGCCAATAACTATGGACCTGCCTACTACATCTCTAACCTTCCAGAGCTTCGCCCACAGTTGATGGCAGAAGCAATGAAGGATGCCAAGGTGCGCGCAGAAGCCCTCACCAAGGCGGTCGGTGGAAACATTGGAGCACTAGTTAATGTGAAGGCTGGTCCCATCCAAATCACCACACCTGATTCAACTATGACAGCTGATTACGGTGCATATGACACCTCGACTATTGAAAAGACAGTTACAGCTACTGTTTCTGTAACCTTCAAGAGTTAATTACAAGAGTTAATTGGTGGTGCGGCCGTTGGAAACACGGCCAGATACCAACCACACAAGAACGCTGTGTGAAGGTACTTGAATCTTTGCAGATGGAGCGGCAATTACAGGTTCGTAGGTCTGTACCCTTTTTGATGCATCGAAAATGCATCTAAAGGTTTGACCCCAACTTGAATCTGGCAGCGTAAAGGTTGTCTCTTCACTTGATGAGTTGAGCATTAAAAGAAGTGCTTTGTTGGGATCTGCTTCGATAAAGACCGTAATGCTTCGCTTTTCTTCATCTCTCCAGTGATTATCGCTCATTTCATTTCCGCCCAAGGAAAACCAAGCAATATCTTTTCTGTTTGTTCCTTTATCTAGAGCTCCAGTGAAAAACTCTGAAGCAACATCAGCTAGGTATGAGTCGCGGATTTCAGCTAAGGATTTAACAGAATCCAAAATGTCCTGTTGCTCCTGGCATAAGCTCCAAGGCAATGCCCAACCGCCATTGAATGATGCTTCTGTTTCTTCTAAGTGATCCAGCGGCAAAGAGTATGCATTATTAGAACCATTTTGAGTTCTGCTCACCTCATCGCCCATGTTGAGCATCGGAACTCCTGAAGAGAGCATTAAAGTTGCTAGTAAAGATTTTTTAAGTCGGGCTCGAACCTCTTGAATCGCAGGGTCATTACTTTCACCCTCGTGACCAACATTCCATGATCGATTTGAATCACTGCCATCCAGGTTGTTTTCAAGGTTTGGATAGTTATGTTTCTCATTGTAAGAAACCAGGTCATGGATGGTGAAACCATCATGGGCAGCAACAAAGTTGATCGATGAAGTTGGCCCGCGATAATGGAAGATATTGCTAGAGCCGCTAATACTTGATGCGATATCTGAAACGCCCTCACCATAACCGCGAGCTAAGTCACCTAGCCAAAATTGACGCACCGAGTCACGGTAGGCGTCATTCCACTCGCGCCAAGGATGTGGAAAATCGCCCAATGAATACCGCGAGATATCCCAAGGTTCAGCGATCATTTTGAAGTTTCGAAGCACAGAATCCGCGCCGATTGCTGCCATTAGTGATGAGTTAAAGGCGCTATCGCTTGTGTAAAGAGCGGTGGTTAGGTCAAAGCGAAAGCCATCAACTCCGATAACTTCAATCCACCAGCGCAGGGAATCAATAATCTGTCGCACAGAGTGTGGCTTGCTTGCAGCAAATGTGTTTCCGCAACCTGTTACATCTACATAGCGACCGTTTGAATCCTGCCTGTAATAGGCATGGCCATCAATTCCCTTATACGAAAGGGTTGGACCACCGACTCCACCTTCTGCGGTGTGATTGTAAACAACATCCAAGATAACTTCGATACCAGCAGCGTGCAGCTGATCAACAGACCATTGCAGTTCGGTAATCGGATCTGATGTGCAGGCATACTCTTTATGGGGAGCGCTAAATAGTAATGAGTTATAGCCCCAATGATTTTTGCGACCACGGCTATGAAGAATCGGCTCTGTTATCGATTGTGCAATTGGTAAAAGTTCCAAGGCGGTAACGCCAATAGATTTCAAATGCGCGATCGTGCTGGGATGACCAAGAGCCTTGTAACTTCCACGTTCATTCTCTGGAATCTCATGATTAAAGGCGGTAAGACCTTTAACGTGTGCTTCATAAATAATTGTCTTTGCCCAAGGTACAAGCGGCCGGTTTACTGGGCGAACCGGGTGATCAGTTACAACCGAATATGGAACCTTTCCTGCGCTATCCCGCAGATCGCGTTCATTCAAATCTCCAGCACCGGAAAGGTCATGTGCAACATGTCCATAAATTTCGGGGGAGTACACAACATCTCCATCGATTACATGGGCGTAAGGATCAAGCAGTAATTTCGCAGGGTTAAAGCGCACCCCGTACTCAGGAATCCATGGACCATAGATGCGATACCCGTAGCGTTGACCTGGGCGAACCCCTGCTAGGTATCCATGCCAGATCGGGCCGTTGCGATGAGACAGAGCAAAGCGGGTTTCAACCAACTTGCCATTGACCTCATTGAACAGGCACAGCTCAACCGCATCTGCGGCGTTACTCCAGATCGCAAAGTTGGTTCCGCCATCTGTGACGGTAGCGCCAAGGGTTCGCGGATCTGCAGGAAGCATGGTGGGTATCTTGCCTTGGTTGGGGGCAAAAGGAGGGGTTTTTGAGTGTGATTGAGGTAGCCAATTGGGTTACTCACCAGTAACCTGTGGCTATGAAAATCGCCGTTTGCGTTAAGCAGGTCCCAGATTCATGGGCTGAAAAGAAGATGGTCAATGGAGTTCTCGATCGCGAGAGCGTTGATGCAGTTCTCAATGATCTCGATGAGTATGCGGTTGAAGAAGCGCTGCGTATCGCCGAGGCTCATGGTGGAAACGAAGAAGGTGGAGCTCACACAGTTACCGTGATCTCAATGGGCCCAGAGCGTGCAACCGAGGCGGTTCGTAAAGCGTTATCAATGGGTGCAAATGATGCGATCTTGGTGACCGATTCAAAGCTTGCTGGTGCAGATGCGCTCGCAACATCTGCAGTTCTTGCAGCGGTAATTGAAAAGGGCGGATTTGATCTTGTAATTTGCGGAACAGAGTCAACAGATGCGCGCATGAGCGTTGTTCCTGCGATGTTGGCAGAGCGTTTGAATGCGGCACAACTTACCTTTGCTTCAAAGGTTGAGGTTGATCCATCTGCTCAAAAGGTTTCAATCACACGTGTTACAGAAGCAGGCGTAGAAGAGATGAACGCCCAATTCCCATGTGTTATTTCAGTTGTAGAAAAAATTAATGAACCGCGTTACCCATCATTTAAGGGAATCATGGCGGCGAAGAAGAAGGTTATCGAAAACCGAGATCTAGCAGCGGTAGGAGTTGCAGTCGATTCCGCATGGTCACTAGTTGCAGATTCATCACCTCGTCCACCACGTGCGGCCGGAATCAAGATCACCGATGACAACGCTGCAGAGCAGATGGTTTCATTCCTAGCAGAAAAGAAGTTGATATGAGCAATGTATTGATTTTGGCTGACTTTGTAAGCTCAAAGGCGACAAAGACAAATGCTGAATTAGCAACACTCGGTGCGCGCATTGGCGAGGTCACCGCAGTAGTACTTGCCCCTGCTGGAAAAGGCGCAGCCATGGCTGCAGAAATCAACAAGGGTCCAGTCTCAAAGGTTGTAGTTGTTGAGTCAGATGCATTTGTAAACAACGGTGTTGCGGCGGTTGCCGATGTCCTTGCCCAAATCATTGCTGCACAATCGCCAGCGGCAGTTCTTGTTGCCTCGCATGCCTTTGGCAAAGAGGTTGCAGCTCGCACCGCAGTGAAGAGCGGCTCAGGAATTATCACAGATGCAGTTGATGTAGCTTCTGATGTAACCGCTACTCAACTCGTATTTGGTGGTTCTACAACTGTCCACTCAAAGGTTTCACACGGAACTCCAATTATTACCGTGCGTCCTAATTCAATTGATGCGCAAACAGATGCAACTACCCCAGCGGTTGAAACACTTTCATTGCAGGTGTCAGATGCATCCAAGAAGGCAACTGTTACTTCAACGCAACCTCCAGTTCAAGGCGGTCGTCCAGAGTTAACAGAAGCAAACATTGTGGTTTCTGGTGGACGCGGCACTAATGGAGATTTCTCAGCGGTTGAAGGTTTTGCAGACTCACTAGGAGCTGCAGTTGGTGCATCACGTGCAGCAACCGATGCTGGTTGGTACCCACACTCGTATCAAGTTGGGCAAACTGGTAAATCGGTAAGCCCACAGCTCTATGTAGCATGTGGAATTTCAGGCGCGATCCAGAACCGTGCGGGAATGCAGACAAGTAAGACAATCGTTGTTATCAATAAAGATCCTGAAGCCCCCCTCTTTGAGATCGCAGATTTCGGCGTTGTAGGAGACTTGTTTGCCGTTCTACCTAAGGCAACGGAAGGCGTTAAAGCCCGCAAGTCATAGACTTAGGCCCGTGCCTTCGATCTATCTCGACCATGCAGCAACGACACCACTGTCGCCTGCCGCATTTAAGGCGATCACCTCTCAACTTCAAGAGTTGGGTAACCCATCAAGTCTGCATACCCATGGACGTGCGACCCGTAAAGCTTTAGAAGATGCCCGCGAAGCAATTGCTGCGCAAGTTGGCTGCCTGCCATCTGAAGTTATCTTTACAGCGTCAGGCACAGAAGCAAACAACATTGCACTTAAGGGCTTGTGGTGGAATGGAAAGGCTCAAGGCAAAAGCGTTGTGCTTATTTCAGCGATTGAACATCACGCAATTCTGGATCCTGCGCATTGGCTAGAAACACATGAAGGTGCCGAAGTAATTCTTGCACCTGTCAATGTTCATGGAGTTGTAGATCTTGAATTCATTAAGGATCTAATCTCAAAACGTGGCGATGAGATTGCTGTCATTTCAATCATGCACTCCAATAATGAAACAGGCGTAGTGCAACCAGTTCAAGAGATCGTGGCGCTTGCAGGGCAGATCCCTGTACACACAGATGCGGTACAAAGTTTTAAGAAGATTCCCCTTAACTACAAGGAGCTTGGGGTTACCGCCCTAACGTTGAGCGCTCACAAAGTTGGTGGCCCACTTGGTATTGGAGCTTTGATTTTGCGCCGCGCCTTTGAGATTCCAGCGCTGCTCCATGGCGGGGGACAAGAGCGCGAGATTCGCAGTGGAACCTTAAACGCTCCGAGCATCGTCGCATTTTCTGCCGCCGCAACAGAGAGTTATCCAAGTGCTGCAGTTCAAACTCTTCGCGAAAATTTCATTACCGCTTTGCGTACTGAGATTCCAGATGCATATGTCAATGGTGAAGCCAGCCGACGTTTACCTGGAATCGTTAACGTTACCTTTCCCGGTACGCAAAGCGATACCTTGCTTTTACTGTTGGACAATGCACATGTGTCAGCATCAACTGGCTCTGCATGTAGCGCAGGTGTTCATGAGGCTAGCCATGTACTGCTTGCAATGGGCCACACCGAAGCCAGTGCACAATCCTCACTTCGCTTCTCCTTTGGTGCCGCTTCTACGCAGGCAGATGTTGATTATGTAATGTCAGTGTTGCCGGGTGTAATTGCTACAGGACGGGCGGCGAACAAGATATGAAGTTGATAGCAGCAATGAGTGGTGGAGTTGATTCTGCAGTAGCTGCTGCCCGCGCTGTTGAGGCAGGTCATGAGGTTATTGGAGTTCACCTGGCTTTGGCTGCAAATCCACAAAAGTATCGTTCCGGTGCGCGTGGATGTTGCACCATCGAAGACTCCCATGATGCTCGACGCGCCGCCGATGTGATCGGTATACCTTTTTACATTTGGGATATGGCTGAAGAGTTTCACGATGGAGTTGTAGAAGATTTCTTAGCTGAGTATTCGGCGGGTAGAACACCAAACCCATGTTTGCGATGCAATGAAAAGATTAAGTTTGCAGCTGTTCTAGATCGAGCACGGGCCATGGGATACGACGGAGTAGTTACCGGTCACTATGCACGTACACAAATTGGCCCTGATGGAAAAACACTCCATCGCGCCGTTGATCACTCAAAGGATCAGTCTTATGTTTTATCTGTTCTTACCGTTGAACAGATCAACGGTGCAATCTTTCCATTGGGAGATACAACCAAAGTAGATATCCGTGCAGAGGCTGAGCGGCGCGGATTAGCGGTTGCACAAAAGCCTGATAGCCATGACATTTGCTTTGTGCCTTCAGGTGATAACGCTGGTTGGCTTCGCGATCGACTGGGTAGCGAGGTTGGCCCCATCGTGGATCAAGATGGAAACAAGATTGGTGAACATAAAGGTGCTTACACCTACACAATCGGCCAACGAAAAGGTTTAGGGCTCACTGTGCCAACCGCCGATGGTTCACCGCGATTTGTACTCAAGATTGAACCCGTTACAAACACTGTGGTTGTTGGCGCTCGTGAAGATTTAGCGATCACAACCATGCGCGGTGAACGCCCTGTGTGGTGCGGGCCTGCGGTTGAAGCTGAGCATAAAACAGGATTTGTCCAAGTTCGTGCACATGGTGCCGCCCTGCCATGTACTTATTACTTTGATGGAACCTTGTTAGTTGCAACCCTTGAAGAGCCCTTACTGGGGCTTGCAACGGGCCAAGCGATGGTTATTTACGATGGTGATCGCGTCGTAGCTTCAGCAACAATTTGTGAGACAGAATGAGCAACAAAGCCCGTCATCGCATGACCGAACTGATCAATGAGATCCGTGATCATCAATTTAAGTATTACGTCTTAGATCAACCAACAGTTACCGATGCACAATTTGATGCTTTACTGCGCGAACTTCAAACCCTCGAAGAGAAAAACCCCGAGCTACGTGAGCCTGATTCTCCTACCCAACATGTTGGTGGGGGTTTTTCAACTCAGTTTGAACAACGCGATCACATCGAAAAGATGATGAGCTTGGATAATGTTTTTGATGCAGATGAGTTAGCGCAATGGTTTGATCGCGTTGAAAAAGAGATCTCACAGCCACAGTACTTGTGCGAGGTAAAGGTCGATGGGTTAGCGATTAACTTGACCTATGAAAATGGTGTCCTGGTTCGCGGATTGACACGTGGCAATGGTGTTACCGGAGAAGATGTAACTCTTAACGTTAAAACAATCAGAAACCTTCCACACCAACTAAAGGCGGGCTCTGCACCATCTCTAATAGAGGTTCGTGGTGAAGTTTTCTTTCCGATACAAGGATTTAATGAACTCAACGAGTCATTAGAAGAGGCCGGTAAAGCGCTCTTTGCAAATCCACGCAATGGCGCAGCTGGATCTTTACGTCAAAAAGATCCTCGTGTAACCGCTTCTCGACCATTGTCAGTAGTAGTTCATGGTGTAGGTGCGCATCAAGGCATCGATTTCGACTCTCAAAGCGGTGCATATGAAAGTTTAAAGGCGTTGGGTTTACCCACAAGTGATCGCTTTAAGGTTTGCCAAACACGTGCTGAGGTTTTGAAGTTTATCCAGTACTACGCCGATCATCGCCATGATGTAGAGCATGAGATTGATGGAGTTGTCATTAAGGTCGACTCGCTATCGCAGCAACAACAGCTGGGTTTCACCTCGCGCGCTCCTAAATGGGCTATCGCCTATAAGTACCCGCCTGAAGAGGTCACCACTGTGTTGCTCGACATCAAGGTCAGCGTAGGCCGCACCGGCAGAGTCACACCATTTGCATACATGGAGCCGGTCAAGGTTGCAGGATCTACAGTTACAAATGCAACCTTGCATAACGCTGAAGAGATTGTTCGTAAAGGTGTGCTCATCGGAGACACCATTGTTATCCGTAAAGCCGGTGATGTTATACCTGAGGTCCTTGGGCCAGTTGTAGAAAAACGTAAGGGCTCAGAGCGTGCATTTGTTATGCCAACCCAATGTCCTGAGTGTGGCTCTGCGCTGCGTGCAATTAGCCAAGGCGATGTAGATATTCGTTGCCCAAATACTCAAAGTTGTCCAGCACAACTTCGCGAACGCATCTATTACATCGGCTCACGTGCAGCGCTAGATATTGATGTGCTTGGTTATGAAGCGGCGACGGCGTTATTGGATGCAAAAATCATCACCGATGAATCAGATTTATTTGATCTCACCGCTGCGAAATTAGTGACATCTGACTTCTTCACAAAAAAAGATGGAACGCCAGCAGCAAATGTAGATAAGTTGTTAGCAGCACTCGATGAGGCTAAGACCCGTCCACTATGGCGAACATTGGTTGCCCTATCTATTCGCCATGTTGGGCCAACAGCTGCACAAGGTTTGGCATCGGCACTTGGTTCCATCAAGGCAATTTCTCAGGCAAGTGCGCAAGAGCTATCAGACATCGATGGGGTTGGACAGATTATTGCTGAGTCCATCGTTGAATGGTTTGCGGTTGATTGGCATAAAGAGATCATCAACAAGTGGGAAAAAGCTGGGGTCTGCATGGTTGTTCAACAGAGTGAGCAACTCCCACAAACTTTGGCAGGACTTACCTTTGTAGTAACTGGAGGCCTTGACTCATTTTCTCGCGATGGAATCTCAGAAACTATTGCAGCCCACGGCGGTAAAGCCTCTTCATCTGTTTCCAAGAAGACAGACTATGTATTGGTCGGAAGCGATCCAGGTTCCAAGCTAGCAAAAGCTCAGGAATTAGGGGTTCCGGTTATCGATGAAGCGCGATTTAAAGAGCTATTGGCGGGCAAGTAGTAGTATTCGGACCATGATCACTCTTGCTAGCGAGGTTACTCGCGAACTTCCAGCCTCACCACTTTTCTTTGGAGTTGTCACATTTGTAGTGATGTCTCTGTTTTTGTACTTAGTACTTCGCCTAGACCGAGACTAATTTGTCTCGAGTAGGTATTTACGGCGGAACATTTGACCCGATTCATTTGGGTCATTTGCATGTCATTACCCAACTCTTTGAAAAAGATTTAGTTGACCAGCTCTTAGTTATTCCGGCAGGTCAACCACTGCTTCGAGATAATGCGCCTGTTGCATCTGCACAACAACGTCGAGCCATGTGCCAATTAGCTTTATCGGATTTACCAAGTTATATCGCAGCCAAGGTTCAAGTAAATCCCATCGAAATTTTGCGAATGGGCCCAAGCTATGCGATCGATACAGTAGAAGCTGTTGCGCAAAACTATCCTGATGACTCACTTGTTTTGATAATTGGCCAAGATGCAGCTGACAAGCTGGATCAATGGCATCGAATAGATGAGTTACGCGCCATGGTTGAGTTTTTAGTAATTGGTAGACCTGGTTACACCGGAAATGGCGTAGATATTGGGGCTTTAGATGTTGCAGCCACCACTATTCGTCAAGGTTTGAGCGCAGATGTATCGTCATCGGTAGCTGCATTTATAAGAGAGAATAACCTCTATGACAATTAGCAGCAGAACACTCGAGATCACCCAAATAGCCGCCAAGGCAGCGATCGACAAGATCGCGGTCGATGTTGTGGCCTTGGATTTATCAGATCAGTTGGTTCTGAGCGAGGTCTTCTTGATTGCGACCGGGCAAAATGAAGCACAAGTTGATTCAATCGCCGACGAGGTAGAACGCCAGCTTGCTGCATTTGGAGACAAGCCGGTTCGACGCGAACATGGCGCAGAATGGATTTTGTTGGATTACTCAGATCTAGTTGTACATGTGCAAAGTGCAGAGCTTCGCAAGTACTACATGTTGGATCGATTGTGGAATGACTGCCCAGTAATTGAGTTAGAAGCGGTGAGGGCCTCACTTGGCCGCTAATCGCGTGCTTCTATGGCGTCATGGCCAAACTGATTGGAATGTTGTAAACCGCTTTCAGGGTCATTCCGATATTGATCTCAATGAAGTCGGACGTTTCCAAGCAAAACACGCTGCACAGATTCTTGCTGGAATGAATCCAACAATGATTATTTCAAGTGATCTTGGTAGAGCTCGTGATACAGCGCAATCACTTGCCGATCTAACAGGACTAACTGTTCAAATAGATCCAGATCTTCGCGAAACAAATGGTGGTTTATGGGAAGGAAAAACAGGTGCGGAAAATCGTGCCGAAGATTTCCATAATTTCATTCGTTGGATTGATGGCGAAGACAATCCCGCAGGAACAACTGGTGAGCGACGCAGCGAGGTTGCAGATCGCGCAGTGCGAGCAATCAAGAAAGCACTTGGCGATAAGACAGATCAGTTGTTAGTTGTTACAACCCATGGCGGCACAGCGCGTTGCATCCTAGGTTCTTTGCTACAACTTCCGATGTCCCATTGGGGCGTTATCGGCGGACTTTCAAATGCATCATGGTCGATCGTGGAGCGCAATCCGCGTCAATGGAATTTGATCGAACATAACGCTGGCTCTATTCCAGAGCCTGTTTATGGCGAAGAAAGTGGTGGGAGTTCGGCTTGAAGCCCACCGCAGCAAATGCGGTAAGGTCTGCACTCGCACAAAAAACGGGGCTATAGCGCAGCTGGTAGCGCACCTGCATGGCATGCAGGGGGTCAGGGGTTCAAATCCCCTTAGCTCCACATATGAACAGCAACGTGAATGAAGAGCGCGAGCACGCGGCATACGACTTTGCCTACGTGCAGGAAAAATGGCTGCCTGTTTGGGATCAGCTACAACCATTTAAGTCAGGTCGCGCAGATGACACCCGTGAAAAGAAGTATGTGCTGGATATGTTCCCGTACCCATCAGGTGATCTTCACATGGGCCATGCCGAGGCGTACGCGCTCGGTGATGTAATCGCTCGCTACTGGGCGCAAAAGGGTTTCAACGTTATGCACCCAATTGGCTGGGATGCCTTCGGTTTGCCAGCAGAAAACGCAGCGATCAAGCGAAACTCTGATCCACGTATTTGGACCTATGAAAACATCGCGGTGCAGAAGGCATCGATGCGACGTTATGCATGTTCCTTTGATTGGGATCGCGTCTTTAATACCTGCGATCCTGAGTACTACAAATGGAATCAATGGTTGTTCCTAAAGTTTTACGAGCGCGGTCTGGCTTACCGTAAAGATTCAGCGGTTAACTGGTGTCCAGGTTGCCAAACAGTTCTTGCAAATGAGCAGGTAGTTGCAGGTCTTTGCGAGCGATGTGATTCAACAGTTACAAAGAAGAAGTTAAATCAGTGGTACTTCAAGATTACAGATTACGCAGATCGTTTGCTAGATGACATGGCACAACTTGAAGGCAAATGGCCTGACAAGGTTTTAACGATGCAGCGCAACTGGATCGGTCGTTCAACAGGTGCAAATGTAAAGTTTGAAATCGAAGGTCGATCTGAGCCGGTAACGATCTACACAACCCGTCCAGATACATTGTTTGGGGCAACCTTTATGGTTGTGGCGGTCGATAGCGAACTAGCTGCCGAACTTGTTCAAGGAACTGGTGTTGAAGCAGAGTTTGCTAAGTATCTTGAAACTATCAAGGCGGCTAGCGACATCGATCGACTAGCTACAGATCGCCCCAAGAGCGGTGTATTCCTTAACCGTTATGCGATTAATCCAGTCAACGGCGAGAAGTTACCTATTTGGGCAAGTGATTATGTGCTGGCAGATTACGGAACCGGCGCAATCATGGCTGTTCCTGCTCACGATCAACGCGACCTAGATTTTGCTCGTGCCATGAAGCTGCCAGTGCGTGTAGTTGTTGAAACAGGGGATGAAGATCCAAATACATCAGGTGTGGCAACTGTTGGTGATGGCAAGTTGGTTAACTCAGATCTCTTAAATGGTCTCAACAAAGCAGATGCGATCGCCGCGATCAATAAAAAGCTTGAATCGGAAGCCAAGGGAGTTGCTGCCCGCAACTACCGCCTGCGCGATTGGTTGGTTTCACGTCAGCGTTATTGGGGCACACCGATTCCAATTATTCATTGCCCATCATGTGGCGAGGTTCCAGTTCCTGCAGATCAGCTTCCCTTGACCCTGCCAGATGCCGAAGGTTTAGATCTCAAGCCAAAGGGAACATCACCACTTGGTGCTGCAACTGATTGGGTGAACGTAAAGTGCCCTCAGTGTTCAGCTGATGCCAAGCGTGATACCGACACCATGGATACCTTTGTTGACTCCTCTTGGTACTACCTGCGTTATGCAGATCCAACAAATGCAACAGAGCCTTTCTCTAAAAAAGATGTTGATACCTGGTTGCCAGTTGATCAATATGTTGGCGGAGTTACTCACGCAATCTTGCACCTTTTGTACAGCCGATTCTTTACCAAGGTTTTGAACGATATGGGAATGGTTGATTTCAATGAACCATTTACGCGTTTGCTTAACCAAGGAATGGTTGTCATGGATGGCTCTGCGATGTCTAAGAGCCGTGGAAATCTTGTTCGTTTATCAGATGAGTTAGAAAACCACGGTGTGGATGCGATTCGCCTATCGATGGTTTTTGCGGGACCTCCTGAAGATGATGTGGATTGGTCTGATGTTTCACCATCAGGATCAGTTAAGTTCTTAACCCGTGCGTGGAGATTGTCAGGGGATGTAACAAGTGCTGCTGGCGTAGATTTCAGCACCGGCGATCTAGCATTACGTAAGGCAACACATAAAGCGCTGCATGATGCTGGCTTTGCTGTCGAATCATTCCGCTTCAATGTCGCGGTTGCTCGCGTTATGGAGCTAGTAAATGCAACACGCAAGGCGATTGATTCTGGTGGTGGAGCTGCAGATCCTGCGGTTCGTGAAGCGGTTGAAGCGATTGCGATCATGTTGTCACTAGTTGCGCCATTTACCGCAGAAGAGATGTGGGAGCGCCTTGGCCATAAGCCATGTGTGGCACTTGCCGGCTGGCCTGCAGTTGATGAGAAGTTACTAGTTGCCGATGCAGTAACTGTGGTTGTTCAAATCAATGGAAAGATTAAAGATCGCATCGATGTTGCACCAACAATTTCAGATTCTGAACTTGAAGCGGCAGCGTTGGCATTGCCAAGCATCGTTGAGGCACTGGCTGGTGCCACGATCAACAAGATCATTACCCGTGCACCTAAGCTTGTAAATATCGTTATCAACAACTAGCTCAGCCTTTGCACCACCGCTTGTTTGCGGTCTTCACACTTGCCCGATGGAACAAATTCGGTCAGCCTATGAATCCCTTTCACAGTGGTGGTTTGAGCTACATTTTTCTCGCAATCAAAAGAGAGCACTTGCTGTTATTGCGGTAACGGCTCTACTGCTATCTGTATTTATGGTTGCTCGAGGTAACACTCAGAGCGCGCCGGCGCCTGAAATTGTTCCTATAACTAGCGCTGAACCTGAAATATTTGTTGATGTCACAGGAGCGGTAAACAATCCCGGCGTTTACACCTTGCCAGGAAAATCTCGGGTGATTGATGCGATTAAAGCCGCAGGCGATAGCGCACCTGGTGCAGATTTGAGCACCATTAACTTGGCACGTGTGCTCAATGATGGTGAGCAGATCTATGTCGATTCAACGGTGCTCAATAGCTCGGGCAAGCGCGTTAGTAAGAAAACTCCAACCGGGCCAATAAACATCAATCGAGCAACCGCCCGTCAATTAGATGCACTCGATGGAATAGGGCCGGTAATTGCAGCTCGAATCGTTGAGTATCGCAAGGTAAATGGTTCTTTTTTGAGTGTTGATGATCTTCAAAAGGTCAGTGGAATTGGTGCGGCAAAATTCGCTCAAATCAAATCAAAAGTTCGAATCTAATTGATTATCGAGCCCTTGCCCTAGGAGGGGCTCTGTGGGCAGGTGCGCTGATTCAAAGCGCTGTTGCACCCTGGCGAATCTTTGCTTGCGCAGTACTTCTTGCACTCTTTGCCTTTGTTAGAAGTAAAAAGAGGCTAACCCTGCTGCTGCTCACACTCATGGTCGGCGCAGCTGCAATGTCGATGCGCCAAGCATCACTTGAAAGTTCTGTCATTAATGATTATCTCAATCAAGATATCAACTTAGTAGCGCAGGTTAAAACCGATCCAAGTAAAACAGCCAGTGGTAACTACTCCTTCACCGCTCGTCTTGTGAGTTTTGAAGCACAGGGTCAGAGTTTTGCCCTAAGAACTCCGATACGCATCATTACTAAAAAAAGTATCGAAGTACTTCCCGGTCAAAAGATATCGATGACTGCAACTGCAATAAAAAGTAAAGAGGCTCGAGTTGCAGCGCTCATCATCGCCAATAGCGAGATCACTATTCTGACGCAACCATCAGCGTGGGCTTCAGGACTAGGTTTAATTCGTGAAGGGCTGCGCAAAAACTCAGGCAGTGGCGATGCAGGAGCATTGATTCCCGGAATGGTTTTGGGGGATACATCAAAGCAATCCGATGAGTTCAAAGAGGCGATGAAGCGCTCTGGCTTGACCCATTTAGTGGCGGTAAGCGGTGCAAACTTTGCAATTGTTTCAACCTTTGTTTTGTGGTGCATGCAGTTTCTTATTCGAAGAAAAAGTATGCGGGTGATAGCCACCGCTATAGCGCTGGTGTGCTTTATCGCCTTGGTGCGCCCATCACCTTCGGTGTTAAGAGCTGCGGCAATGGCTGCGGTGCTCTTGACGGCGCAATTAGGTATGCGGGGTTCAGACTCTTTGCCAGCCTTGGGGTTTGCAATCTGTGCCGTTGTTCTAGGAGATCCTTGGCAAGCACGTGATGCAGGCTTTGCACTTTCAGTATTGGCCACTGCGGGTTTGCTTCTTCTTGCGCCACGTATTCAAGAAAAACTACCAACCCACCAAAAGTTAGCTGGCGCACTGGCACCTCCAATAGCCGCCATGGTTTTTTGCGCACCAATTATTGTCTCTTTATCGGGCTATCTGTCACCCATGAGCATCTTTGCTAACTTGTTGGCAGCACCGGTGGTAGCTCCCATTACCGTCTTAGGCTTTATTGGAGCGCTGATTTCGCCCATTGCACCTTGGGTAACTCAGGCGTTGATCTTTGTTATTCGATTTCCTGCTGGGTTTATCACTTCAGTGGCTCACTGGATAGCAGATTTTCCGGTACTGAGTATTCACAACGGATTAATTGGCTTCTCATTAGTGGCGTTGATACTTCTAGTTCTTACTCTCTTTAAGAAGTACTGGAAGCAAAGCACCGCTGTTGTTTTGGTAATCATCTTTTCAGCAGGTTGGCTACAACGTTGGCCGGCTGGAGAATGGCATATCGCACAGTGCGATGTTGGGCAGGGAGATTCACTCGTCATCAACTTAGGAAAAAACCGCGGTGTTGTAATCGATGTCGGACCAGAGGCAAAAGCGGTAGATAAGTGCCTTAGGGATTTGAAAATCAAAGAGGTTCCCTTGCTGATCCTGTCTCACTTTCATGCAGATCATGTTGGGGGCTTGTCAGGTTTGTTAGATGGAAGAAAGGTGCAACAGGTCTGGATTACCAACAATCTCGAACCTGCAGCTCAAAGCGAGATGGCGCTGAGGGCGCTTAGCGGTACAGAGATTGTGAAGGTGCAAAAGGGGCTGGTTGTTCAGATTGCACATGTACAGCTGAAGGTTTTATGGCCAGAGGCAACGGTCAGAAGTTTTGAAGAGTTACCTGGTGAAGGTTCGCAGATTAATAATTCAAGCATTGCATTGGTTGCTACAACCGCTGACTGGAGTTTATTTACTGCCGGAGATCTCGAGCCTCCGGCACAGAATCAGTTGATCAATCAGGTTGGACCGGTAGATATTTATAAGCTCTCGCACCATGGATCTAAGTACCAAGATCAAGAGTTGATGCGCGCCTTGTCTGCCCAACTTGCTCTGATTAGCGTAGGAGCCAAGAATCCATATGGTCACCCCGCTGCAGAAAGCATCGACTCTTTGACTAGACTCGGCACACAAGTACTTCGAACCGATAGAGATGGTGCAGTGGCGATTACCGCCTCTGCACACCGATTGAAGCTTCGAAAAAGCAAGGGCAGAGTAAGGTTGTTTTACTGGAGCTAGAAAGGCATGGGATGAACTCTTTTTACCTAATCCTTGGCTCCGAATCGGCTTTGGCAGATCGTGCTTTGGCAAAACTCAATGCACAGCTCAAAGATGAAAAATGTGAAATCACAACTTTGTTTGCCGCTGACACAATTGTCGGTGATATCGCCGATGCGCTTGCACCTTCACTCTTCTCAGAACGACGCGCACTGATTATTCGAGATCTTCAAGATTTACCTGAAGATAATCGGGATGAAATTACACGCTACCTTGATCAACCTGATCCCTCGACGACGGTAATTTTTGTGCACAAGGGCGGAGTTAAAGGAAAAGCACTTCTTGATGCGATCAAAAAGATCAAACCAGATTTAATTTCTTGCGATCCGCTTAAGAAGGAGGCGGAGAAAGAGGAGTTTGTTAAATCTCTCTTCCTAGATCTTGGACGTAAAGCATCTAGTGGTGCAGTTACTGCATTAGTTGGAGCACTCGGAAATGATCTGCGCGAACTTCAAGGCGCAGTCGGTCAGATTGCAGCAGATGCACCAGCAGGATTAATCGATGAAGCGATGATTGATAAGTATCACCAAGGTCGAGTTGAGACCACAGGGTTTGATGTCGCAGATGCCACCCTTGATGGCAATCTCTCAGCTGCGCTGATCTCTCTTCGCAGCGCATTAGAAACTGGAACCGACCCAGTAATGATTACCAGCGCGATCGCATCCTCGTTGCGCTCATTGGCAAAGGTGGCAGGAGCTAATCGCAATCAGAAATCATTTGAGTTGGCAGGCCAGTTGGGAATGGCCCCATGGCAGATTGATAAGGCACGCAGACAGCTGAGCCGCTGGAGCCCTGCCCAAATCGCCGATGCTGTAGGGGCGATCGCCCTTGCAGATGCTGAAGTAAAGGGAGCGGCCAGCGACCCTATTTATGCGCTGGAAAAGGCTGTGACCAGGA
>JACCDY010221701.1_pt1 | contig 17531 bp, 15 predicted proteins | sample 7446391 | NCBI WGS metagenome assembly JACCDY01 (sample SAMN15323451, study PRJNA562643) | freshwater metagenome | isolation source: river surface water | place: USA:Blue River Watershed | collected 2017-08-18
AATACACGACCTGGCTGTCGCCCTCGAAGGCGAGGATGTGGGTCGCGACGCGGTCGAGGAACCAGCGGTCGTGGCTCACCACCACGGCGCAGCCGGCGAAGGTTTCCAGGCCCTCCTCCAGGGCGCGGATGGAGTTCACGTCGAGGTCGTTGGTCGGCTCGTCGAGGAGGAGGAGGTTGGCGCCGCTCTTGAGCAGGCGGGCGAGGTGGACGCGGTTGCGTTCGCCGCCGGAGAGGACGCCGACTTTCTTGGACTGGTCGGCGCCGGTGAAGCCGAACTGGGCGCAGTAGGCGCGGGCGTTCACCTCGCGGCCGGGCATGCGGATGATCTCCTCGCCGTCGCTGATCGCCTCGTAGATCGTCTTCGAGTCGGGCAGGGAATCGCGCGACTGGTCGACGTGGCTGATGACGACGGTCTCGCCGACGCGGAGGGCGCCGGAGTCGGGTTTCTCCGCGCCGGTGATCATGCGGAAGAGCGTGGTCTTGCCCGCGCCGTTGGGGCCGATGACGCCGACGATGCCGCCGGGGGGCAGCGAGAAGGAGAGGTTTTCGAAGAGGAGTTTTTCGCCGTAGGCCTTGGTGATGCCGGTGGCCTCGACGACGAGCTGGCCGAGGCGCGGGCCCTTGGGGAGAACGAGTTCGAATTCGCGTTCCTGCTCGGCGACGTTGGAGGAGTTGACCATCTTCTCGTAGGCGCTGATGCGGGCCTGCGATTTGGCGTGGCGGGCCTTGGCGCCCTGGCGGATCCAGGCGAGCTCGCGGGCCATGGCTTTCTGGCGCTTGTCCTCGGCGCGTTGCTCGGCGGCGAGGCGGGCGGATTTCTGCTCGAGCCAGCCGGAGTAGTTGCCTTTCCAGGGGATGCCGTGGCCGAAGGAGAGCTCGAGGATCCACTGGGCGACGTTGTCGAGGAAGTAGCGGTCGTGCGTGACGGCGATGACGGTGCCCTCGTAGCGGGCGAGGTGTTGCTCAAGCCAGTGGACGGATTCGGCGTCGAGATGGTTCGTCGGCTCGTCGAGGAGGAGGATCTCGGGCTTTTGGAGGAGGAGGCGGGCGAGGGCGACGCGGCGGCGTTCGCCGCCGGAGAGGTTGTCGACGATGGCGTCGCCGGGCGGGCAACGGAGGGCGTCCATGGCCATCTCGACCTGCGGGGCGACGTCCCAGGCGCCGAGGCGCTCGATGTCTTCCTGGAGCTTGGCCTGCTTTTCGGTGATGGCGTCGCGGGCCTCGTCGGTGTCGGCGGCGGCGAGCTCGTCCCAGGACGCGTCGTAGGCGGCGGTGAGGTCGGTGAGGTGTTTCACGCCTTCCTCGACGCAGGCGCGGACGGTGGAGCCGGCGGCGAGCTGGGGCTCTTGCTCGAGGAGGCCGACGCGGTAGCCGGGCTCGAAGTGGAGGTGGCCGTCGATTTCGGTGTCGCGGCCGGCGAGGATGCGGAGGAGGGAGGATTTGCCCGAGCCGTTGAGGCCGAGCACGCCGATCTTGGCGCCGTAGTAGAAGGAGAGGGAGATGTCGCGGAGGATCTCCTTGCGCTCGATCTTCTTCGAGACGCGCATCATGGAGAAAATGATCTTCGGTTCTTCGGGCTTGGCCATGGGAGTGATCGGGGAGTGAAGGAGAAAGGTAGGGAGTGAGGGAGCGGGGCGGCGGAAAGCGAGCCGGAGATGAACGGATACGCGGGGGCGAAGCGGGAATTTTTTCGTGCGGGCGAACGGGAGAAAAACAGACGGGGCGAGAGGCGACGGCGCGTGGTGGCACGGGACGCGGAGGGATCTGTGGGAAAACGGGTGCGCTTCCGATGGGGCGTCTGAAAAAGCCCCGCTAAAACGGCTGGCGCGGGCGGGCCGGCTCGGTTGTGGGTGGGGGATGGATACGGTGCTTTTTCTTGGCGTGGACGCGGGCGGGACGAAGACGCGGGCGGTGCTCGCCGACGCGGTCGGCGTGGTGCGCGGGGCGGGAGAGGCGGGCCCCGGGAATTTTCAGGCGATCGGCGTGGCGGCGGCGGGCGAGGCGATCGCGGCGGCCTTGCGCGAGGCGCTGGACGCGGCGGGTGCGGGGCGGGTGCGGGGGGCTTTTTTCGGGCTCGCCGGCGTGCGCACGGAGGAGGAGCGGGCGACGATGCGGACGGAGATCGCGAAGCTGGGTCTTGGTGGCGTGATCGAGATCGGGAACGACCTGGAGGCGGCGCATTCGGGGGCCTTGGCGGGCGGGACGGGCGTGGTGGTGATCGCGGGCACGGGGTCGGCGGCCTGGGGGCGGAATGCGGCGGGCGCGAGTTGGCAGGCGGGGGGTTGGGGCTGGCTCGTGGACGACAAAGGCGGCGGCTACTGGCTGGCGTTGCAAGGGCTGGCGGCGGCGGTCGAGGGCGAGGACGGTCGCGGTGCGGCGACGACGCTGGGGGCGCGGGCGCGGGCGTTTTTTCTCGGTCCGGAGGCGGCGGATTCGGCCGGGCTGCGCGAGGTCTTGCGGGAATTGCACGCGGGGAAAAAGGACCGCGCTGCGGTGGCGGGTTTCGCGCGCGAGGTGCGCGCGGCGGCGGACGCGGGCGACGCGGTCGCGGCCGGGCTGGTGCGCGCGGCGGGGGCGGAGTTGTTGCGCCTGGCCGAGGCGGTGCGGGGAAAGATTTCTCCGGACGCGGAGCTGTCGCTGGCGGTGACGGGCGGATTGGGGATGGGCGCGGTGATCGCGGAGCCGGCGCGCGCGGCGGGTTTCAGGCCGGTGGAGCCCTGGGGCGAGCCGGTGCTCGGGGCGGTGTTGAGGGCGGCACGGGCGGGTGGGGCGGAGCTGGACGCCGCGACGCGGGCGCGTTTGCTGGAGGGATGGAAACCAAGGCTTTGACGGACGCGACGGCGACGCTCGGCGAGATCAAGACGCGGGTGCTGGCCTTCGCGCACGAGCGGGATTGGGAGCAGTTTCACGCGCCGAAGAACCTGAGCATGGCGCTCGCGGCGGAGGCGGGGGAGCTGATGGAGCACTTTTTGTGGGACACGCCCGAGGCCTCGCGGGAGAAGGTGGCGAACGACCCGGCTCGGCTCGCCAAGATCGAGGAGGAGTTGGCCGACGTGGTGATCTACGCGTTGGAGTTCGCCAACATGACGGGGATCGACGTGGCCGCGGCGATCGAGCGCAAGATGGCGCAGAACGCGGCGAAGTATCCGGTGGCGAAGGCGAAGGGGCGCAGCGCCAAGTATACGGAGCTGTGATTCGCGGGCCGGAGTCGGGCTCTAGGCGTCGAGTTCGATCAACGGCATGTCCCAGGCGAAGGCGCCGAGGACGTTGAGGGGGACGCTCCAGGAGTTGAGGAGCGTGTCGAGCGGCGGGCGCGAAGCCTCGGTCCACCCTTGGGCCGAGCGGGATCGGACCAGCGGGGCGGGGTTGCCGGGGTCGAGGCGAAGAAAATGCCAGCCGACGATGCCGTTTTCGCGGGCGATGGGTATCAGGCAACCCTGGTGGCGGTCGAGGGTGGCGGCGATGATGCGCGGTCCTTGGGCCAGGGACCAGCGCAGGACCTCGTTGCGGTCGTCGCGGCGATCATTGCGCGCGTGGAAGCGAAGGACGGGACGGAGTCCGGCGTTTTTCAGCAGTCGCATGGCGTCGGTCACGTCGACGGGCGAACGGCGGAGGGCGGCGAGCGCCTTGGCCTCCAGCGCGGCGGAATCGCCCTTCACGGGCGGCGGCAGGTGAAAGCGGACGGCTTCGTGGGCCTTGAGGCTGAAATCCCGGTAGCGGTAGCGCTCGCGGGTGCCCCAGGGATTATGGATCTCGAGGGTGCCGTCGCCGGCGTCGTTGTATCCCACGATGACGCAGCCATGCCCGCCCGAGCCGTAGACGCCGGCTTTGAACGAGACGTAGAGGGGGCCGTCCTTGAGCAGGGATTGGCGGATGAAGGGCAGGATCTCGCGTGTGAACCGGGCGTAGTCGGTCTTGGCGCCGGTGTCGTGCCAAAGTCTCGTTTCCGAGTGGAAGCCGAGCGCCCCCATGGCGTCTTTCATATCCGCCGACCAGGTGCCTCGATGCTGGCGTGAGTCGGTGGAGGAGAGGTGGGCGATCTGCTTTTGCGTGATGTTCACGCCATGGTAATCGGCCACCATGGCGGCGGACGCGGGCACGCAGTAGCTGCCTTCCTGTTTTTCGAGCAGGACGTTTTTAAGGTCCACGCGCGCGGGCAGGACGGGCGAGGGGTCGAGCGGATACAGATCCGCCAAGAGGGTCTCCATCTGCGGCTGCAGGAGATACGCGGCTCGGATGCGCTCCGCCGAGTCGTGCGAGAGAGAATCGAGCGAAAGAATGAAGCGTTCGTCTTCGCGGGATTTGAACCAAAGTTCGCGTCGGAAGGTGTTCACGCTCTCCAACCGTCCGGGGATGGTTTCGCCGTCGGCGTAGGTGAAGCTGGCTTCCCGGAGGTCGCGCCAATCCGCTGCGAGGGGATACGGACTACGAATACCTTTGATGTAGGCCTGATCCGCGGCGGAGAGCTGCGTGATCGGCACGGCGAGCGGCGGACGCGAGAGCTCGGCGGGGACAAGGAGGACCGAGGTGCCGTGGCCCCAGCCGTCGGGATATCCGGTCAAGCGCGCGAGGAGTCGCGATCCAGATTGGTTGGTCCATTCCCGGTCGGGCAGGGCTTCGACGGGGTATGCGCTTAGCCGAGCGCCTGGCCCTCCGTCCGAGCAGAGAGCGAAGACCGCGAGAACGGCGAGGGGGATAACGCGGCTCGTCATGGTCTCTGTCGTAAGCGGAGCCGTGGGTTTCGTGGCTCAGATCTCGCCGAGGCGGATGCAGGCGGCGTCGCGGCCGGCGAAGGGGGCGAGGGGCGGGACGGTCGCCTTGCACTTTTCCTGCGCGTGCGGGCAGCGCGGGTGGAAGGGGCAGCCGGCGGGCGGGTTGAGCGGGCTGGGCGGATCGCCGGCTAGGACGATGCGCTGGCGGGCGCGTTCGCCGTCGGGATCGGGGCGCGGCACGGCGCTGACGAGGGCGCGGGTGTAGGGGTGCTGCGGGCGCTCGATCACGTCCTCGGCGCGGCCGAGCTCGACGATCTTGCCGAGATACATCACGGCGACGCGGTCGGAGAGGTGTTTCACGACCGAGAGGTCGTGGGCGATGAAGACGAGGCTCAGGCCAAGCTCGCGCACGAGCTTGGCGAGGAGGTTGAGGATCTGGGCCTGGATCGAGACATCGAGGGCGGAGACGGGCTCGTCGGCGACGATGACGCGCGGCTCGAGGGCGAGGGCGCGGGCGATGGCGATGCGCTGGCGCTGGCCGCCGGAGAACTCGTGAGGGTATTTGGAGAGATTGCGCGCGGGGATGCCGACGAGGGCGGCGAGCTCGGCGACGCGCGCGGGGATCTCGGCGGCGGGGCGGAGGCGGTGGACGCGGAGCGGCTCGGCGAGGGCCTCGGCGACGTTGATGCGCGGGTTGAGCGAGGCGAAGGGGTCCTGGAACACCATCTGGAGCGCGCGGCGGGCGTCGCCCTCGGCGGCGGACTCGGTGATGTTTTTGCCCTCGAGCCAGACGCCGCCGCCGGTGGCGGGGAGGAGGCCCATGATGGTGCGGGCGAGGGTGGATTTGCCGCAGCCGGATTCGCCGACGAGACCGAGGACCTCGCCGCGTCCGAGGGTGAGGTTGACGCCATCGACGGCTTTGACGGTGCCGACGTGCTTTTTGAAGATCAGGCCGCGCTCGACGGGGAAGTGCGTGCGGACGTCGCGGAGTTCGAGGATGGGAACGGAGGCGGGCATGGACGTCGGAGAAAGAATTTTTGAACCGCTAAAGGGCGCTAAGGGACGCTAAATCAGAAGGGCGGCTTGAGACGGTCGGGTCGTGGTTCGGTTAGCGGGCTTTAGCGAAATTTAGCGGTTCAAATCTCGCCGTCTTTGGCGCGGAGGCAGGCGTGGGCGTGGCCGGGGGCGTGTTCGAAGAGCGGGGGCGGGGGGCCGACGCGGCACTTGTCGGCGGCGAATTCGCAGCGCTCGGCGAAGGGGCAGCCGGCGATGGGCTTGGAGAGATCGGGCGGCAGGCCGCGCAGGGTGTAGAGCTCGGCGCCCTTGGGCTGGAGCGTGGGGATGGAGCGTTGGAGGGCGCGGGTGTAGGGGTGGCGCGGCGACTTGAAGAGGCCGCGCACGTCGGAGGTTTCGACGATGCGACCGGCATACATGACCATGACGCGGTCGCAGAGGCCGGACACGACGCCGAGGTCGTGCGAGATGAAGATCACGGCCATGCCCATCTCCTTCTGGAGTTTTTTGATCAGCTCGAGGATTTGCGCCTGCACGGTGACGTCGAGGGCGGTGGTGGGCTCGTCGGCGATGAGCAACTCGGGGCGGGCGATGAGCGCCATGGCGATCATGACTCGCTGGCGCATGCCGCCGGAAAACTGGTGCGGGTGGGCGTGGAGGCGGTTGGCTGCGTCGTTGATGCCGACGGCCTGCATCATCTGCAGGGCGCGATCGAGGGCGGCCTTGCGGGAGATTTTTTCGTGGATGAGCAGGGGCTCGATGAGCTGGTCGCTGATCCGCAGGTAGGGATTCAGCGAGGTCATCGGGTCCTGGAAGATCATGCCGATGCGTTTGCCGCGGATGGCGCGCATCTCGCGGTCGGTGGCGCGGAGGAGATCTAGGCCGTCGAACTTGGCGTGGGTTCCCTCGATGCGGGCGGGCGGGGTGGGCAGGAGGCGGAGGAGGGAGGCGCAGGTGACGGATTTGCCGGAGCCGGATTCGCCGACGAGGCCGAGGGTCTCGCCGCGTTCGAGCTGGAAACTCACGCCGTCGACCGCGCGGAAAACACCGCCGCGGGTGTGGAAGCTGGTTCGCAGGTCGGAGACGTCGAGAAGCGGCATGTGCGGTCGGGAGGCGTGAGCGGGGCGGGAAGCTGAATCGGTGGGAGCGCGGGCTGAAAGCCGAAAGCGTGCCTGAGGAAGCAGCGCGCGCGCGGCGGTGCAAGCCGCTGGCGCCCGTGGTTGGCGATTTGCGCCGGGGCTTGCCGGCGGGGCGCGGGGGGGCAAGCGTCCCGCGCTCCTTTTCCTTATTTCGTCCGCGATGTCCTCCGACCCAGCCAAGCCCGCCGATCCCGCCGCCGACGCGACGGACTATGGACGCGAGCTCATCCGGCCGACCGCCTTGCGCCGGCTCAAGTGGCGGCTGGAGACGGCGGGCTACGTGACGATGGACGCGCTGCTCGGGCTGGTGCCGCTGCCCTGGGTGGCGGGCTTCGGCCGGCTGGCGGGCGGGTTCGCCTGGATGATTTTGGCCAAACGACGCCGCGTGGTGGCGCGCAACCTCCGCATCGCGTTTTCGGGCGAGCGCACGCCGGACGAGTTGCGCGCGCTGACGCGGGAGGTGTTTCGGCGAAGCGGGGCGAACCTGCTCAGCGCGTTACGCACGGCGAACATGGGCGAGCGCTCGCTGGCGCGGGCCTTGACGATCCGCGACGAGGTGGTGTTTCGCGAGGCGGTCGGGCGCGGCAAGGGCGTGGTCGTCGTGTTGGCGCACATGGGCAACTGGGAGGCGCTGGCGCAGTGGTTTCCCAAGCTGCTGCCGCCGGGCACGCCGGGCGCGACGGTGTATCGTCCGCTGAACAACCCGATCATGAACGCACGCGTGGTGGCGGCGCGGGCGCGGCGCGGTGTTTCGCTGTTTTCGAAGGACGACAACCCGCTCGGCATGGCCGCGTTCATGCGGCGCGGCGGCGTCCTCGGCGTGTTGGCCGACCAGCGCGCGGGGACGATCGGCGAGCTGGTGCCGTTTTTCGGTCGCTTGACGAGTTGCACGCCGATCCCGGCCATCCTCGCGCGTCGCACGGGCGCCGCGGTCATCGGCGTGTCGCTGCGCACGGTCGGCGACGGTCGTTGGGAAATGGGGTTCCACGCGATGGAGCCGGGCGAGCCGACGACCGCGGGCGTGATGCGCCTGCTCGAGCGCATGATGCGCGTGAGCCCGGCGGACGTGTTTTGGTTGCAGGATCGCTGGAAGATCCGCCGCGGCCAGCCGCATGTGTTGCCCGGGAAGCCGGCGCGCTCGGGGGCGGTCTCGCCCACGACCCGTCGTCGCGCGCTGGTCTGGGTGTCGGGCGCGCAGGGAATGCCGGTCCTGCCGCGGGCGAATCCGGACGACGTCGATTACGAGGTCGCGCTGGGGAGCGACGCGCCCGAACCGAAGGACGCGGCCGCGGGCGGCCGGACGGTGCATCGGCAAGGTGGCGAAAGTTGCGCGGAGTTTTTGCGGCGGGTGGACGAGGCGCACGGGCAACCGCTGGAATACGTGGTCGGCACCTCGGCCGCGCCCGCGGAACTGCGCAAGGCGGTGCGGTCGCTCGGGCTCGGCTGGGTGTTGGCCAAGGAGGCCAAGCCATGAGCGCGGACGCATCGCGGGCGGCGAAAACGGAGCGGGATGCCTTGCGGCACATCCGCGTGCTCTCCGACGGGCGTCCGGGCCACGAGAACCAAAGCGTGGGTCTCGCGCTCGCGCTCGCCCGGCGCTGCAGCGCGACGCACGAGGTGGTGAAATTTGATCCGAAGGCGCCGCTCTGGACACGGATGCGCGCGGCGGCGGGCGGGCCGGCCGACGGCCCGCGGCCCGATCTCGTGATCGCGGCGGGGCACCGCACGCATCTGCCGCTCTGGTGGGCGGCGAGACGCTTTTCCGCGCGCTCGGTGGTGATCATGAAACCGAGCCTGCCCGCGGCGTTTTTTGATCTCGCGCTGGTGCCGAGGCACGACGTCGCGGAAGGCGCGGCGGACACGGCGAGGCGCGTGCTGACTCGCGGCGCGTTGAATCGCGTGCCGGAGGAGTTGCCCACGAAAGAAGCGCGCGGGCTTGTGCTGATCGGCGGGCCCTCCAAGCACCACGGCTGGGATGGCGCGGCTCTGGCGCCGATGGTCGCGCGCGTGCTCGCAGCGCGGCCCGACCTCGAGTGGATCGTGGGCGACTCGCGGCGCACGCCGGAGGGATTTTTGCGCGGGCTGGATATTCCCGCCGGGCTACGGGCGAAGAAGGTTCCACACCAGGAGACCGGCCCCGGCTGGCTGGCGGGCGAGCTCGCGCGCTCGGCGCTGGTCTGGGTGACGGCGGACAGCGTTTCGATGGTGCACGAGGCGCTGACGGCGGGCGCGGCGACGGGCGTGTTGCCGGCGCCTCCCGCGGCGAAGGGCGGCGACGGAGGTCGTCCCGCGCGCGCGGTGGCGGGTCTGGTCGCCGCCGGATTGGCGACGGAGTTTCCCGCGCAGCCTGAGTCACCTACGACGCGTTTCCACGAAGCCGGACGCTGCGCGGAGTGGATCCTCGCGCGCTGGTTCGCGGCGCCGCGGTCCGGACACGTTTCCCGATGAAGATCCTGCAAATCCTCCCCGAGCTGAACGCGGGCGGCGTCGAGCGCGGCACGATCGAGATCGCCGGCCACCTCGTGCGCGCGGGCCACGAGGCGCTCGTCGTATCCAACGGTGGACGACAGGTGTCGGCCTTGGAGAAACTCGGCGCGCGCCACCTCGTGTTGCCCGTGCACAAGAAGCGTCTCGGCACGCTGCTGCAGGTGCGCCCGCTGCGTCGGCTCTTCGCGGCGGAGAAGCCCGACATCGTGCACATCCGCTCCCGCGTGCCGGGCTGGGTGGCGTGGCTGGCGTTGCGCAAGATGGATCCCGCCGCGCGTCCGCGGCTGGTGAGCACGGTGCACGGCTTTTACTCGGTGAACGCCTACTCGGCGATCATGGCGCGCGGGGAGCGGGTGATCGCCGTCTCGGAGTGCATCCGCGACTACGTCTTGGCGAACTTCCGGAAGACGCCGGCGTCGGCGATCCGGGTGATCCCGCGCGGCGTGGAACTGGAGCGCAATCCGCGCGGCTTTTCCCCGGACGCGGCCTGGCTCGAGACCTGGCGGCGCGAGCAGACGGCGCTGGCGGGCAAGATCGTGCTGCTTTTGCCGGGGCGCATCACGCGGTTGAAGGGACACGAGGACTTTTTCGGACTCGTCGCCGCGCTCAAGATTGGCGGGTTTAGAGCGCACGGACTCGTGGTCGGCGACACGCATCCGAAGAAGCGCGCCTACCTCGACGAGTTGCGGGCCAAGGTGTCCACGCTCGGGCTCGACGCCGACATCTCCTTCCTCGGGCACCGGTCCGATCTGCGCGAGATCATGGCGGTGAGCGATCTGGTGCTATCCCTCTCGCAACAACCGGAGTCCTTCGGCCGCACCGTGGTGGAGGCTTTGGCGCTCGGCCGGCGTTTCGTTGGCTACGATCACGGCGGGGTGGGGGAGCAGTTGCGCACGATTTTCCCGGCCGGCTGCGTGCGGCTGGGCGACGAGGCGGGGCTGCTCGCGACCGCGCGACGCGTGCTGGCCGAGCGTCCCGAGCCGGGGGTGATCCCGCAGGCCTACACGCTCGAGGCGATGTGTCGCTCGACGGAGGCGGTTTACCGCGAACTTCTGGCGACGCCGCGCGGCGCCTGAGCCCTTTCGAGGGGGCTGGGCGTGGCCGGAGGTCCCAAAGCGCGGTCTTGAAGCCGGGCGCGCGGGCGGTTGCGCTCTCCGGCTTCATGAACTCCCTCGCGATCGTCGGTCTCGGCTACGTCGGCCTGCCCCTCTCGTTGCAATTCGCCCGTTCGGGCTGCCGCGTGCTGGGTCTGGACATCGACCCGAAGAAGATCGAGGCGATCAACGCCGGCCGCACCTATATCAAACACATCCCCGGCGAGGCGGTCGCCGAGCAGCGCGCGGCGGGCCGCTTCGAGGCCAGCACGGATTTCTCCCGCGCCAGCGAAGTCGAGGCCGTCGTGCTTTGCGTGCCGACCCCGCTCAACGCCTTCCGCGAACCCGATCTCAGCTACGTGCTCGACACCGGCCGCTCGCTCGCGCCGCACGTCCGCAAGGGCATGCTCGTCGTGCTCGAGTCGACCACCTATCCCGGCACCACCGACGGCGAGTTGCGCGAGGTGCTCGAGGCCGGCTCGGGTCTGAAGGCCGGCGTCGACTTCCACCTCGCGTTTTCCCCCGAGCGCGAAGACCCGGGCAACCCCGACAGCAAGGTCGCGCGCATCCCCAAGGTCGTCGGCGGCTACACGCCCGCCTGTCTCGAGAAGGCCCTCGCGCTCTACGGCCGCGCCATCGAGAAGCTCGTGCCGGTCAGCTCCTGCCGCGCCGCCGAGGCGACCAAGCTGCTTGAGAACATCTTCCGCTCGGTGAACATCGCCTTGGTCAACGAGCTCAAGCTCGTCTACGGCGCCATGGGCATCGACATCTGGGAGGTCGTCGAGGCGGCCAAGACGAAGCCCTTCGGCTACATGCCCTTCTACCCCGGCCCCGGCCTCGGCGGCCACTGCATCCCGATCGACCCCTTCTACCTCACGTGGAAGGCGCGCGAGTTCGGCCAGCACACGCGCTTCATCGAGCTCGCCGGCGAGATCAACACCGCCATGCCCGACCACGTGGTGAAGGTCTGCTTCGAGGCGCTCAACGAAGAGGGCAAGTCGGTGAAGGGCGCGCGCGTGCTCATCCTCGGCCTCGCCTACAAGGCCAACGTCGACGACGACCGCGAGTCGCCCACCTATAAGCTCATCCAAAAACTCGAGTCGCTCGGCGCCCGGGTCGAGTATCACGATCCCTTCGTCCCCGTGGTGCCCAAGACCCGCGAGCATGCCGAATACGCCGGCCGCAAGTCCGTCGCCGCCATCACGCCGGAGCACGACCTCATCCTCCTCTCCACCGGGCACGACGCCTACAAGAGCTTCGATTTCTCCGCCTTCCCGATCCCGGTCGTCGACACGCGCAACGCGATCCCGCCCGCGCGCCGCCCGAAGAAGTATTACAAGGCCTGAGGCCCTCTCCGTCGCCGCCCGCGTAATGGCCGCCCGCAACATTCTCGTCATCAAGCTCGGGGCGCTCGGGGACCTGTTCCTCGCGATGGACGCCTTCCAGGCTATCCGCGCGCACCACGCCGGCGATCGCATCAGCCTGCTGACGCGTCCGGCCTTCGCGAAGTTCGCCGCCGACCTGCCTTGGTTCGACGAAGTCATCACCGACCTCACGCCGCGCGGCCTGCGGATCGACCAGTGGCTGGCGATGCGACGTCGTTTGCGCGCGGGGAATTTCGCCCGCGTCTACGACCTGCAGTGCAACGAACGCACCGCCGCCTACCATCGGCTGCTCGGTCCCGGCCGGCGTCCGGAGTGGGTGGGTATGGCGCGCGGGTGCTCGCACCCGTGGCCCGAGTATCGCACCGCCAATCTCGCCGTGCCGGAGCGACAGTTGCGCATGATCGCGACCGCCGGCGTGCCGCGTCTGGACCGCGCCGTGGACCTTTCCTGGCTCGATGCGCCGCTCGAGGGGTTGCCCGCGCTGCCCGAGCGCTTCGTGTTGTTCGTGCCGGGCTGTGCGCCGCATCGCCTGGAAAAACGCTGGCCCGCCGCGCGCTACGCCGACCTCGCCCGCCTGCTCGCCGAGCGGCGCGGACTCGGCTCGGTGGTCATCGGCACCGCGGCCGACCAGGCATCGATCGACGAACTCTGCGCCGCCGCTCCCGCGGTGGTGAACCTCTGCGGCCGCACCAGCCTCAAACAACTCGGCGCCCTCGCGCGTCGCGCCCGCGGCGTGGTGGGCAACGACACCGGCCCGGTCCACATCACCGCCGCGGTCGGCGCGCCCACGCTGGTCGTGATGTCGGGTCACAGCGACCCCGTCCGCATGCGTCCCCGCGGACCCGATGTCGACGTGGTCCAGGAAGCGAATCTCGCCGATCTTGACGCCGAGCGCGTGCTCGCCGCCCTGCGCTTGCGCGCCGATTGACTCCATGCCCGCCCTCAAAGCCCTTGTTCTCGACCGCGACGGCACGCTCATCGAGCACGTGCCCTATATGCACAAGCCCGAGGAGGTGCGCGTGTTGCCCGGCGTTCGCGAGGCGCTCGCGGCGGCGCGGGCGGCGGGGTTGAAACTCTTCCTGCACACCAACCAGTCCGGCGTCGGCCGCGGCTTGTTTACCTTGGCCGACGCCGAGGCGTGCACGGCGCGGATGGTCGAGTTGCTCGACCTCGGGCCGGACCTGTTCGCGCGCGTCTGCACCGCGCCGGAGCACCCGAAGGAACCGGCCGTCTATCGCAAACCCTCGCCCCGCTTCGCGCAGGAGATCATGGCCGAGTTCGGTTATCAGCCGCAGGAGATTTGCTACATCGGCGACCGCGGCTCGGACCTGGAGACCGGCCATGCCGCGGGCACGCGCGCGGCCGGCGTGGCGACGGGGTTGGATGATCTCGCCGCCGAACTGCGCGAGGCGGGGCTCGGGCATTACCCCGTATTTCCGTCTTTCCGCGAGGCCGTGGACCACGTCTTGTCGTGGTCCGCATGAGCCCGATTCCCGCGCCCCAAGTCTTCGATCTCGCCGCCGCCGTCGCCTGGCGCGAGGCCGCGCGCGCCTCGGGCAAGCGGGTGGTCCTCACCAATGGCGTTTTCGACCTGCTCCATCGCGGGCACATCGAGTATCTGCACCAGTCCGCCGCGCTCGGCGACCTCTTGGTCGTGGCGGTCAACAGCGACGCCTCCGTTCGCGCCCTGAAGGGCCCGACCCGTCCGCTCAACGCCGAGGCCGACCGCGCCTACGCCCTCGCCAGCCTGCGTTGCGTCGCGGCGACCTTTGTTTTCGCCGGTCCGCGTCTCGCGCCCGAGATCCGCGCCCTGCGGCCCGATGTCTACACCAAGGCCGGCGACTACACGATCGAGACTCTCGACGCCTCCGAGCGCGAGGCCCTGCTCGCGGTCGGGGCGGACATCCGCATCATGCCCTTCGTCGCCGGCCACTCCACCACCGGCCTGATCGCCAAAGGCGCGAGCAGCCGCGGCTGAGTATTTCCAATCAGGAATATGGCCGCAAAAAGGCACAAAAATCTCGCACTGCCGTCGCGGCTTTCCCGCGCGCCTATAGGCGCCTGTAACGTCCCATGCGCTCGCTGAATTCCTGCGCCTTTTTGCGGCAATTTGCTCTGCAGTTGGTTCCTTCAGCGTTTACCCTTTTATCTCAATCGCCCACCGGCCCCCTCTGATTTCCGACCGCCATGATCCAAGCGACCGACACCATTCTCGTCACAGGCGCTGCCGGCATGATCGGCAGCGCCATCATCTGGGAGCTGAACCGCCGCGGTTGCGAAAACATCCTCGCGACCGACCGCCTCGGCACCGACGAGAAGTGGCGCAACCTGGTCTCGCTGCGCTATGCCGACTACATCGACGCCGACGCGCTCTGGGCGCGCCTCGACACGCCGCAGCTCCGTGCGGTGAAATGGGTTTTCCACCTCGGCGCCTGCTCGGCCACGACGGAGCGCGACGCGCGCTTCCTGATGGATAACAACTACGACTACACGCGACGCCTCGCGGAGTGGTCTCTGTCCGGCGGACGACGCTTCGTCTACGCCTCCTCCGCCGCCACCTACGGCGACGGCGCGCAGGGCATGCAGGACGGCCAGGACAAGCTCGACCTTTACCGTCCGCTCAACGCCTACGGCTACTCGAAGCACTTCTTCGACCAGCACGCGAAGCGCCAGGGCTGGTTCGAGCGCGGCCTCGTCGGTCTCAAGTATTTCAACATCTTCGGCCCGAACGAGGATCACAAAGCCGACATGCGCAGCGTCGTGCACAAGGCCACCGCGCAGATCCGGTCCACCGGCCGCGTCAGCCTCTTCAAGAGCGAGCACCCCGACTACCGCGACGGCGAACAGAAGCGCGATTTCTTCTATGTGAAGGATGCCGTGGCGGCCACGCTTCACCTCGCCGAGACGCCGTCCGCGGGCGGCCTCTACAACATCGGCTCCGGTCGCGCCTCGACGTGGATCGATCTCGTCACGCCGATCTTCGGGGCCCTCGGTCTTCCGGTGCAGATCGACTTCGTGCCGCTGCCCGACGCGCTGCGCGGCAAATACCAATACTACACCTGCGCCGACACCGCCCGGCTCGACTCGACCGGATGGAAAGGACCGCGCCACACGCTCGACGCCGCGGTGCGCGACTACGTTTCCCACTACCTCGTCCACGGTCGCCGTCTGGGTGAAACCGCGGGCATCTAGAACCGCTAAATTTCGCTAATCCCCGCTAAATCAGAACCCCCCGAGCCTCCGTTTTTAGCGCCCTTTGGCGCTGTTTAGCGGTTTCTCCCCATGAGCCAGTCCTTCCCCACCTTCGCCCAAAGCATCGATGAACTCCGCGCCGTGCTCCAGGCGACGCACGCGCTCGCGCCCGCGGTCGAGGCGGCCGGCGCCGCGATCCTGGCCAGCCTCAAGGCCGGCGGCACGCTCCTGACCTGCGGCAACGGCGGCAGCGCGGCCGACGCCCTCCACCTCGCCGAGGAGCTGGTGGGCCGCTACTCGCGCGAGCGCCGCGCCCTGCCGGCGATCTGCCTCAACGCCGACCCGACCGCGATCACCTGCATCTGCAACGACTACGGCTACGAGCACGTCTTTTCGCGCGGCGTCGAGGCCCTCGCGCGACGCGGCGACGTGCTGGTCGGCTTCAGCACGAGCGGCAACAGCGCCAACGTGCTCGCCGCCTTCGCGGCCGCGAAGAAGAAGGGCGTGATCACCGTGCTCCTCGCCGGCAAGGACGGGGGCAAGGCCCGCGGCGCCTGCGACCACGAGATCGTCGTGCCGAGCCACAACACCGCCCGTATCCAGGAAGTGCACACGCTGGTGCTGCACCAGTGGCTCGAGGGCATCGACGCCCACGACTGGAGCTGATCCGCCGGCGCCGCCCGCGATTTTTCCGCCTTCACCGCCCCGTTTCCGCGCGCATGACCACCGCCGAACTCCTCGCCGCCTTTCCTTCCCGCCGCATCCTCGTGATCGGCGATCTAATGCTCGACCACTACATCCTCGGCGACGTGCACCGCATCTCTCCCGAGGCGCCGGTGCCGGTCGTGCAGGCGACCGAGGAAAAACGCGTCGCGGGCGGCGCGGCCAACGTCGCGCACAACCTCGCCGCCGCCGGCGCGCGAGCCGCCGTCTTCGGCACGCTCGGCGCAGACGAAACCGGCAAGGCGCTCGCCGCCATCCTCGAGCAGAACGGCGTCTCCGCCGGCCGTTGCCCACGCCGCGCCGGCACGCCGACCATCGTGAAGACGCGCGTCGTCGCGCGCCACCAGCAGCTCTGTCGCATCGACCATGAGGGCCCGCGCGGGCTCTACGATCCGCTGGCCGAGCCCGCGGGCGCGGCGGCCTTGGCCGCGGCCGTCGCGGAGGCGGACGCCGTCATCGTTTCCGACTACGCGAAGGGCGTGGTGACCCAGGCCCTGCTTGACCGCGTCCGCGAGCTGGCGGCGAAGTCGGGCGCCTTGCTCGCCATCGATCCCAAGCCCTCGCGCAAACTCGACCTGCGCGGCGCCAGCCTGATCACGCCCAACCGCCACGAGGCCCTTCAACTCGCTGGACTGCCCGAGCCGGCCTTGGGCGAGGCCTACCCGCTCGAGGAGATCTGCGCGCGCATCCACGCCGAATTCGCGCCCAAGGTGCTGGTGGTGACGCTCGGCGCGGACGGTATGGCGGTGTCGCGGGGCGGGAAGGTGGAACAGATTTTGCCGACCGAGGCGCGCGAGGTGTTCGACGTCTCGGGCGCGGGCGACACCGTGATCGCGTTTCTCACCGCGGCCCTGGCCTGCGGCGCGAGCCCGGTGGACGCCGCGCGCATCGCGAACCTCGCGGCGGGCGTCGTGGTCTCGAAGATGGGCACCGCGACCGTCAGCCCGGCGGAACTGCTTCGATAAGGGCGGTCCGCGCGGAGCGGATCCCGGGGGCGGGGTCCGGTGGATTCCGGGATTGAAAGGCACTTCACGTGGCGATGGCGTGAGGGTTTGCGGCCCCGCCGTGCCGCCCCTTTCGCAATGCGCCCGAAGAAAAAGCTCTCCATCCTCAAAAGGATAAAGAACAGCCGCCTGGGGATCGGGCTTTATTACGCGTTCATCGACCGCGCCTTCGGGCGCGAGCATCGCGCGGTGGTGGCCGGCAAGCTGGCCCACGTCGGGGCCGGCGCGACCGTGGACGCCCAGCGCTACCTGCTTCGGCGCAATGTGCACCGGCTGGAAAAGGGACTGATCATGCGGCCGATGCGACCGGTCTTCGCGCTCGATTACATCGGCGAGACCGTGACGGCCTACGAGCGCGTGGTGGCGGCGGATCGTTGCGACGCGGGGCGCGAGGGCGAGTTGCGCTGGTTCGACTCGGTGCTGACGCGTTATTTCGAAGTCGTGGCGCAGGCGCCGCAGGTGGCCTCGTTTCGGGACCGCTTTGTCCGCGCCCGTCAGGCCGGCGCGGATACCCGGACGGGCAGCATTCCGTATGCGGCGTCCGAGCGCCCCGGCTGCGCGGTGAGCTACGAGGAGTTTCTCCTTCTGTGCCGGCGACGCCGCTCGGTGCGCTGGTTTCTGGATCGTCCGGTGCCGCGCGAGGCGATCGAGCGTGCGGTGGACGCGGCGCGGCAGGCGCCGAGCGCGTGCAACCGGCAGCCCTTCCAGTTTGTCGTGGCGGAGGGGAAGGCGCGCGCGGCGGAGATCGGGGCCATCCCGATGGGCACGCAGGGCTTCGC